>Ga0126381_100004869_pt1 | contig 14673 bp, 9 predicted proteins | sample PanSoiMetPlot_28_FD_96465 | JGI IMG/M metagenome (GOLD analysis project Ga0126381, IMG submission 96465) | Tropical forest soil microbial communities from Panama - MetaG Plot_28 | ecosystem: Environmental > Terrestrial > Soil > Tropical forest > Bulk soil | place: Panama | collected 2016-02-17
CTTCCAGCATTGACGTCATCACGCGCGCCGTGCGCGAGCTGATCACATCGTTTACGTCGGGAAAATCCTCCTCGAGAATACGGCCGTCATAATCTTCGACCTTGGTAATGAAACGTGGTGCAAGGCGAACGCCGTCGTCGGGGAAGGTGCTATAGGCCGAGGTTTGCTCGAGCAGTGTCATCTCGGCTGCGCCTAGCGCAACCGGCAAGTAGGGAGGAAGCGGCGAGGTGATGCCGAATTTGCGTGCGTAATCCTCGACCGTGCGGATGCCGATCTTGTCGGCAAGTTTCAGAGCAGGAATGTTTCTCGATTGGGCCAGCGCCCTGCGCAAGGTGATGGTGCCTTCATATTTTTCATCGTAATTGTGAGGAAAATACGGGCCCGACGCAGTCTGAAAGATGATGGGCAAGTCCACAATCGTGTCGTCGGGGCGCGCGCCCTGGTCGATGGCGGCGGTGTAGACGTAGGGCTTGAACGAGGAGCCCACCTGGCGCAACGCCTGCGTAGCGTGATTGAACTTTGAAAGGTTGAAATCACGCCCGCCCACCATCGCGCGGATTTCCCCGGTCGAATTATCGATCGCAATCAGCGCGCCTTGGGCTCCCGAGTCCTCTTCCAGGCTGACTTTGGCTTTGCCATTCCCTTCGAGCGTCAGAATCTTTACGTACGCAACGTCGCCGGGGCTGAGGATGGTGGCGAGCTTCTTGCCCGTCCAGGATACGTCCGCCTGACTCAACGTGGCCAGGTAAGGGCCGAATTTCAGGCTCGCGCTGCCCCATGGCAATACGGTCTCGACTAGCGCATGTACGTAATTGCCCGGCTCGAGGGCGTCATCCCAGTCCGGATTGCTGTAGTTCGCCAGGGTTCGGCCTTCGCCGAGAACATTTTCGAGATGACTTCGCCATCCGTGGCGGCGTTCGTAGGCGGCGAGGCCGTCGAGTATCGCCTGGTTGGCGGCGCGTTCGAGGTCCATATCGAGGCTGGTGTAAACCCGCAACCCGCCCTCGTGCACCTGATCCGTGCCGTACTTGCTTTCCAGGTAGCGGCGAACTTCCTCGACAAAATACGGAGCCAGTGAATTGGGATCATGCGCAATGTTCAACCCTAAAGGCATATCGCGCGCCTCCGCAGCTTCCCTGGCTGTGATCTTGCCATCCTCGAGCAGCGCATTGATCACCAGGTTGCGGCGATGCAGGGCCCGGTCGGGATGCAGAATGGGCGAATAATAGACCGGAGATTTCGGCAACCCCGCAATCAGTGCGGCTTCCGGTAAGGTAAGCTGACGCTCCGGCTTGCTGAAGTAAAATTCCGATGCAGCTTCGAATCCGTAGACTCCGTGGCCGAGATAGATCTGGTTGGCGTACATGGTGAGGATCTGCTGCTTCGTGAATCGCCGCTCGATTTGAATGGCAAGCAGAGCCTCTTGAACCTTGCGGTGAAATGAACGATCGGGAGAGAGAAAGAGATTGCGCGCCAGTTGCATGGTCAGCGTCGATGCGCCCTGAACTTTTCCGCCGGATTCAATGTCGCGATAGGCCGCGCCCGCGATGCGCCAGACGTTGATACCCCAGTGGCGATAGAAATCCTTGTCCTCAATCGAAATCAGCGAATCGATGAGGATCTTGGGGAAATCATCGTAGGAAGAAATGACGCGACGCTGCAGCGCGAATGAACCGATCGCGTGCCCGTGAATGTCGTAGAGTTCGGTGGTGGAAATGGGGCGATAGCTTTCGAGGCGCTCAACTTCCGGCAGGTCGGTGGAATAAACCAGGATGAGCCCGGCCAGGGCACCGAACAGGGCGGAAAACAGGATCAGCAGGCCAAAAACGAAGCGGCCGACAATCTTCTGGCGCGCCGGAACGGCAGCGGAAACCTCGTCCCAAACTGCTTTCATGAAAGCTTGTGATTAGGATAGCAGGGAGGGGAACTCACGATAAAAGGAAACGGAGTCACTGAGAAAACATGGTGGAAAACTTCCCGGTGACTCTCGATCCCTGGTATGAAAACTAGCTTTGCCGGTTCTTCAGGACTTCGATAGCCTTTTGCAGCTGATCATCGCGATCGGGAGGCGTTTTCTTCTGAATGTCCGAAGGAACCGCGTTGCCGTCATCATCCGGCACCGGCCCGTCGTCGGTCGTGTCCGCGACCAAAACGTTGGGGGTGACCGCAGCATCCTGAATGGCCTTGCCTTCCGGCGAATAGTACTTTGCGACGGAGAGGATCAGCGCTCCGCCGTCGGGTAGTTCGATCAGTTTCTGTACCGAACCGTCTCCGAAGGTCTTATCGCCAACCACATCCCCGCGGGCATTTTCAAGGATCGCTGCGGCGACGATTTCAGCGGCTCCCGCCGTTCCCTTGTTCACGAGCACAACCAGGGGCAGGGACGTGACGGCCTTTGCGGGATCGGCGTTGAACGCTTCGCGCGGGAACTTCTGGCCCTGCAGATAGGTGATTGTTCCATGGTTCAGGAACAGGTTCGCGGTCGAGATCCCTTCCGTCTCTTCGCCCTGGGCGCAATCGCGCAGATCGAGAATCAGCTTCTTCACGCCCGATTTCTGCAGTGATTTGATCTTGCTCGCGATCTCCTGCGTCTTGCCCTTGGTGAGCGCATCGACGCGGACTTGGCCTATGTTGTCGCCCAACACTTTCTCTTGCACCGGTGGAATGTTGACCACGTCGCGTGTGACCACCACCTTCTGCGGCTCCGCCTGGCGCGCCCGCACCACTGAAAGATTGACGTTCGAGCCCGGGTCGCCGATGAGCAGGCTATGAATCTCCGCCAGCGACATTTCGCGTGTGCTCTTGCCTTCGATCGACTCGATGATGTCGGTGTCCTGCAGAGCGGCTTTGTCAGCTGGCCCGCCGGGAACGACCGCGACGATGGAGGCATAGCCGAAGCGCTTGGAAACCGCAGCTCCGATGTCACCCTTGGCGCTGGTCTTTCGCGCCTTGTACTCCTTGTACTGCTCGGCATCCAGATAGCTGGAGTTCGGGTCGAGCGATTCCAGTAGACCGTGGAGTGCGCCATCGGTTACGGCGGGAAGGTTCGGTTCTTCTACATACTCGCTGCGCACCCGCGAGAGCACCTCGCTATAAACTTCCATCTGCCGGTAGGCGCTGTCGTTGGAGGCGTGAACTCCGCTGATCGCTCCCACGAGAGAGAAAACCAGAACGGCTGCGGAGGCGGTGAGAATGGCTACTTTAGTTTTGGTGGACATCGGACTCCAGAATTCAAAAGCGGTCGTTGGGGGTGAAATCGACGCTCGGTCAATTATAGCTGGTTTGATGCAAATCTTAGGAAGATCGGTGCATGGCAGGTTACGGGGGAACCGACCGATCACTCCACGAAAAAGCCGTAAGCGGCGAAGCCTTCGATCTCGGTCGGACGTTGTCTATATATCGCACTTTCAGGAACTTGCAGTCCATGATTGGCTTGCCGCCGAAGCGCAGAACCTACCAACACGATCTGCAAACGGTCATAGGCCGGCGGCGATGTCTCGAGCGTGACCAGCTGCGGGAGTTCGACCTGCGTTTCGAGCAAAGTAAAGCAACCTTCGCGCTTGTTGCCCGCTTCCGAAGGAGAGTACCCTTGCCCTTTTAGCGACCGGACCCCTACGAAGACCTGGAGGTGCGTTCATGTTGTCTCGCAGTACCATGGCTGCGGCCTTCTCGACGTTGTTCCTCTTTCTCTGTTTCTTCTTCTCTGCCGGCCTCACCCGATGCCGAGCGCAATCCGAGACGGATGGCTCTGGGGTGAGCGCGCCCTCTTTCAAGTCAATCGCCATCAAAACCGACAACTCAGGCATCCGCTCGGAAACGATAAAGATGGAGCCTGGTCAATTGACGGTGACCAACGAGACCTTAGGGATGCTCATTCAGGCAGCGTACAAGCTCGACAAGAACCAGATCTCGGGCGCGCCGACATGGCTAAACGCTCGGCGCTATGACATCGTTGCGAGCCTCGATAATCCTCGCTCCGAGGAAGCCCAGATGAACGGCGCCCTCGAACCTGAGACAGATCGACAAAGTCTGCGCGCACTCTTATCGGATCGCTTCAAACTGTCCGTCCACCGCGAAACCAGACTGGTTCCAGTCTTTGCGCTCGTCGTCATTGAGGGCGGTCCGAAATTGCAGGAATCGGCCCCGATCTATGCGGACTCCGATCTCCGGGTTATCAACGTCGAGCAAGACAGGATTGTGGGTCGACAGGTTCCCATTCGAACTCTCGCAAGAATACTGTCCGAGCAGCTAGGTCGCCCAATTCTCGACGCAACCGGCCTGCGAGGTCATTACGATGTCAGCTTCGAGTGGCGGGCGGAGTCGAATTCTCGCATGGCCGCGCTGTCAAGCGCGCTTCAGGATCAGCTTGGCTTGAAGCTCGAACTCCGGCAGGTGCCGCAAGAATTTCTGGTCATCGATCACGTCGAGGCACCTGCGGAAGACTAAATCCACTTCGACGGACTCCGCATTCGCGTTTCCTTTCCGCTCGCCCTATATTTGTGGCATGACGGCCCCGCAAGCAGGCAAGATTCTTTGCTTTGAAGACGCTCGCCATTTGGTTGAGGAGCACGCATTGCCCCTGTGCCCAAGAGGCCGGGAACTGCTGAGTTTGCTTGACGCCGGGGGCCGGGTCTTGGCGGAATCGATTCACGCCGATCGGGATTTTCCACCCTTTCCGCGGGCGACTCGGGACGGCTACGCCGTTCGGGCAGCGGGTTTCGAGACCCTGCCGGCGGAGTTGGAGGTGATCGCCGAAATAAGAGCAGGCGCGGACGGTTGTCAGGTGCCGGCAATTGGCCCGGGTAAAGCGGTTGCGATCATGACTGGAGCAGCAGTTCCCGACGGCGCGGATGCGGTCGTCATGCTCGAGCACACCTCGCGTTCCGGAGAGCGCTTGCGCGTAGACCGGAGCGTGGCGGCCGGAGAAAATATCGTTCCTCGTGGCGCGGAGGCCAAGCGCGGTGACCTGATGCTGTCCCGAGGAACGCGGCTGGATCATGCGGCCATCGCGTTGGCGGCTTCGGTGGGTCGTTCGCGAGTGGTGGTACATTCGAAACCTCGAGTGGCGATCCTTTCGACCGGCGATGAAGTGGTCGATATTGATGTGCCGCCCGGGCCTCATCAGATTCGGAACTCGAACAGCTACTCGCTCGCGGCACAGATCCAGGCCGCCGGCGGCGAGCCTACTCTCCTGCCCGTCGCCCCAGATGATCCACGACGCTTGCAGGAATTGCTCCACGAAGGATTCGAATGCGATCTGCTGCTGATTACGGGCGGTGTGTCGATGGGGAAGTATGACCTCGTCGAGCCCGTACTATCCGAGCTCGGGGCTGAGTTCTTCTTTACCGGGGCGCTGATCCAGCCAGGTAAGCCGGTGGTGTTTGGACGAGTTCCATGTGCCGCGGCCACTCCGGACCAAGAACGCGCCAGTAACCAAGGAAAAAGTGCGCCCGCCAAGTACTTCTTTGGACTACCCGGCAATCCCGTTTCAACCATGGTCACGTTCGAGCTTTTTGCCCGACCCGTTCTCGAAGCCCTGGCCGGATTCTTACCTCGTAAATTGCTATTCACGCGCGCCCAGCTGAAATCTGCCATACGAACCAAGACCGGGCTGAAGCGCTTCTTGCCCGCGGTTCTCAGCGGCGAATTCGATCACTGCGAGGTGGAGTTGGTGCGCTGGCAGGGATCGGGAGACATTGCCTCGGTGGTGCGATCGAATTGCTATGCCGTTATTCCTCCTGACCGTGAATTGATGGAAGCCGGCGAGTGGATCTCGATAATCTTCCGGACGTGAGCCGAAACCACTTCGAGACCTAGGTCCAAATGAGAACTGTGGTTTTCGTTAGCGCGGGTCCTCCGTTCCCCGAGGTTAGCGGCGGCGGAACACTTGTCGATCGAGGGAGTGCTTCCAGAAATGACATCTTGTTGACCTAATATTGACATCGTACCTTCGACATCTTGACATCATACCCCTGCCCAACCGGGTCCAAGGAAGGTATTGCCCTTGGCACCATGCCAGCGATCGTCAGTACCGAAGCCATGCTTTTTACTGGGCACAAAAGCAGCAGTAGACGTCGGCTGTCGCTCGCCCGAACTGAATCTTCGAACGGACTCACAAACCCGCGAGGGAGGCCGCGCGACAAGTTTCTGACACGAGTGACTGCTTTTTATGAAACTCACGGGGTATTCGCCTAGCCCGGGTCGAACCCTACCGAGCGTTCCTAGAGACGCCGACCTGTCAGTTTTAGCAGTAGTGAGTGCAGGAATTAAGCGCGATTCTGGCAACCTTTGAGTTCCACATCCGAGCAGATCTCTGTCCTGTCAAAACATGCGCGTCGCGCGTGCGGTTGTCCGATTGGCCTCAACTCTCGACGGGCCGGGGCTGTACGGTGCTGGAGATCTTCGACCGAGATACCGTCTCGCCTTTACCGCGTTGCGAGCGCTTAACTCGCATCGCGCCACTGTTGCAATCCATCCAGGAGGAATTATGAACGTTCAAAGCAAAGGATCAGCGCTTCGCTGGTACTTAACGGCGTTAGCGACTGTTCTTGCACTCGCTATTTCGCTGGTGCACCCCAAATTGGTGGCGGCTGGCACAATCACCACCCTTTCCTCAACGATTCCCAGCAATGGGGACATCAATCCCTACGGCGTGTTCCGCATTCCGCACACGACCGGAAAATTGAGGGCCGGCAATATTCTGGTCAGCAATTTCAACAATTTCAAAAACCAGCAAGGCACAGGTACGACCCTCGTAGAGATTTCGCCTTCTGGAGCATTCATGCAGTTCGCGAAGATTGAGGCAAGTAGGCTCCCCGGATCCTGCCCCGGCGGAGTCGGCCTTACCACGGCGCTCGTAGTTCTGCAGAGCGGATGGGTCATCGTGGGAAGCTTGCCAACTGCCGATGGTACTTCGCAGACAGCCAAAGCCGGATGCTTGCTGGTACTCGACTCGAATGGCCACGTGGTTAGGACAATCACGGATCCTCGAATCAATGGTCCCTGGGATATGACCGTGTTGGACGAGACTTTCGACAATGGCACGCCTCGTCATGCCAGTCTATTTGTCACCAATGTGCTCAATGGAACGGTCAGAGCGAACGGAGGCGTGGTTCACGATGGGACCGTGTTGCGGATAGTGCTGACGGCTTCGACCAAGATGGTGCCGGCGGTGCAATCGATAACGACGATTGGGAATGGATTTCCTGAGCGCACCGATCCATCAGCGCTCGTGATTGGTCCGACAGGCGTAACCCTGAACCGGAACCGTTCAATTCTCTTTGTTGCCGATAGCCTGAATAATCGCATCGCCGCCATCAGTAATCCTCTGTTGCGCACAACCAGTGCCGGGAAGGGCACGACGGTGTCGAGTGGCCACCACCTGAATGATCCCCTGGGTATGACCCTGTCCGTGGATGGGAACATTCTGACCGTCAACGGAAATGATGGCTTCCTGGTAGAAACTACGCCAGCCGGGAGTCAGGTAGCAGCGAGCCTGTTGGACAACATTGGCATGCCACCGGGAGCGGGATCGCTGTTCGGTTTGACCGATGTGCCTGGGTTGGGAATCGTGTTCGTCGATGACATCGCGAATGCGCTAAATCTCTTTCACTGACGGCAGTGGCTGGAGCAGGATTTAGCAACCTGCTCCAGCCGCGCCGGGAAACTACTTCGCGGGCGTGGTTTCTGCCAGCTTCTCGAGTCGGGCAGTCACATTCAGCAGTGCCCGGCCGTCGTGGTAAGCCGCCTTCCAGATTCCTCCTTTATAGGTACCGCCCACCGGACCGTCGGGGCCAACCGTGGCGTACACGCCGTGAAACTGAGAGTCCACCTGGTGGTTCTTGATCCAATCCCACTGTTGTTGAAATGCCTTGAAGTAGCGATCGGTTTCTCCTCCGAACATTTCGTGCATAAGCAGCAGGGCATTGAGACCTTCCATTTCCACCCACCAGTCCTTGTGATTGTCCTCCGGTTTGCCAAACGTGGTGCCCTCGCCGTAGAAGCCACCGGACTCATGATCCCAACCGTACTCGAGCGCGTGATCCACCAGCATCCGCGCCATGCGCAGGGTTTTGGGATCATGCGCCTTGCCCCGAACTTCTTCCGCTTCCAGCATCAGGTACGCCGTCTCCACATCGTGACCGTAGGAATCGTGGTCGGGAATCGGCCGCCAGTCGTTGGTGAAGAAAAGACTCATGACTCCCGGCGGAACCGAAATCCTGTCGCGTACAATGGCCAGCATCTCGTCGAGTCGCCGGCCGAGAGTTTCATCTTTTGAGACCTCATACAACTGGGTGAGCGCTTCGAGGAGATGGATGTGCGTGTTCATCGACTTGTACCCGATCAAGAAGCCGCCCACCGGCACCGTCTGGACTGTGACCGCATTCGGTTCGGCATCGATCGGCGTGCCGTCCCGCCGCAGGAACTCAAAGTATCCGCCGTTGACGCGATCATGGGCATGCTCATCCATCCAGCGAAACGCGCGCTCGGCCAAGTCCAATGCTTGGGGATCGTGCGTCGCCTGATAGGCAGCTGCGGCTCCATATAGGCCAAAGCTCTCGCCATAAAGCTCCTTGCCATCGGTGTAAAAGGGAGAAATCTGGCCGCCGTCATCCACTCCCCAGAAAAAGCCACCTTCTTGCTTATCCCACAAAACATTTTCCAGGAACTCCAACCCATGTTTCGCGATAGGCAGAAATTGCGGGCGCAGCTGGGGGCGCCGTACCGCAATTTGCGAAGAAATCCAGGTCATACGCCCCTGGAAAACGGAGAATTTTCCTTGACTGGCTTCCGCTTTCCAATCGCGTCGAAAGTTCGAAGAGAAGCCACCGTGCAAATTGTCGACACAACGCGGGAACCACACCTCGAGCACATCGCGATCGAGCATTGCTTCAGTTTGAGCCGCCAGCTCGAGGTAGTTCTCCCGGGTGGGCGCGAGATAGTGGATAGGCCGCCCGGAAGAATGCGCGGGCGACGGAGTGCGAGGCAGGCTTTGCCCCGACATCGTCGCGGCGCACGCCATGGTTACCATCATCGCAACACTTGGTTTCAGCATGGGCCTTCTACTTTGCGCTGGCATGCGCTTCCGATTCTGCGCGCTCCACGACGCGAGGGTCGTTATACAGGAGTTGGAGTGTGCGGGAACGCTCGGGAGATCCCGCATCATCGGGCGAGATTAGGAACCACGCCCATTTTTGGTTGAGCAGCACTTCTGGAGAGGGCACCCTCGTAAGATCAACTCCAATCACCTTGCCCACGCCAAAAGCACTAAGCGCAGTGTCCATCCGCCAGCGCGGATTGAGGTTTTCCTGGTCGACCGCAAGGGCGTCGACGTACAACATTCCGGGAAAGAAGTCATGAAAGGGACCATTGCCATTCGGCCCGAAGCCCGGCACAGCGGCCGTCCACACCCAAATAAGATTGTGCAGCCCATTATGGGAGACCATGCGCTCGAAGAGTTGTCGATACAAGGCGGCCGATCCGCCCAAGCCCTTTCGCCCACCCCACCAGAAGCTCTTGCTGTTGGGCTCGGGATAGGGGCGCCACAAAACGGCGATGTCGTCATTCTCGAGCCGCTTCAAAGAAGCAGAGACCTGATCGACTTGATCACACCATTGGCGATTGAGAGTAGTGCCAGGAGTGAGCAACTGATGCCATTCAAAATCAGTCAGCGGAGTTGCGATGCTCGATGCCTTTCGATCCGTGGGGGGAGGTGCGTGCCAACTCAAACTGACGATCGACCGTTCTTTATTCTGCTGCTTGGCCTCATTGAGGATCGCTTCCACCGCTGCGTTTCCCTCTGTGGCCAGTTCCTGCGCGTAGATCGCAGGGTGTTTGGCGGTGGCTTCCAGTACGCGCGCCGTCGACCCGGATACCGACTGCTCTCCATTCTCCTGTCCACTGAGCATCGCATTTCCGGTGATGGAATACAGGCGAGCTAGCAGAGCCTTGGTTTCTTCGGACGCCTCCAATGTGACCGGCACGGGAGTTGGCGCGCTCGATAATTTCCGAATCCCGGCCATGGCATTCCGGAATCGTGTGTCAGTGCGGGTCAAAACGTTCGCCGCATTGTAGGTTGCGCTGAGTCTGTCGAGCGGATTCGATTGCTCGACCAGTTCGCTCCACGACATGAAGTAGGTCCAGTTCGGTTGCCGTTCGAATACTTCCGGACTCGGCAAGGCTCCGACTTCGCCCAGTGCGATGGGTTTACTGGCAGCGAGGGAGAGCATGTCTTCGTAATAGTTCTGCTGAAACTCCCCGTAAATATCTTCCGTAAGGAGATCCGCATACTGCGCTCCGGGGAAGTAATCGACGATGCCGCCAGGGAGTCCTGCCGGGGAATTTACATTCCACACCCATACGATATTGTTCAGCTGGTAATGATTCACGAGCCGGTCGAAGAACTGGCGGTAGAGTGCCGAGGAGCCGTGCGGCCCCGGACGCCCGCCCCACCAGAACCAGCCTCCATTCATTTCGTGATACGGGCGCAGTAGCACCGGGACATGGGCGTCGCGCAATTCGACGAGGAAGCCGGCGATGACGTCGACTTGTGCGCACCATCGGTTGTAAAGATCCGTACCCGGTGTGAGCAGTTCACTCCATTCGAAATCCGTCAGATGTCCTTCGACACTGTCGCGGAAAGTCACCGGCTCGTCGTCGGTAGGGCGCACCTCATGCCAGGTTAAGGTCACCACCGCGCCATTCCGATATTGCCGCTCGATTTCCGCGATGAGCGCCGGCCGGGCTTCGATGGAATCTTTATCCCCGCCGCCGGAAAAACCGAAATCTTCCCCAAACAACGCGGGATATTTTCCGGTCAGGTCGTAAACGCGATCCGTCCAACGCGAAAGGTGATTGGGATAGTTATGCTGACCGCTGAGAGTGTAATGCCCGGAAATGGAATAGAAGTACTTGAGCAGGGCTCGCACTTCCGGCGAGGCGTGCGGGTCCACGGGGTCAGCCGGGATAGCCGAGTGTTGCTGTCCGGCTGCAGGCAAGACAATAAGCAGGAGTACCGAGAAAATAATAGATGCGCAACGCTTCGGCTTCATCAGAATGCATCCTTTTCGGGCCGCACTCGCGCAGCTGGCCCTCGGGATTGGAATGGCAACTCAGCATTCTACGAGCCCGCAGGTTGGGTAGGGAAGTATCGGGAAGGTAAGGACACTTCGGCGGACTCGCCTCCTCAGGCGATGGAAGACTTCTCGCGCAAGCGAGGGCCCTCAGTGCCTCCGCCGCAAAACTGCTTTGTTCTTGGTCCGCCGGGAGACAGGTTCTTCCAGTGACTCGCCTGAAGCATCCTCTCGGGGCATGTTCCTCAACTCCCGTACCAGGGCGAGACGCTTGTACGGATCCCTTTCCATCACCGCATCAACATACACTTGCAACCAAGTTCTGGAATTGTTGTTCATAGTAATTGGGGGAGAAAAAAGCGCCACACTGAGTTCGATGCAGGTTTTCTTAAAAAGTTGCGGTCGCAAGGCCCCCCGCTTTGACAGAAGGGAGCTGCTGTTTTTAATATAAAAGGTCAGCTGCGCTGCTCGGTGCGGCCGGGTTCTAACAGCTGTGTTCCTCGCCAGCAAAAACAATTTTTTATGATCAGTGTAAAGGATCTTACCAAGAGGTACGCTCGGACGACTGCCGTCGACCACATCAATTTCGAGGTTGCCAAAGGGCAGATCGTCGGTTTCCTGGGGCCCAACGGCGCAGGGAAGACGACGACCATGCGAATGTTGACATGCTTCCTGCCGCCTTCTTCAGGCACCGCGACCGTCGCCGGCTTCGATGTGCTCGAACAGCCCCTCGAAGTCAAAAAACGCATCGGGTACTTACCCGAAATGCCTCCGCTTTACCCGGAAATGGAGACCGCGGAGTACCTGAAGTTTGTCGGCAGGCTGAAAGGCTTGTCGGGCGCGGAATTGCAGAAGCGAGTCGATTACTCCTGCGAACGCTGCGCCATTGCGGATGTAAAGACAAAGCTTCTCGGCAAGCTGTCCAAAGGCTATCGCCAGCGCGTCGGTCTGGCCCAGGCCATCATTCATAATCCCGATGTTCTTGTCCTCGACGAGCCCACCGCCGGGCTCGACCCCAAGCAGATCAATGAAACTCGGGATCTCATCAAGGGCCTGGCCGGAAGCCACACCATTATTCTCAGCACCCACATTCTTCCCGAGGTTGAGCAGACCTGCGAGCAGGTCGTCATTATCAATAAGGGGAAGCTCGTTGCTACCGACTCGGTGCGCAACTTGCAAGCGCGCGCCCGCGGAGCCGAGTCCGTCGTGCTCGAAGTTGCGGGACGCAACGGGAACCTCGAGCTCAATGCGGTCGAGAACAAGCTCCGGGGAATCGCCGGCGTAAGTCAGGTTCTATGCAAGCAGCAAATCGATAGCCGCGCGGTGTTCGAAATTGAAAGCGAGAAAGGGCGCCTGGTTCGCGGAGATTTGGCGAGGGCAGTGGTCGAATCCGGTTGGGATCTGAACGAGCTTCGCCCGGCTGCGATGAGTCTCGAAGAAATCTTCCTGCAACTCACGAAAAGCGAAACGCCAGCCGAGAAAGCCCAAGCCCAGGGAGCGCAACCATGAGAAATGTTCTAGTCATTTGTCGCAAGGAACTTGGAAGCTACTTTGCTTCGCCCATCGCCTACATTCTGCTGCTGCTCTTCGGCGTGGTTTTCGGCTGGATGTTCTCGAGCGCGCTTGGCCAGTTCCTCAACTACAGCATGGAAGCGCAGATGAGCGGATCTTATTACCCGATGAATCTGAACGAACAGCTTATCCGGCCGCTGCTGTCGAACGTCGCAGTCCTTGGGTTATTCGCCATTCCCATGATCACCATGCGGCTGTTTGCGGAGGAAAAGCGCAGTGGCACGATCGAATTGCTCGCCACTTCGCCGATTCGCGATATTGAAATCGTGGTTGGGAAATGGTTCGCGTCAGTGGTTCTGTATGCCTGTCTGCTGCTTTTTACGGCCGTGAATTTTGCATTTCTTTTCCGGTACGGCCATCCCGATTGGAAGCCGCTGCTGATCGCTTATCTCGGGCTGCTGCTTCAGGCAGGCGGACTCCTGGCTCTTGGAACCTTCATTTCGACGCTGACGAAGAATCAAATTATTGCCGGCGCTGGGACATTCGGCGTCTGTCTTCTCTTGTGGATCGTCGGTTGGGTGGACTACGAAACGGCGGCGTGGGCACACGTGCTTTCGTACTTTTCGGTGGTGACTCACTTCGAGTCTTTCGCACGCGGTGTGCTCGATTCGAAAGACGTAATCTTTTACGCAACTGTAATTTTCATCGGACTCTTCTTCACCGCGCGGTCGATGGAATCTCTGCGGTGGAGGTCATAAATGGCAAGCCAGTGGCTCAAGGCAAGGCAGACCAAGTACGTCGCTTATCTGATCACGTATGTTCTCGTGGTCGTCGCGGTGATCACGGTGGCGAACGTGCTCGCCGACCGCTACAACAAGTCTTATGACTCCACGTCCAACAAGCGTTACAGCCTTTCCGACCAGACCGCGAAAATCGTCAAGGGCCTGAAAGAGGACGCGACCATCACGTATTTCAATCCCAGTACCCGATTCAACCAGGGAAAGGATTTGCTGGGCGAATACGCGAACCTTTCGCCTAAGGTCCAGGTCAAGTACATCGATCCGGATAAGGATCAGGCCCTGGCCGAGACGGTGGGAGTTAAGAACTTCTCGAACACCGCGGTGGTTCAGATCGGCAAGCGAAAAGAAGAAGCCGCGAGCATGACCGAGGAAGGCATCACCGGCGCCTTCATTCGCACCCTCAAGAGCAGCACAAGAACCGTGTGCTTCGTCGAAGGCAGCGGCGAACACCAGGTCGACGACAGAGACCACGAAGGCTTCTCGAAGTTTAAGGACGAACTTGCCAAGGACAACTATCAGACCAAGTCGATTGATCTGCTTCAGAAAGCAGAAGTCCCCAGCGAGTGTACGACTTTGGTCGTCGGCGGCCCAACCCGCAATTATGAGCAGCCGCAAGTGGATGCCATCAAGACCTATGTCGAAAATGGCGGTCGCGCGCTGCTTATGGTCGATCCGCCCCTGAAAATGGGTCACCTCGACATAGCGGATAACGATCCACTCACGGACGTTCTCCAAAGCTGGGGCGTAGCCCCGCAAAAGGACTTGGTTCTGGATATAAGTTCGCTCGGGCAGATCATGGGCGTAGGTCCTGAGGTTGCGCTCGTAACCCACTACAGCTCGCAACCGATTGTGAGCGGTCTCAAAGGGACGGCAACCGGATTCCCGATTTCCCGTTCGCTGGAGATCAAGAACACCGATAAGATCACAGTCGAGAAGTTGTTCGATTCCTCGAGCAGTAGCCTGGCCACAACCAATCTCAGCTCACCGGCGGTTGACATCAAGGATCCCAAGAATAAGCCGGGCCCTTTGACTCTCGCCGCCGCAGGAACCTACAACACCGGCAAGGAAAACTCTCAGGGGCGATTTGTGGTCGTGGGATCTTCCGGCTGGGCCACCAACCAGTTCCTCGGTTTCGAAGCAAATGGCGATTTGGCGCTGAACGCCGTGAATTGGCTTTCTTCTGACGAAGATCTGATTTCCATTCGCCCCAAGCCGGAAGAAGACCGCCGCATCACCATGACCAGGTCGCAATTCAACTCTGTATTTGCGACCAGCCTGTTCGGGCTGCC
>Ga0126381_100004870_pt1 | contig 14673 bp, 17 predicted proteins | sample PanSoiMetPlot_28_FD_96465 | JGI IMG/M metagenome (GOLD analysis project Ga0126381, IMG submission 96465) | Tropical forest soil microbial communities from Panama - MetaG Plot_28 | ecosystem: Environmental > Terrestrial > Soil > Tropical forest > Bulk soil | place: Panama | collected 2016-02-17
ACGTCCCAGGAAGCGCGTCTGGAGCTGAACGGCGGCGTTGGTTCGCTGCCGCAAGAGCCGCGGTGGAACGCCGGTAGGCGCAGCGCGCCCCGCTGGGTGCGCGCCGCACCCCGCAGGGTGCGGATGTTGAGTTGGCGTCTGCCGGCGTTCCGCCTGCCTTGTTGTTATTTTTTCTTTTTCTTGCTCCCGGATTTCGCTTTGCGCCATCCGGGCTACGTGCGCCAAGCGTGATCGAGCCGAAGCCGGTGCTACCGCCCGGTCTTTATCTTCGGCGTGACGCGATCCCGCCCGGCGTCTTTCTTGCCCGTGCCGTGCCGCAAACCTCGGATGCAAAAAACCGCACCGCGAGAACGAGATCGCTTGCCTTGTGATCCTCATCCTGAGGCGCCCGCGCGCAGCGCGGGCCTCGAAGGATGCGGGCCGGGGCGCCGGGGCCTCGTCCTTCGAGGCTCGCTTCGCTCGCACCCAAGGATGAGGATCATGGATGGCGCGAACTGCTTTTAACATCGTCATTGCCGGGCTTGACCCGGCAATCCATGGGGCGGCAGCGCTTTGTTTGATTGCCGTCATGGTTTGTTTGTCGCGATTCAGCATGGACCGCCGGGTCAAGCCCGGCGGTGACGATGAAGAGAAGAACTCCGCGCTAATGCCCGGAGCCGCCTTGGATCGGCGGGATGACGGCGGGGATCTGCGAAACCGTGTAGCCCTTGACCTGCAGGGTCCAGTCCGAATCGATCGCCGCGTTGGCGCCCGCATAAGGCAGATACAGCGTCAGGTTCGAGACGTAGAGCGTGTGGCCGTCCTTGCTGAAGGCCGGGCTCGCCGGAAACAAGAAGCCTTGGGCGATGCCGTTGTTGTCGATGCCGTTGAAGTCGCCGAGCTTGGCAATCACCTTCGGCACGATCTGGCCGCTGACCGGGTTCTTCGCTTTCGGATCGATGACGACGATCTCGTCTTCCTGATTGGCGCAGACCCAGATGTTGCCGTGCTGGTCGACGGCGATGCCGTCCGGCGCGTTGATGCCGGTGATCAGGATCGACGGCGTGCCGGGAACGAGCGGGCCGTTGCCGCTGCTGTCGGTCACCGGGATCTGGACGATCTGGTGCTGCGCGGTGTTGGCCACGTACATGACCGAACGGTCGTTGCTGAACTCGATGCCGTTGGCGCCGAACGGCGGCGTCAGTCCGGTGCCCGGCCCGAGCAGCGCCGGGTCGTTGACCCACTGCGTGAACGCACATCCGCCGCAACCCGGCGGCGCCGTCCAGACGATGCCCTGGAAGGAATCCGACACGTAGACGTTGCCGGAGCGATCGAAGGTGAGCGCATTGATGCCGGGCCCCGATCCGCCGGCGGCGGTCGGCACCGTGCCGAACAGCTGGGCCACGCCGGTCATCGGATCGACGTCGAGCACGTTGGCGGTGCCGGAAAACCCAGAGCCGAAGTCGAGCACCAGGAGGTGGCGGTTGTGCGGACTGAAGGCGAGGCCGAGCAGGTGCGGGCTCGCGGTCGGCGAACCGCTCAAGGTGACCTGGCGGATGACGTTGCCGCTCGGCGCGATGACGAACAGATCCGCCGGCCCCGTGGTGGCGCCCGTGGTGTTGAAGCCGAACGAGACGACGTAGACGTTGCCGTCTGGTCCGACCGTGAGGCCTTCGACGCTGCTTTGCTGCCCCGACTTCAAGTTCGGCAGCACGGTGAGCGTCTGCGCGTTGCCGCGCTCCCACGCCGCCGCGGGCGCCGCCCCGAGAAGCATGAGCGCAAGCGCCGAGCCGGTCACGGCCGCGACGATCTTCGATCGTGTCATGTCTTCCTCCCTGAACTTGGCTTGTTTGCTTGTATGATTGCACTGCAATACGCCCGGCCGCATCGCCGGGCGCGGCAAGCTTACGTCGGGCCTATGACGGCAGTAAGGCGCGCGGTTGTAGACGCTCGAAGCGCTCCGCTTGCGGGAGGGATGAGCGTAGCAGCTTATGTTCACCGTCATCCTGAGGCGGCCGCGAAGCGGCCCTCGAAGGATGCGGCCGGGGATTCACGGGCCGTCGCCCTTCGAGGCTCGCTTCGCTCGCACCTCAGGGTGACGGAACGTGGGTTGAGCGATTTCGAATCACATCTTCAGCAGCCGCTGCGCGTTGCCGGAGAGGATCTTGGCCTTGTCGGCGTCGGACAGCGGCACGGTCGTCATCCATTCCATGGCCGGCGGGTTCATCACGAACGGCCAGTCGACCGCGAACAGGATGTGCTCGACGCCCATTTCCATGACGCAGCAGAGCAGCGCGGGATTCGAGAAATTGCCGCTCGTGGTGATGTAGAAGTTGTTGCAGAAGATGCTGCGGAACGACAGCGCCTTCTGGCCCGGCCGTGCCAGCGCCTGATCGATGCGCCAGACCAGAAACGGCAGCGTCTCGCCGAGATGGCCGAGAATGACTTTCAGCTTCGGATGGCGCTCGAACACGCCGGACAGCACAAGCCGGATGGCGAGCGTCGCGGTCTCCACCGTGTAGCCCCACGCCGCCCGCGTCACGATCGGAAAGTCCTTGACGTAATCGTCGTAGTACAGCCGGCGCACGTCGGCCTGCGGCAGCGACGGATGGAAGTAGATCGGCACGTCGAGTTGCTCTGCGCGCGCGTAGATCGGCCAGAACTTCTTGTCGTCGAGGAACACCTCGTTGGCGAGGCCGTGCAGCATGGCGCCCTTGAAGCCGAGCTCTTTGGTGGTGCGCTCGAGCTCGTCGGCGGCGGCTTCCGGCACTGCGGTCGGCAGCGCCGCAAACGCGGCGAAGCGCTTCGGATTCGCGGCGACCGCGGCATGCAGCCGGTCGTTGACGCGGCGGGCGAGCGCGGCGGCTTTGTCGGCCGGCAGTTTTTGCGTCGACGGCGCGCCGTGCGAGATCACCTGCACGTCGATGCCGGCGTCGTCCATTTCCTTGAGGCGGATGCCGGTGAAATCGTGCAGGCGATTGTACTGCTCGCCGGGCCGGCCGGCTTCGCCGCCCGTATAGGTCTTTTCCAGTTCCTCGTCCCAGTAATGCTCCTCGATGGCGATGACCGGACAATGCGGTTTCGAAAACATCACTCCTCCCCTTCCCTTGCGTATCTGCGGTTCCTAGCAAGTCTGTTGCCGGCCTGTCATGCCCCGCGTGCCGGAACCGGAACCACGGCATGCCGGAACGGGTTTCCCTTGCTGGGTGAGTGCGAAGGAGATCAAGATGCGATTACTCGCGATTGCCGGCGTTTTGGCGATGGTTGCCGGCTCGAGCGCGCTCGCGCAAACCAGCGGCTACAGCCACCACAGCTTCTGCCTGCAGAGCGGCTCAAGCAAGGAATGCGCCTTCGATTCGATGGCGCAATGCATGCAGGCCAAGAAGGGCGGCAGGGATACCTGCGTGCCGAACAGCGCGCCGCAGAACCACTAGGCGTTAGCGGGCGTCGTCACTCCGCCGCGGCGCCTTGTGCGCCGGGCGGATGACGGCGGAAATAGTCGACATCCGCGGCGCTCTGGGCAAAACCGGCGCGGCCGCGCCAGTCGAGATGGCGCGCCGCCATGTCGGTGCCGTAGCGCACGCGAAACAGCAGCGTGCGCTGCGCGCCGTTTTCGTATTCATGAACTTCGCCCGGCGGATGCACCACGAAACCGCCGGGCACGATCGCCACCGTCTCGCTCGGCGTGCGCATGGTGCCGCCGCCGCTGAAGCAGAAATAAATCTCGGTGGCGTGCGGATGACAATGATACGGGCTGATCTGGCCCGGCTCCCAGCAGGCGACGGTGACGTCGCCGTCGGCGATCTTGCCGAGGATTTTTTCGACGTGCTTTTTCGGATCGAACGCGGCCTCGCCCTTCAGGTCGAACACGTGCATGCCGGTTTCCTCCGCGCTCGCGTTGTTGATGGCGTTTTGGTATAGCCGAAAACGGCGCCCAGGTTAAGAAGACGTTAATCGCGGCCGCTTAAGCTTTCCGTCGGCATTGCGCCCGAGGAGGGCAAGCACCATGGCGGAACGGCGCGTAACACAGCGGCAGAAAAGCTTTCTGCGCGGCTGCGTCTATTTCAACAAGCGCACCAGGTCGCTGGACTGTCTCATTCGCGATTTTTCCGAACACGGCGCCCGCATCATCTTCTCGGAAAACGTCAGCGTGCCGGACATGGTCGAGCTCCACATCCCGCAGAAGCAGCGAACCCTGCGCGCGCAAGTGCAGTGGCGCCACGGCGACGAGATCGGGCTCGCGTTTCCCGACGCGGTGCGCGCCGCCAACGGCGACGACCGCGAGCTGGCGCTGCGCGTGGCGCAGCTCGAGAGCGAGATCGTCGCGCTGCGCAAGCTGGTCAAGAAGCTGCGCGCCGAGGTCTTGCTCGGCGAAGACGCCGACGCGGCCTGAGCGTCTTTCCCCGGCATTGTCATTTAGCGCATGCGCTTTATGCGGCAGGCGCCGAGGATGGCGCATTGCGCGGCCATTGCCGCCGTGCCAACAATTTGCCGGTCATACCCGCAACAGGGAGGTCGCGATGGCCAAGGGTTATTGGGTTTCGACGTATTTCGCGGTGTCCGATCCGCAGGCGCTGGCCGAATATGCCAAGCTCGCCGGTCCGGCGATTGCCGCCGGCGGCGGCCGCTTTCTCGCCCGCGGCAATGCCGCCAAGGCCTACGAGAAGGGATTGAAGGAGCGCGTGGTCATCATCGAATTCGACAGCGTGGAACAGGCCGCCGCGGCCCACGACGGACCGGGCTATCAGGCCGCGCTGAAAAAGCTCGGCAATGCCGCCCAGCGCGACATCCGCATCGTCGAGGGGCTGTCGTAAGCGACCCCCGTGCCGTGAAAATGTAATCGTCGCCGACGGCGATCGCGAACGGCACTCAATCAAAAATCCGGTCGCCCTGCAGGTCGATGATCTGGCGCGCCTTGTTAAGGGTGAAGCTCAGCGCGTCGTCGTACGAGGCGTAGGCGTCGGCGCGGATGAAGCGGTGCGCCTTGCGCACGCCGCCGATGTCGCGCTCGATGGTGCCGGCGGTCTGATAGGCGCCGCCGTCGTTCTTGTACGGCGCGGCGCGGATCACGTAGCCGTTGTACTCGACCGGATCGGCGACCTTGGCGGTTGCGGCGCCGGAACGCCGGCCGAATAGCGCGCTCCAGAACGACATCGCGGGCTCCCCTTTGGCCGCTTGAGACCGGCCGCGATGTTACGCCGCCGCGGGCGCAGAGAGAAGCGCGCGCGAAGGGGCAAGCGAACGCGAATTGCGGCCTCGCGACCGTCCGCGTTACACTGTCTGGACACGACTGGCCGACCGATCAGGAGAACGTCGATGCCCAAGGGCTACTGGGTGACCTGCTACCGCTCGATTTCCGATCCGCAAAAGCTGGTCGCCTATGCCAAGCTGGCGCCGGCCGCCACCGCGCCGTTCGGCGGCCGTTATCTGGTGCGCGGCAATCCGGCGTCGACCTTCGAGTCCGGGCTCAAGGAGCGCATCGTCATCTCCGAATTTCCCAGCGTCGACAAGGCGGTCGCCGCCTACTCGAGCCCGGCCTATCAGGACGCGCTCAAGGCGCTCGGCGACGGCGCGGTGCGCGACATCCGCATCGTCGAGGGCTTGGAGTAGCTCCGCATCATTGCGGGGAGCCAACGGATCCGGCCCGAAGTGGCCGGCCCGATGACAAGCTCCGCGACGAAGCAATCCAGGCGAAATTTCAGAACTGGATTGCTTCGCTCCGCTCGCAATGACGAATAATCAGAACGTATAGGTCTGCACGCGCGCCGGCGTCGCATGATAGCCGCGGGCGTAGAGCGCGACGGCGCGGCTCTCGCTGCCGCCGGCGGCGCGATAGGCGCCGGCGAGATAGCGCATCGCGTAGGTCATGTTGACGGAAGGATCGAGCAGGCCAGCGGCCGAGCCGCCGTAGCCCATGGCGCGCGCGGTGCCGAGCCGGATTTGCATCAGCCCGTAATTGCCGGCGTGCACGGCGCGCGGATTGCCGCCGCTCTCGCGCCGCACGACGCGCTCGGCGAGCGACAGCGGCACGCCGGCCGTGCTCGCCGCCTGCGCGATCATGCCGGACAGTGCGGAGTGGCCGCCGGACCCGCCGCGCGACGACGACCAGGACGATTGCGCCGCGTAATCGTAAGTCGACGTGTAACCCGGCGCCGCGCTGCCAAACGACGCCACTTGTTGGCGACGCGCGAAACGCGAGCGCGGCCGCTGCCAACCCTGCTGCTGCCAGTTATTCTGCTGCCACGCGGTCTGCTGCCAGCCGTTCTGCTGCCAAGAGTTTTGCCACGCGTTCTGCTGCGAAGACGCTTGCCGCGCCACGTGACCGCGCCAACCGTGCTGCCAATAATTCTGCGGCGATGATTGCCACGAAGACGACGCCATCATGTAAGAGCCGCTCTGTTCGCCCCAGGCCTGCGGAGCCGCCGCCATGACAGCAGCATGCCGATGGCCATAGATGCGAACGTAATGATGCGCCGGACGCGCAGAGGCGGAGTAATGATGATGATAACCGTGCGCCAGCGCCGGCTGCGCCAGCGCGCCGGCACCCAGCGCAAGTGAGAGGGCCGCGGAATAACGCCGTACCGCAAACAACATCGGTGTCTCCACTTTCGAATTAGGCCCTCTCACCGGCCCGATCCTTGTCACGACCGAATCCGGCGAGCGTCTGACCGTTTGTTGGACGCGATGCGGTGATGTCGTGGCGTCGGGAACAAATAAAACGTTCGATTGATGACTCAAGCCGCCGAATGAAATAAAAGTTGATAGTTCGCGGTCGGAACGTTTGAGAACGCGCTTCCCCATTCACCTCGTCATCGTGGAGCCTCACCATGCCGCAGATTCAGATTCTCAACCCCGACGTGCTCGGCAAGCCGCTCGGACAGTATTCGCAAATCACCCGCGTCAAGGCGTCGGAGTTTCTGTTCATCGCCGGCCAGGTCGGCGCCGACCGCGACGGCAAGACCGCCGACGGGTTCGATGCGCAATGCGCCCAGACATTCGCCAATATCGGCGCCGCGCTCGCCTCGCAGGGCGCCGGTTTCGGCAACATCGTGGAGTTCACGACGTACCTCGTGCACTCGCAGGACATCCCGCGCTTCATGGCCTACCGCAGCCGTGAATTTCCAAAGCTATTCGCCGGCGGCGCCTATCCGCCCAACACGCTGCTCATGATCGATCGCCTGGTGCGCGAGGAGTTTTTGATCGAAGTCAGCGCGGTCGCGGCGCTGTGACAAATATGCCCCCCGCTTGCTCGGGGGAGGATGAACAGCAACACTGTGCCAGATTCAAACGCGGCGGCCCCAACGTGAGATCCTGACGATGAGATGGCTCGCTCGCTTCGCTGGCTTGGCATGCGCCGGCTTGGCATTCGCGGCATTGTTTGCAAATGCGGCGGTGGCCCAATCCTATCCGGACCGACCCGTTCACCTGCTCGTGGCGTTTCCGCCGGGCGGCGGGGCCAATTTCGTAGCGCGTCTGCTTGCGCAGTTGCTGTCGGCCCAGCTCGGACAGGCTGTCGTGGTGGAGAACAGGCCGGGCTCCAACGGCAATGTCGCGGGCGAAGTGGTCGCGCACGCGGCTGGCGACGGCTACACAGTATTGCAGTCGGCGGGTTCGCTGTTCACTGTCAATCCGCACCTCTATGCCAAAATGCCGTTCGATCCGTTCAAGACGCTGCTGCCGGTCGCGACGATCACATCGGACGAACTGCTGCTGACGGAAAACACCGCCCTCGAGCCCAAGAACTTTCACGACTTTATCGATTACGCGCGCCGCGCCAAGCCGCCGCTGCTGTATGGCTCGATCGGCAACGGCAGCGAACACCATCTGGCGATGGAGCTGTTGAAAGAGCAGGCCGGCATTCAAATGACGCACGTGCCCTATCGGGGCGGCGGGCCTGCGGCGCTGGGCGTCATGGGCGGCGAGGTGGCGGTCATGTTCGGCGGCGGCTCGGCGACGCCGCTGGTGCAGGCGGGCAAGCTGCGTGCGCTCGCCATCAGCGGCCGAAAGCGGTCGCCGCTGTTCCCTGACCTGCCGTCGATTTCGGAAATCTATCCGGACTACGACGTGACGATATGGCAGGGACTGTTCGTACCGGCGGCAACGCCGCCTGCGGTGATCGCGCGCCTGCGGGCGGCAGTAAGCGTCGTGGTCCGGCAACCTGAATTCGCCGAAAAGCTCGCGGCCGCCGGCTCCGGCGAGCCGTTTGCGACAAGCCCCGACGAGATGGTCGCACTCATCCGTGCCGACAGCGAGCGCTTCGGCAAGGTGGTCAAAGCAAACGGTCTGAAGCTGGAGTAAGGCGAGCTGCACGCCTTTAGTGTGCTTGACCGGCCGCTTGCCAAGCCTTGATCCACGGCACCTCATGAACAAGCATCACGATATTGAGGGCCAGGTTGTCGCGGATGGCAAACGCAAGCCCGGCCTCGATCGCGATTCCCGCCACTATCGTTGCGCTTAGCGGCACCGATGCCGCCAACATAAAGCCTATCATCGCGGTCAGTGTATCGCTGATCGAATTGACGATCGTGTCGCCGTAATAATTCATCGAGATGGTTCCGGCGCGATACCGATCGATGATGAAAGGGCTGTTCTCGAGGATCTCCCATGCCGCTTCGAGCACGACCGCCAAGCTCAACCGCGCCCCGACAGGAAGCTGCTTGAAGACGAGCCAGAGCAGAAAATAAAGCCAAAAGCCGTGCAACAGGTGTGAGAAGCTGTACCAGTCGGTCAGATGCTGCGAGTTTCCGGGTCCGAACGGATCGCCCTCCCAGAACTTGACATAGCCGCACGCGCAGATCGTGAGCCGGCCCATGAGATGAAGCGCCAAGGCCTGCAGCACCAGGATGGCGACGATGAAACCGATTTGCCAGCGTAGCGATGACAAGATCGCTTGCTGTTTCTGCGGCATCTGTTTGACGAGCTTCGACATGTTGGGCGCTAATTTTTGGTCGCGCCGGCGGCAGCCACGACATCGCGCCACTTGCCCATATCGGCGTCGATGCGGCGGGCCAGCGCGTCGGGGGAAGAGGATTCGGCGACAAAACTTTGCCGCAGCATGGCGTCGCGCATCTCCGCGGTGCCGAGCAGAGCGACCAGCGCGCTGTTGAGCTTGGCGACGATGTCCGGCGGCGTGCCGGCCGGAGCCGCCAAGGCCAACCACAAGGCGACGTCGAAGCCCGGGAAACCGGATTCCGCCAACGTCGGCACCTCGGCGAGCGTCGCAAACCGCTGCGCTCCGGTCGTGGCGATCGCGCGCAGCTTTGCGGTCCGGATCAGCGGCACCGCCGGCGGCAGCGTGCTGAATTGCATGTCGACCCGGCCGGCCACGACATCGATCACCGCCTGAGCGGAGGAGCGGTACGGGATCTGGTTCAGCGCGATGCCGGCCTGCCGTTCGAACAGCTTGCTCGCCAGATAGCCGAGGCTCATGGTTCCGAACGCCGCATTGCTCAACGGTTGCGGCTTTGCCTTGGCCAACGCCAACAGTTCGGCGACGCTCTTGACCGGCATGCCGGGATAGACCGCGAGCACGTAAGGCGAGTTGCCGAGCAGCGAGATCAGCGCGAAATCCTTGATGCCGTCATACGACAGATCCGGATTGTACAGCTTGGCAATGACCTGGGTACTCGTCGTTATCTGTCCGATCGTGTAGCCGTCCGGCGTCGCGCGCGCCAAATCCTGCACGGCGAGCGTGCCGACGGCGGCCGGCTGATTGACGATGACGAATTGCTGGCCGAACCGCTCGCTAAGTTTCGCGGCGACCAGACGGCAGACATCGTCGCCGGCGCTGCCGGCGGCAGCGGGAACGATGAAGCGAACCGGCCGCGCCGGCCAACCGCCACTGTCCGCCACGCCGCGCGGCTGCGCGCGAGCGCTCGTCTTGGCGAACAGGAGCGGGATCGAACTGACAAGCGTGCGGCGGCTTAGCATCATGGCCTAGGCTCGCGATTGCGATACCATCTTGCTAACCTAAGGCCTGACAGCGCAATAGTGTACCGTGCGCCAGTGCGCCGCGGCTCACGGCGCCTGCTTAAGATGTCTTGGGGAGGAATCGCGTCAATGATCATCGACTTTCATACCCACGTTTTTCCGCCGGAAGATTTCGAGACCTTCACGGGCACGGGCTTTCACAAGAACGTCGGCGCCAAAAAGGGGCGTCCGCCGGCGACCATCGAGAATGTCCTGGAAGCCGCCAAGATCGGCGGCGTCGACATTTCCGTCATTTCCAATCCGATCCACAATCTGCGCGACATGGACCGCGCCCAGCAGCTCGAACGCTGCCAGCGGCAAAACCGCTACAATGCGCAACAGCAAAACAAATATCCGGGACAAATCTACGGCATGGCATCGATCGTGCCGTATGGCGGCGATCCGTTTCTGCGCGAATTCGAGCGCGCGGTGAAGCAGGACGGGCTCAAAGGCGCCTGGATCCTTTCGAGCCTGCAAGGCAGCTATCCGGACGACGATGACGCCCTTCCGTTCTTCCAATTGGCGTGCGAGCTCGACGTCCCGGTGGTCATTCATCCGCCGTCGGTCGGTTTCGGTGAGGAGCGGATGCGCGATTATCGGCTGGCCTCGTCGGTCGGCCGGCCGATGGACGGCGCGCTCGCGGTGGCGCGGCTCATCGTCCGCGGCGTGTTCGAGAAGCTGCCGAACCTCAAAGTCGTCGCGACGCACCTCGGCGGCGGCATTTGCGAGATGATCGGTCGCATGGATTACGCCTATCGGCTGCAGGACGAGTGCTTTTTCCTCGGCACCTACGAGCCGATGCTCATCAAGCATCAGCCGAGCCACTACCTGAAGAAGATCTATCTGGAATCGACGAGCTACTGGGTTCCCGGCGCCCGCTGCGCGTTCGAATCCGTCGGCGCCGATCACTTTGTCTTCGGCACCGACTCGCCGCCGCTGTTCGTCCTGAAAAAGGAAGGCGTCGATCTGATCAATCAGATGGGATTGTCGCCGGAAGACAAGAACAAGGTCTATTACGAGAACGCGCGCAAGTTGCTGAAGCTGTAGGCGCGGGACCGATTTTTACGATCGAGCAAGAAGCAATAAGCACGATCATTGTCACATCCCTCCGACCCCGGCGGCGCTTACCCACTCAACACGCCTTCCCACGATCGACCTCGCACCAAAAGACTGGCGAACCTCCCTATTCCTCAAACTTCACGAACTTGCCGCCGCGATAGACGAACAGCGCCGACGTCAAGCCATAGGCCCCGGCTGCTATGTCGATGGCAAGCGCGCGCAGCCGCGCAATGCCGGCCGGGTTATGCGATCCCGTGACCAAAAGCGCGTCCTTGGCAGGCACGGCGACGACGATGTCGCCGTCGACCTTGATCTGGCCACTCGACCAGATGCTGTCGGCGAGCAACAAGCTCGCCTCGTAATCGCCGCCAGCGCTGATGAGGAGAATGCCCGACACCGCCTCGCGCATTTCAATCTTCGATAATAGCCGGTGCAGATTGGCGACGGCAAGCTCGCGGATCTTACTGCGGTCGCCGACGTCATCGTTCATCATCAAAAAACGCATCGATGCCGAGCGATCCTCGGCGTAAACGATCGTCAGCTCGCTGTTGAATGGCTCGGTAAGCGGCTGCAAGTCCGGTTTTGCCTGGCGCTGCTGCCGAATTGCCTCGACCCAAGCATTGGTCTTGAGCACCGGAACGATGCGCGCGCGGTCCAGCGGCGGTTTCACCTGCGCGTCGCGCACGCTCTCGACCAGACCGGCGACGCGCTGGCGAATGATCTCATCGAGGTGCTCCGGATCGCGGACGTAACGCCGGTAGGCGTTTCGCAGATCGTTGCTGATGGTTTCGCCGCCGGGTATCTGCGTCTCCAGTTGCAGACTGCCTATGACCGTGACCTTCGCCGACGGCAGCGCCGTGCTGATCTCTCGCGCCACGACCGCCGTGAAAGCCGGCGGGTCAAGCAAATCGGCGGCATGCGCGCCGCCCCAGGTCATGATCGCGATCAACGCGAGCAGAACACGCCACATGACACACCCCCTCGCCGGTTCGCGTAGAGAACATACCATGAACATAACGCGCCCGCAATATCCTCCCGGCGGCTCGATCACGGCGGTGCGGCGCCGCTTTGGCGCCAGTGAATTTGCGGAAGCCGCGGCACTAGGCTGCGCCCGGCAGATGGGTCAGCGTGCTGATGCGTTTGATGTGCGCGACGGCCACCCGCGCCGTCGCAAAGTTGGCGGCGGTCATCCGCACGCCTCAGTGCGCTTGACCGGCCGCTTGCCAAGCCTTCATCCAGGGCACGTCGTGAACAAGCATCACGATATTGAGGGCGGGGTTGTCGCGGATGGCAAAAGCGAGCCCGGCCTCGATCGGCTACACCCACCGCAATGGTTGCGATCGGCGGCACCCATGCGGCAAACAGAAAACCTATGTTCGCCGTCAGAATGTCGCTCATCGAATAGACCATCGTATCGCCATAATAATTCATGAAATGATTGCAACGCGATACCGACCAGAGCTAGCCTTCGATTGCTGGCGTGCAATTCCGTAGCAAGTGCGGGGAAGCGGTATGCCAATTTTCATCAAATTCAACGAGTTTGGCGACGAGCAAAACCACGAATCGCTCAACAATGCATTTCTGAAAATCGACGAAGACTTTCAGAAGCTCGCGAACGCCAGCCCTGATGCTTTTCTGACGGTCGAAGCCGACCATCAGATCAAGGAAAATATTTCCGCCATTGGCGATTTCTTTCACAAGCTCGACGACGAGTTTCTCAAAATAAGCGACGCTGGATTGAGGGCCGATGATTTCGCCCTCAAGCTGACGCAACCGCCGACGACCGGTGCCACGGAGGAGCTGCCTGCCGTCCAGTCTGATTTTCTGAATGCCGATGCAGATCTCAAGGTAGCGGCCTCGGACCTCGGCGCCGTCAGCTCGGATTTCCTCAAGCTCGACGCCGCTCCCGATCTCAACACGCTCAAGGCCGGCGAACGGACGGTCGGCGCCGATTTTCTGAAGCTCGCCATCGACACGATAAATGCCGGAACCGATTTCACCAATCTTGGCGATGACCTCATCGCGCTCGGCGCGGGGTCCAATTCGAAGGAGTTGGATGGTGCGCTGAACCTGCTCGGGGATCAGGTGCTGGAGATTGGTTCGGCGTTCGAAGCCGTCGCGCTCGATTTCGAAAAGCTGAGAGTGGACTTCGTGCATTTGGGCGGCGGCGGCCTCAAGACTGCCGCCGATTTCCTTGAGTCGCAAGGCGCATTGGCAAACGATCCGATGCCGCCCGGACCGGTGGGCGCCGACTTTTTCAAGCTCGAGCAGGACTTCCAGGTGCTCAACCACGACATTGGCGGCGCCTTCTTTGACGGCAAGCAGGTGATCCACGACTTGTTCGCGCAGAACGGCAATGACTCGGGTCACCCGACGAACGACGATAGCGGACCGTTTTCCGGTGGAACGGGCACCCTGAAGATCGGCTAGTCGCGAGCTATCGTTGTCGGTTGTGCGGCCATCAGTTAATTCCAAGGCGCTGCAGCAGCGGCAATGCAGTCCCTTCGAGGCGCGCCGCCTCGTTCTGGATGGCGGCGCGGGCATCGCCGGTGGAGAGGTCTTTGCCGCCGGCTGCCGCTAAGGGTTTGCCGTCAGCGAATCGCTCCAGCCATTGATGAACATCGACCGAGCCGCCGCGCCGCGCCAGCAGCAACGCCTGCGTGACGCGGTCGACGCGCACGCCGCCTCCCGTCACCGGCGAGGCCAAATAGCCGAGTTCCGGGCTCCAACCGGCGCGCGCCATGACGGCCGAGTTGAATGCCCGTGTCGAACCTGCGCGCCCGGCGTCGCCATCCTCCGGCAAACAGGGCTGCAGGTCGCCGCGGCCGACCATGACTTTGATGGCGTCGGTCAGCGAAATCCAGTTCGGCCGCGGCTCCGGCAGGCGGTCAATCAGATTGCGCAGCGTCGCCGGACCTTCGCCGAGCAGTTCCAGCAACGGCGCATAAATATCCGGGCGCAGTTGCAGTTTGCCCAAGGCCGTGTCGATGGTCATGTTGGTGATGTTACCGGCCGACGTCAGTGCAAAGCGCGTATTCAGCCAGCGCACGCGCGACTGCGTTTCGCCAACCGGCGCACGGCCCTTAACGAACACGTCGCGACGGAATTGTCTGGCCACGATCATGTCTCGCGTCACCTCGGCGAGAACGGGATCGCTGATCGTGGCGACGAATTTCTGCTGCTCGTCGGTCAGATTCACCCGGTCGACGCCATCCGTCAGGTGCGCCGAGGCGACATAGACAAGCTTCGCGTCCGCAAGCTCCCGGGCCACGTCGCCGAATGAAAGCGCGTTCCAGTGACGCGGCAGCAGTTCGTGGGCGAGATAATCGCGCGGAGTCTTCTTGAGCCGCTCGATTTGCGCCTGGACGAATGGGAACATCCGATGAAAGCGCGAGCCCACTTTCAACAAGGCATCGGAATAGGCCAGCGCCTCCGTCAGCGCTGCCGGCGACGGCATTCCAGATGTCGGCGCAAAGTGCTGCGCCCAGATTTGCCGCAACGGCGCGATGCCGGCCCAGCCGGGCATGCAATCGTATGAAATGTACAACAGGCCGCCGGGCTTGAGTTTCGCGCGGATGAGCGAAACAAGGGCGCGGCGGTTATCTGCGCTGATCCAACCGTAGACGCCATGCATGCAGATGACGTCGAACTCCGGCAGCGTGGAAT
>Ga0126381_100004871_pt1 | contig 14672 bp, 16 predicted proteins | sample PanSoiMetPlot_28_FD_96465 | JGI IMG/M metagenome (GOLD analysis project Ga0126381, IMG submission 96465) | Tropical forest soil microbial communities from Panama - MetaG Plot_28 | ecosystem: Environmental > Terrestrial > Soil > Tropical forest > Bulk soil | place: Panama | collected 2016-02-17
CTCGGCTGGCAGGGTGGCGCTCATGCCTTTCGGCACGGGAATGCCACGCTGCTTGATTCGCTACGTGCGCCGATGGCAGTGCGTCAGGAAAGACTCGGGCATGTGGACGGGAAGACGACGATGGGCTACACGCACATGGTCAGCGCAGACGATGTGAAGGTTGCAAACGAACTTGGGTCAATGCTAGACGGGAAGCTCCAGGCAGGATTCCTGTCCCAAACTGTCCCAAATTCAAACGGCTCGGGAATTCGAGGTTCCCAAGCCGTTGCAATCTAAGAAGTTGTTGGTTGCGGGGGGTGGATTTGAACCACCGACCTTTGGGTTATGAGCCCAACGAGCTACCAGACTGCTCCACCCCGCATATGTATGCTACCACAAGCGGTTGGAGCTGATTCGCTCTCTCCTTCGAGCCACCTTGTGAACAATTGGGGAACAAAACTTCATGCATTCCCCTGGGCGAATTGCCAAGTTTTGTGGTCAATTTTTGCTTGGACGCTGCCGCAGATGATCCGCTCGAGTTCTGCGGCCGCGTTCCTGTCGTCGGTCGTGACCACATGCCCCCGCTTGACTATGGCCACTAGAATAAGAGGAATCTCTAAGGGCCGCACGATGGGGATGAAGGGAAATGCGTTGGAGCCCACCATGTCCTCACTCTTGGAAGCAGCCGAGCACCTAAACGTGTTGGCGGCGAGCGCACTGTTCAGTGCGCTCTACATTGAACTGCATCGGGCTGCGACCCGCGAATTGGCAAAAGCGCGTATCTTTCTCCGCCGCGAAATCCGTGCTGACGGGGAATTGAGAAATTATGTCGACACTGAGCCCTGATCGCTGGCAGGAAATCAGTCCGCACCTGGACCACGCTTTATCGTTAAACGAGAAAGAGCGCGCTGTCTGGTTGGAGGCGTTTCGAGCCTCGAGTCCGGAGCTGGCCGATGTGTTGGAGAGGCTCCTTGAGGAACACCGTTCACTGGCGAAAGGAGGGTTTCTCGAGTGCAACCCGCCCGTTGCGACGAATGCAGGGTTACTGGCCGGCCAAGCCATCGGACCGTATAGGCTGATGTCTCCCATTGGCGAGGGTGGGATGGGGCGCGTGTGGCTGGCCGAACGTAGCGACGGCCATTTCGAGCGGCGAGTGGCCATCAAGTTCCTGCGGTTTTCCGTTTCGGCGCAAGGCGGCGCAGAACGGTTCCGCCGGGAGGGCCGGATTCTGGGACGGTTGGCAGATCCTCACATTGCGGAACTGATTGACGCGGGTCTGTCACCCAACGGCGAACCGTACCTGGTTCTGGAGCACGTGGAAGGAGAACAGATTGATCAGTACTGCGACAAACGCAGACTCGATGTAGAGGGGCGCATTCGGATCTTCCTCGATGTGCTGAGCGCGGTTGCTCAGGCGCACGCCAACCTGATCGTTCATCGCGACCTGAAACCCTCGAACGTGTTGGTGAGAACTGACGGTCAGGTTAAGCTGCTGGATTTCGGCATCGCCAAGCTGCTGGGTGAGGATGAGAACTCCCCCGCGATGACAACGCTGACGCAGCCGGGCGGAGGAGCTTTGACGCCGCAATATGCTGCGCCGGAGCAGGTGACGGGCGCCGCCATTACCACTGCGACCGATGTATACGCGCTGGGGGTGCTGCTCTACCTGCTTTTGACCGGCCACCATCCCGCAGGACGGGGGCCACATTCTGCGGCGGATTTGGTGAAGGCGATTGTTGAAAGCGAACCGCGGCGAGCGTCCGAAGTCGTGATGGAAGCGGGAGAGACAGCCGTTGCTGAAAAACGCGGCACCACCCCGGAGAGGCTCCGTCACGAACTTCGCGGCGACTTGGATACGATTTTCGGCAAGGCGCTGAAAAAGAATCCAGCGGAACGCTACAGTTCAGTTACGGCGTTGGCAGATGATCTCCGGCGATATCTCGAGCACCAGCCGATCAGCGCGCAGCCGGACAGCGTTAGCTATCGGACCGCAAAATTTGTGCGGCGGAACTGGGGAGGCTTGATCACCGCGGGCGCATTTGCCCTGGTGCTGATTGCCGCTGCTGTCATCAGCGTTCGGCAGAGCATCCTCGCGGGCAAGGAGGCGGCGGTGGCCAACCGAGAAGCAGCGGTGGCACAAGCAGTGAATGATTTTTTGCAGTACGATCTGCTCGCGCAGGCTAGTGCAGCCCGGCAAGTGCGGCCGGGCACAAACCCGGACCCAGACCTGAAAGTGCGGACGGCGCTGGACCGCGCGGCGGAGCGCATCGAGGGGAAGTTCGCCAAGCAACCCGAGGTGGAGGCGTCCATTCGAAGCACAATCGGCCAGACCTACGAGGAACTCGGGTTATATCCGCAGGCACGCAAGCAACTGGAACGGGCGCTGGAATTGCAGCGCAGTCTGCTCGGGGAAGAGAATCCAAAGACTCTCGGCACCAAGAACTCGCTTGGGTGGACCGCCAAACTCGAAGGCAAATATCCGGAAGCTGAGGCGCTGCTCAGTCAGACTTTGGCGGCCCGGCGCCGCGTTCTAGGTCCCGAACATCGCGAGACGTTATTCTCCATGAACAATCTTGCCGTGCTCTACCTCGAGGAGGGCAAGTACGGGCAGGCCGAGGCGCTCGACCGCCAGACCTTGGAAATCCGCCGCCGCGTGCTAGGCCCCGATTATGCCGATACGCTGGTTTCCATGAGTAACCTGGCCGAGGTCTACCTCGAGGAGGGTAAGTTCGCACAGGCCGAGGCGCTCGACAATGAGGCTCTGGAGGTCAAGCGTCGCGTGCTGGGCCCCGAGCATCCGGAAACCCTGATATCCATTTACGACCTGGCCTCCGTCTACTATGAAGAGGGCAAGTACGGGCAGGCGGAGACGCTCGACAATCAGGTTCTGGAGGTTCGGCGCCGAGTTTTCGGTCCTGAGAATCGCTACACGCTCGCCTCCATGCATAGTCTGGCGGTGGTCTACGAGCACGAGGGCAAGTACGCGCAGGCGGAGACGCTCGACAATCAGGTGCTTGAAGTTCAGCGTCGAGTTTTTGGTCCTGAGTATCCCGACACGCTGGGCTCCATGAACAGCCTGGCCGTGATCTACGGCGACGACGGCAAGTACGCGCAGGCCGAGGCGCTCGACCGCAAAGTTCTGGAGGTCAAGCGTCGGGTGCTAGGTCCCGAGCATCGCCATACATTGATCTCTATGAACAATCTGGCCGACGACTACGCAGATGAGGGCAAGTACGTGCAGGCCGAGGAGCTTTTCAGTCAGACCCTGGCAATCGCGAGCCGTGTGGAGGGTCCCGAGCACCCAGACACGGTGTTCTTCATGTCGGATTTTGCTGGCATGTACCAGCGAAAGGGCAGTTACGCCATGGCGCAAAAGTATGCCAGTCAGGCTCTCGCCGGGCGCCGGCACGCGTTGGGATCAGAAGACCCGGATACGATGGCTTCGGCCGCCGATCTGGCGCTGGCCTACGTTTCGCAGGGGAAATTTGCCGAGGCCGAGCCGTTGGCGCGCGAAGCAGTGGAAACAGACCAAAAGAAGCAGCCAGATGACTGGCAACGATTCCGCGCTGAGAGCCTGCTGGGCGCTAGCTTGGCGGGACAGAAGAAATACGCTGAAGCCGAACCGCTGCTGCTCGAAGGCTACCAAGGGATGCTGGCGCGCAAAAATCGCATCGGCGTCCCCGATCGCTACCACCTTCAACAAGCCCATCGGTGGCTGGTCCAGCTTTACAAGAATTGGGGAAGGCCGCGGAAGGCGGTCGAACTTGAGAACCCGGCACTTCCTAGCCCAGATTCCAGCCCAAGATAAAGGCGTCAATCGCGACTTTTGAGAGACTTACGCAGCAACCCAAGACCTTTACGTCGTTGTAAATACTGATTAACGCCAATCTGAAAAGCTTTTCTCCTTTCCCGGAACGCGATAATAGTGAACGCCAGGATTCCGTCAGCACACAAAGTCTCCTATCGCTCGGATAGTCACCCCTGCCTGCCTGAGCTGTTCCTTCACCGTACGCGCGATGATGGCGGAGTCAGGAGTGTCGGAATGAAGGCAGAGTGTATCTGCTGACATGCGAAGCTCGGATCCGGACGTCGCCGTCACGCAGCCGCGAGTTGCGATCGCGACCGCCTGGGCAGCGGCGCGATCCGGCGAATCAAGCAGGGCGCCCGCTAGCGTTCGACTACGCAAGTTGCCATCGGGTTCGTAGGCGCGGTCGACGAAGGCTTCAGCTGCGGTGCGAAGCCCCATTTGCCGATAGATATTGAGACAAGGCGAACCAGCTTGCCCCAAAAGAATCAGGCGGCGATCGATGCTGAGTACGGCACGGGCGAATGACATCGCGACCCCTGTGTCGTGGTTGCAGGCGTGGTAGAGAGCTCCATGCGGCTTAACGTGCACGAGCGGAATCTGCATGCGGCGGGCGATGGCAAGGAGCCCATCGATCTGCTCAGCAATGCAATCTTGGAGTTCGCGGACTGGCATCTGTAGGGAGGCGCGTCCGAAGCCAGCGCGGTCGGGATAGCTCGGATGCGCACCTGCAGCCACATGATGCTGGCGCGCCAGTTCCATGGTTAGCTCCATGGTGAGCGCATCGCCGGCGTGGCCACCACAGGCGACATTGGCGGAAGTGATGTAATGCATGAGCTCGGCGTCGCTGCCATCCGCGAGGCGCTCGGCAAACTCCCCGAGATCAGCATTCAAATCGATCATGCACACGGTCACGCGAAGATTATCATTCTACGCAGGATATAGATTACGCCTGCTCCCTGGCAGCTAAACATAGCCGCGCAAGCGATCATGGGGCAAACGCCGTCCTGAGCGCTTGCTCCTGTAGGCGGAGCAGTTCGATGGCTTCGGGAATCTTGACGAAGGAAAATCTGACTTCGTCGCGCGGACGAAGTTGTCCGACCCGCCAAAGATCGGCAGCAACGACATTGGCGATCTTCGGATAGCCGCCGGTGGTCTGCTGATCCACAAAAAGAATGATCGGCTGGCCGTCGGCAGGAATCTGCACGGCTCCGAGGGCGACGCCTTCGGTAAGCAGTTCACGGTTTTGTGCCGGCAAAACCGGTTCACCCTGCAAGCGCAAACCGGAGCGATTCGAGTCATCTCTGACCGTGAATGCCTGTTGCTGAAATCGCTGTACGGCTTCCTGACCGAACCAGTCATATTGGAGACCGGCCGTCACCCGCATCGGGCCGTGGCGTAGTTGCAAGCTTGCTGCGCGTGCCGGTTCCAGCCTACAAGTTGGGCCTGCCGTTTGTTTACCGGATGCGATTTGATCACCTGCTCTCAGCGCCCTTCCTTCGAGCCCGCCGATACCTGCTCGGAGATATGTGGAACAACTATTCATGACTCTAGGAATTGTTAGACCTCCGCGAATGGCAAGATATGCCCGTGCTCCATCGACGAGTGAGCCAGTGGTAACGCGGGTTCCCGCAGCAACTGGAAAGGGTTCATTGATCGGGAGCGACGCGCTGGTGCGCGAGCCGGAGATCGCGATCAGCGCTGCGGTTTCGAACTCGAGTGTTGGTCCCAGCAGGGTGATTTCGAAAGCCGGAGTATTCGATTTGTTTCCGAGTAGCAAGTTGGCAATTCGGAACGAAAGGGAATCGGCAGCGCCGGCTGGCGATAAACCGAAATGGGCAAAGCCGATGCGTCCGAGATCCTGGATCGTCGTGAGTAATCCAGGTTTAATGACGTGAATCATCGAGGGATCCCTGCTCGCTTGCGAGCCGGTCAAATTCGTCGCGGGTGATACGACGGAAGCGCACCCGATCACCCGGCTGGAGCCGCGAGGGCGGGTCGTCGGACGGAACAAACATGCCGAGCGGCGTGCGTCCAATAAGCTGCCAACCACCCGGGGAGTCGTGCGGATAAATGCCAGTCTGTCCGCCAGCAAGCCCCACGGCTCCGGCACTGACGAGCTTTCTCGGCGAAGCCAGACGCGGAACGTGTAATGGTCTGGGCACGCCTCCGAGATACGCAAAGCCGGGAGAGAAGCCGAGGAAGTAAACGAAGTAATCGCCCCCGGAGTGAAGCGCAATCACTTGCTCTGCGGTTAGAGACGTGTGACGGGCCACGCTGGTGAGATCCGGAGCGAAGTCGCCGTCATAGCAAACTGGGATTTCGAGGGCCGGAGCGAGTTCTGGACTGGGAGGCAAGGGACGACTGAGCAGGGGAGCCACGATGCTCTCCAGTTCTTCATGCGTGAGGCGAAAAGGATCGAAATCAATGAGCAGGGAGGCATACGCGGGATGCAGGTTGCGAATACGCGCATCGTGGAGTTGCTGGATCGCATGAAACAGAGCGATTACCCGACGATGGGCGTCGAGCGAAATTTCATTCCCAAAACCAAAGAAGAGGGAAGAATCACTGGCCGGTGTAATCCACATGCGGCTTCGAGTTTACTCCAGCAGGAGAGGAGGGAACTGGCGCGGCGTTCTCAAACCAGCGAAGACAGTGCTTAACTTGATCCAGGGACGACACCCTGTCCCACCGCGGCCAAAACTCCGCGCATGTAGGCGAAACTGCGGATCACACCGGGCATGGGATTATCCGGTTCGATTTCGTACTCGAGATCGATGAAGCCCGGGTATTTGATCGCCAGGAGCGCCTCAAAAATGCCGCGCACCGGCATGATGCCGTCGCCTACCGCGACTTGGGATTCCTTATCGTGAAAATTCGCCAGGTCTTTCATATGGACATTGAAAAGGCGCGGACCGGCTGCACGAATAGCCGCGATGACGTCGCTTCCTGCGCGTGCAGTGTGGCCCACATCGATACAGCAACCGATGCGCGGGTCCATTCCGTCCACAGCCTTGAGCACGTCGAGAGGAGACTTCCAGAGTTTGCTTTCGGGGCCATGGTTGTGAATGGCGATGCGCATGTCGTATTGCTTGGCAAACTGCTCAATGCGCGGCAGGTTTTCCGGCGTGGGATCTCCTGCGACGATCACGCTGATGTCGGCCCGCTTGCAATACTCAAACTTGGAACGGATGTCCTCGTCCTCATTTTTTTGAAAAGGTATGACGCCCGCGGCGTGAAGCTTGATAGCTGCGGCCGAGTAGTCAGCGAGGGCGCGAGCTTCTTCTCGCGGATCCATTGGCAGATGATCTCTGACGTCCTTGGCGTTCAATTGCGAGACGTTGAGTTGCTTCATAAAAGCGATCCACTGCGCGCGGGTGAAATTGCGGAAAGTGTAGCTGGCCAGGCCGAGGCGGATAGGCGAGGGTTTCGATTCCGGCTGGGTTCGACCGAGCGCATCGGCCGGAAGCGCAAATCCTGCGGCGGCCAAAGCTCCCGCGCGGAATAGATCGCGCCGTGATAACCCACGTTCGCTAGACATGGGGCTCCCAGCCCTCTTGATATTCACGGCTCCACATCTTTATGGCTTCGGGATCGGACTGGATACGGCCATCGCTGGCATCGAGGTGGAGGTCGCGCTGCACCTTCCACGCGATGTTCGAGAGCTGCAGCATGGTGACGGCAATGTTTCCGACCTCGATGGGGGCGCGCAGTTTTTCACCTTCGCGAATAGCCGCGATGAAATTCGCAAAATGAGCATCGGTCATGGAGTCGCGGCCCAGCAGGTCGGCGGAAGAGGTGGTTGTGCCCGTCTTGAACTCGCCGGTCTTTTTCCCGTGGAGATCGTAGACTTCATAACCGTCGCGATCGATCAGCACCGAGCCCGTGGTGCCCATGATGACCGAACCGCGATCGCGAGCATAATCCCGCATGCCCTGGCAGCTGCGGCCTTCCCATGTGATGGTCTTGTCGCCATATTCGAAAGTCGTCAAGAGGGTGTCATAGAACTGCCAGTCATCCCGGAAGTGGTATCGGCCTCCGGTCGAAGTCACGAGCTTGGGGTAGTTGACACCGAGCGCCCAGCGGGCAACGTCAACCTCGTGGGTGCCATTGTTCAGGGTCTCGCCGGTGCCGTAAATCCAGAACCAGTGCCAGTTATAAGGGTGGATGTTGTCTTTATAAGGACGGCGCGGAGCTGGACCTTGCCATAACTCCCAATCCAGCTGAGGGGGAATAGCGGTTTCAGTGCCAATGCCGATAGATTTTCTGGTGTTGCAGTACCAGGTTTTGGCAAAGTAAGGCTGGCCGATCAGGCCGGAATGGATTTTCTCGATGATCTCTATGGTGTGAGGCGATGAGCGCTGCTGCGTACCCATCTGAACCAACTTGCCGTATTTCTTTTGCGCTGCAACCAGCATCGCGCCTTCGGCAGGATTGTGGCTGCATGGCTTTTCTACATAAACATGTTTGCCGGCCTGAAGCGCTGCGATCGCCAGGGGCGCGTGCCAGTGGTCCGGGGTGGCAATGGTGATCGCGTCGACGTCTTTGCGCTCGAGCGTCTTCCGGAAGTCTTTCTCGGCGGTCGGTGCCTCGCCCATTTCTTGTTGCGTGCTCGCCACGAATTTCTCCAAAATCCTGCCGTCGACATCACAGACGCAGGAAATGCGCGCCGCGCTACGGTTGGCTTTGAGCGATGAAAGGTGCGCGTAACCGCGGCCGTTCAGCCCGATAATGGAGAAATTCAGGCGCTCGTTGGCGCCGACAATCCGAGAATAACTCTTCGCAGTGGTGCCGACTGCCACGCCGGCTGCTCCAAAGGCCAGGACGTCGAGAAAATCTCGTCGGGTAGTCATCCGTGTCTTCCTCATGTTACATGAGGGGATAGGAGATCTCACTTCTCGAGCTTAACCAAAAAAAAAAGCGAAACCCCCGGGAATTGTTCCCCGGGGGCAGAAGGGGTTGAACCCTCGTTCTTGGTTAGGAGAGGAAGCGGCGACGAACCAATCCCGCTATTCCCACCAGGCCAGTTCCTAGCAGGCCCAGGGTGCCAGGCTCGGGAACCGTAGGTGGCGTACTGCCAGGGCTGACAGTTCCACCTTCCGAGTTGGGTGTGATCGCAATAATCTGGTTGTTCGCATTCAGCGCCACAGCATAAAGCACTGTGCCGGCGGGAATCATACCCATATTCACGGTAATGCTGCCGCCTGCAGTGAGGCCTGTGTGCAAGTCGACAAAGCCAAATGACTGTGCGCTGCTAAACCCAAGGGAGCTGAGTGTACCGTTGATGGCATTGAGCGCTCCGCCTTCGGGGAAGAAGCTCAAGGACGTGAAAGCGGTACCGTTAAGCGTTCCCGACGGCGAAGAACCCTGGAACGCAGCGATAACAACAATATCGGCCGCATTGGTGCTGCCATGCAGGGTGATCCCAAAGCTGCCGGTCGTGATTAACTGCGTGACCGGAAGCGCACCGTTCGAGAACTGTCCAACAATGTTGACGGTGTTAGGAGCGTTCGATTTAGCGCAGGTGAATCCATTGAAGTTGATACAGGTATCCGCTGACGCCGCAGGCACAAGAGCCATACACGCCAGAACAGCTACCAAGGCTAGAACCGAAGTTCTTGCAATACCGATTCGCACGATTTCCCCCTCTGTAGACGGATAGGTACTTCAGTAACAACGCGCTAGTACTATCCGCAAGGCAAATGCCATTTAACGTTGGAAAACTCAAAATCCAGAAGTACAACGAGGAGAACTAGTTACATTGTTCTGTTGAAGGGAGCGGTTCATGACCCCCCTCGCAAACTGCAAATTCCTGCACTTTTTATGCTGAGGGTTTCGGCAAGTCTGCCCCAAGATCTTACCAGCTAAATACATGAAAAACTTTAGGCTAGGGGCTCGACAGGCGATCAATTTTTGCGGCCATAATAAAGTCGCTTTCGGTCAGTCCGTCGATTTTGTGGGTCCAAAGCGTGACTTCGGCCTTGCCCCAAGACAAAAGGATGTCGGGGTGATGCCCCTGTTCTTCAGCCAGGGCTCCTGCCCGATTGACAAAGTCGAGCGCCTGCTTGAAGTCGGGGAAGGTGAAGGTTCGCGTAATGTGGTGTTCGTTAATCACCTTCCAATGGGCCCACTCGGGCAATTGCTTGTGGATAGCGGCAAGTTCCTTTCCCTTGAGGGGCGGAACCCCTCCGCGGCACGGAACGCAGGTTTTGGAAGCCAAATCAGACATGGGGAATCTCCAGACTGTTCTAGTACCGCCGCCGCGAGAGGAGAGGTACGTCTAGAACGGGATATCTTCATCACTGATTGGCGACGAGGTGGCCGTGGCCGGTTCGTGTTCGGGCGTGCGCTGATCGAAGTTGTTTCCTCCGCCTCGCGAAGATCCGACACTCTCGCCTTCACCGCGGCCGCTCAACATCAAAATATCGCTAGCGACGATCTCGGTCATGTATCGCTTCTGATTCGTCTGCTTGTCGTCCCAAGAGCGGGTTTGCAGCCGGCCTTCGATGTAAACTTTGCTGCCCTTCTTTAAGTACTCGCCCGCGATCTCAGCCAAACGTTGCCACAGGACCACGTTGTGCCATTCGGTGCGGTCCTGCCACTGGCCATCCTTATCCTTGTAGCGCTCATTGGTCGCCAGCGCCAGCTTTGCGACAGGCGTGCCTTGCGGGGTGTATTTGACTTCAGGATCTTTGCCGAGATTCCCGATCAGCATGACTTTATTCAAACTCTTGGCCATGAGCGCTCTCCTTCAGAACCGTGCCTGGTGATGTGCGGATTGGGACACTATAACAGCTTTGATCGCTGACCGAAGCATACGGATGGGAGAGAAGCACTTTCGTGGAGAAAAGCTGTGGTGTAAAGACCGGACAACGGAAACCCGGCCCCTAACCTGCGGCGATAGCGGCAAAGGTCATCTCCGTGGCACGACTGCCAGTGCGCTGTTTCCAGGCGAAGAACAATCCAGCATAGGTGTCAGTAAGGTAGTCGGTGACCCTGATGCCTAGCCGCTGCGCAGCGTTATCGATCCAGGCTGCGGGCCCTTCGATTTCGGCGAAATTGCCAATCGGCGTTTCGTCGATGACCACGTGACCCTGATCCCCTTTCCATTCCGCACGAAACTTTTCGTAACGAAAGACGGGTTCGAACTGCAACGAGCGCAGGATCGTCTCCATTTTCTTGCCATCCTCGATATGGGTTTCGGTTTCGCTTCGTACTTTATGCCGGCCGGAATTGCCCTCAGCCTTGCCTTTGTGAGTGAGCAGCCAGGAATCGCCGTACTTGCGAAGTCGGAGAATGTCACCGCGGGCGCGCAAGGGCCGGCCAGGAAGGTCGAATAACACATTCATCTCGTGGGTTCGCGGCGTGACCTGCTGATATCCGAGTCGCTCGAGCCGCGATGCCAGCGCAGCTAAATCATCGACACGAAACTTGATTTCGGTCTCGTTGGGCGCAGCCACGCTGTGAGTATAACGGGCAGTCCGCCATCGCAAGTCAATAGCGTAGAAAACGCGGGGGCCAGTAGGGAGGTGAAACTGCGCAAGTCAGGAAACGATCAGACCTGCGGGTGTGGCAAACTAGAGGAGACGAAAGGCCCCGTAGCTCAAAAGGATAGAGCACCGGTTTCCTAAACCGGCAATCCCAGTTCGATTCTGGGCGGGGCCTCCAAGCATTTTCAATTAGATAGGCTTGGTAGGCGCCACTGCAGGTGTCCAATTGGTGTCCAAGTTCGGAACGCTGGTTTCCAGCTTGGCAATTGCATCGCGCACATCGTCCGCAACCGACTTGATGTAATACGCAGTCGTGTGCTGACGTTTGCATGACGCAGGATGCGCTGGATGACCATATCCGCCACGCCCAGGCTGTAGAGATTACTTCCCAGGCCGCGGCGGCAAGCGTGCCAGCCGTGCCACTCAGGAAGCTGCGCATCTCGCTTGTAATCGTGGCCCGCCTCTGCGTGATCGTCTTCCGGTTTGCGGCAAACTTCGCAGCTATTCTGCGCTGGAAGGATTTCTCGCTGCGTCAGATGGCGAGATAGTCTGCTTGGACAGAAAAGGAAATTCGCAGTTCAAGAACTTCCAGGCAAGCGCCTACTTTACTGCGACCGCGTCGAGGGCCAGGGCGAGCGCTTATTCCAGCTTGCGTGTAAACGCGATCTGGAGGGCATCGTTGCCAAGCGCAAGTTCGATCCATACCTGCCGGACAACGCGAAGTGGTACAAAATCAGGAGTCGCAACTACTCGCAATGGGTGGGGCGAGAGAAATTATTCGAGCGTGAACGCTCTAGAGATCCCAACTGGCACTACTGGAACGTGTGTGCATCCGCAATGACCAGCTCGTCGAAGCCTGACACTTAGCTGGTACTGATTGGCTTCTCACCGCCTGGGATAAAACCACAATTTTATCGGGAGGCAGGGTAACTCCATTTACGAAGTTTTCATCGTTGGGATTCCTTCGATGATCTGCCGATACTCGTTCTCGGTAAAGGCGCGGCAGGTCTCCGTCGTGTAGTTTCCTTGCGCGGTTGTCGCTAGAAGCGCTTTCGCAAGAGTTACATCGTCGGGAGCCTCGACAATGGCTACCATGTCGTATCTACCAGTTGTCATATAGAAGCCCGGCATCTTCATACCCGCAGCCTCAAACGCCTTACGGCCTGCTTCGAGCCGCATTGGACTCTGCTTGATATTTTGCAGTCCTTGTGCCGTCCACTTGGACATTACGATGTAGGTTGGCATAGCAATCTCCTGTAGCGCCGTCATCAGTAGCGGTTTCAGTTGACCGCGTTCGATCATCTCTTGAGCTTGCGCCTCGCCATCCCAGCCAGACCCAGTCCAGTGCCCAGCACGGCCAGCGAAGACGGTTCAGGCACAGGTGTAATGCTGTTGAGCGGTCTGTAAATCGGGCTTCCCTCACTCAGCGTAATAACAACTTCGGAACTTGTGTCAATAATGCCACCACCAAAATCCACCAGCGATGCCGGTGTGTGTATTGATGGGGAAAAGCAGTCTCAGGGTATCGTTGCCGTGTAGATTGCTCACAAGAATGGACCAAAGGTCACCGCCAAAAGGACTAGACCCAGTTATCGTATCGAATGTCGACAGGCCCGGGACGGAGAACATTGCACTCTCGAAACTGCCAGTGGTCACGTCTATCGTGAGGGTGCCGGAAAATGGGCAGGTAGCACCGGCTGCGCATGAACCCAAATTCATTCCCGATACATTCGTGGCAGTACCGGAGACATGAACTCCTTGATGGTATCCGCTCTCGCCGCTCCCGCCAGAGTCAGCGTGATCAGCGCAGCCGCACTCGCTTGCGCGAAGCGGCTAAAAGACAAGCAGAATTTTTCTCGCCTCATATTGCTCCTTGAACTACCTCAATGAACTACCTCAATGACGGTTGCTGGCGCGCTGGTGGGGTGAGACTTTCTGCGTGATACGTGGGTGTCCAGAGTACAAACTCGGCAACTCTGAACCCGAGCGCCGAGAAGCACAACTGTCAAAACTGACAGGGGTGAGCAGTTGTCGCGCGTGCAAGGGGTCTTCTGCCCTGGTGGATTGGCTAGCTGGCGCTATGGCGTTGGCTTCCCGGGTATGAATCGCGCTTTACACTGCGGGCATTCAAGGTGCTCCGCGTCTACGTGCGTTCTCTCTTCTGGCGTGATGCTGTGGCCGCAGTGTGGGCAGGGAGTGTTTTCGGATTCATGCCGCGAACTTGGTGCAACTCCCATCGGCAAAGCGCAGACGCTGATTCCCCCTGTCAGTTTTGACACTGTTGCTTCTCGGTGCTCAGGTTAAGAGTATTGTCAATCGCAAATTACCTCCAAGTCGATGAGCGGATGTTGAGAAGCCGTACCCAGACGACAGATGTATCGTGTTGACCCGGGGAGAAGTGCTGTGTCAGCAAACCCCAAAGTACCGACAGCGGAATTGACGCTCAAGACCGAGAAGAACGCCGAAGAAACGAGGCTGCACTGCACAGGCAGGATCAGTTCGGCAACGTCGGATCTCCTGCAGAAGACGGTTCGCGCGTTGATTCCTGAGACCCGGCACATCGTGCTGGACCTGAGCGGCGTCAGCTACATCGATAGTTCGGGCCTCGGGGCGATAGTCAGCATCTATCTCGCTGTCAGCCGGGCAGGGGGCGGACTGAAGGTATCAAACGCCCAGCCACGAATCAGAGACTTGTTCCAAGTCACCAAGCTTTCGGCTGTGTTCGAGAACGACGGCTACCGTCGGCTAATTTATGAGTAGCGACGATTCAGAAGCCGTGCTGCTCTGCCTGGGGCTGCTGGGCATAGAGTTGGCTGGCGGTTGGGAACCTGGCTTTTGGAGAGGTCTTCGCCGCCGGGCATCGTTGCAGCCTTCCGCACCAGCCGGAAGAAATCGTCCGCGTGAAGGGCGACGCTATTGGGTTCTTGTGCTCTGCGTGTCTGGGCCACTGCCGGTATGACTCTGTGCTCCCCAAAAGTTCGCTTGGGCGGTATGTTGGCCTCCCGTTAGGCGAACTGGTTAGGGCTGGGCGGGTGTTGCTGGACGGGTGTCCAAACGGGTGTCCAAAATCTGTCGAATGACGTAACATCCCGTCACTTTTCAGCATTGGACACCAGCCTAAACCGTTGAGATTACGTGGTACCGCGTCAATTCAGCGAATTCCTAAACCGGCAATCCCAGTTCGATTCTGGGCGGGGCCTCCAGACACAAACTTTGCTTGCCACGTCAGTCGGCGGGGCGATAGTCACAAGCCTCGCGGCAAGGCGGGCAGTAGTAAAGGCCATCCTGACAGAGGCGGACGTCAATCTGGCTTTGGCAAAAGCAGCAGTATTTTTCGCAGCCGCATTTGTCTTCGGTAGCTTCGCATTGCATACACACGTATTTCTTGCCGGCACCAG
>Ga0126381_100004872_pt1 | contig 14672 bp, 15 predicted proteins | sample PanSoiMetPlot_28_FD_96465 | JGI IMG/M metagenome (GOLD analysis project Ga0126381, IMG submission 96465) | Tropical forest soil microbial communities from Panama - MetaG Plot_28 | ecosystem: Environmental > Terrestrial > Soil > Tropical forest > Bulk soil | place: Panama | collected 2016-02-17
CGAAGCGCGCCACGCAACCGAGGAATCGGCTAAGAGCTATCCGATGACTCCTGAGAATCCGACGGAAGCGGAGAAGAATAAATAACACCGGCGGCAAGACCGCCGTCGTTACCGCTCTTTCGTTCGCCATCTCCATACGATCACCAGCATCGTCCCGATGGCGATCAGCGCGGCGCTGAGGCCGGTCCAGATTCCGGGTGCGCCCCACTGGGCCGGGAAGCACAGCGCGTACGCCACCGGCAGGCCGAGCAGCCAATAACCGGCGAAGTGGGCCATCAGCGGTGTGCGCGTGTCGCCCAGACCGCGCAGTGCGCCGGTGGCGACTACCTGCAGGCCATCAAAAAGCTGGAATAACGCGGCGATGCGCAGTAGCACAGCGCCCACGCCCGCTACGGATGCGTCCACGGTATAAACGTGAAGAATCAGGCCGGGCGCGGCGGCGAGCAGCACTCCCGCCGCCAGCATGAAGGACGCACCCAGACCGATCGCAGTCCAGCCCCGATGCACGACGCCGAGCCAGTCCTTGGCGCCGAACGCTTGTCCCACACGCACCGCTGCCGCCGAGCTGATGCCTAGAGGCACCATGTACGTCGTGGCGATCACGTTGACGGCAATCGCATGGGCAGCGAGCGAGCCCTCGTCCAGCCGCGCCGCGAACACGGTGACGAGCCCGAAGACGGCGCCTTCGAGCAGAATCTGTCCGGCCGCAGGCAGCCCCAACTCGGCGAGTCTGCGGATGCGGTCCCATCGCGGGCGCCACGAAATCGCAAACAGCAAGTTACCTGTGCGCCGTTCGTGCCACACGACCGCGCCGAGAAGCACTGCCGCCATGTACAGGCGCGAGATCGAGGTGGACCAGCCGGAGCCCTCCAAGCCCATGGCGGGCGCGCCCCAATGGCCGAACATGAGCGCCCAGTTGCCAGCGGCGTTGATGATGTTCGCACTCACCAGCGCGAAGGTCACAGGCTTTACGATGTCGATAGCCTGCAAGTAGCGGCGGAACGCCGTGTAGAGCAGGAGCGGGAGGATGCCCCACGTGAGCGCATTCACGAAGGGACCGAACAGCGCCAGGATTCTTGGGTTGGTTCCCGTCGCGTGCAGCAGAGGCGTGAGCCCGCGCAGCACGGCGAACAGCGGCAGCGTGAGCAGAATCGCGAGCCACACGCCATTGATCAGTGTGCGGCGGCAGTCCTGCACGTCGTCGGCTCCGAAGGCGTGTGCCACCAGCGTGTCCATGCCGAGCAGCATGCCGGTGCCGCAGATCGCGATGGGATAGAACAGCATGGCGCCCAGTCCGCCGGCGCCGACCGCAGCGGCTCCCAGCCGGCCGGCCATGATGGTATCCACCAGCCCCATAGCCATCCAGCCGAGTTCGGCGAGCGCGAGCGGCACGGCCAGCCGCACCATTGGCCCGAGTTCCCGCCTCACTTGCCTTTGGCCCTCGGATGGGCTTTGTCGTAGACCGCCATCAGATCGGTCAACGTGACTTTCGTATATCTCTGGGTGGTAGACAGGCGCGCGTGCCCGAGCAGTTCCTGAATGGCGCGCAGGTCGGCGCCGGCGGCCAGTAGGTGCGTCGCGTACGCATGACGAAAACTGTGCGGATGAATGGAGGAGTCACCGCTCACATAAGTGGCGTAGAACTTGACGATGCCGCGGATGCCGCGGTCGGTAAGCCGCCCGCCGCGGCCGTTCAGAAAAATCGCACGCTCCTCGCGCACCACCGGACGCTCATCGAGGTATCGCTCCAGCGTTTCCGCCGCCTTTCCGGGCAGCGGGACCTGCCGTTCCTTGCGTCCCTTACCGCGCACGCGCAGCCAGCCGTGGGCTCGGTCTAAATCGTCGAGATTCAGGCCGGCGGCCTCGCTCACACGCAGACCGCAGCCGTAGAGCAGCTCGATGATAGCGCGGTCGCGCGCCGGATAGGGCCGGTCCAGATCGCCGGGAACACCATCCACCAGCGTATTGGCCTGCTCGGTGGTCATCACTTCCGGCAGCTTTTGCGGCGCCTTAGGCGTACTCAACAGGCGCGCGAAGTTCGTCTGTATCAGCCCTTCGCGCCGCAAAAACTTGAACAGGCCGCGTACCGCCGCCAGTTTGCGCCGGATCGAGACAGGCGTAAGATTCTGCCCGTAGAGCCACACCAGCCATTCCCGCAGCAGCAGCATGTCGATAGCAGCGGGCTCCGGCGGGGCAAGATCGGGCGGAGAGAGAAACTCCAGAAATTGCGCCAGATCGCCGCGGTAGGCGGCCAGCGTATGCGGCGACGCGTTGCCGCGCGCCAGCTCTTCGATATATCGCTCGATCTGGTGCGCGAGCTCAGACATGGCTGCCCGCCGGCTCAGCCGTGCGGTATTCTTCCAACGCGGCCAGCGCGCGCCGGCAGACCTCGGCATGCCGCGCCTTCTTGTCGCGACGCAGCCGATGACGCTCGGCTTCGTCGAGAACCGGCAGCAGGTCGAACGTGATGTTTGCCGGCTGGTAATTGGTTGAGTCCGCACCCGAAATGTAGTGGCACAGCGAGCCGAGCGCAGTCTCGCGCGGCAGCGCGCGCGGCGTCTCGCCGGCAGCGAACGCTGCGGCGTGCATTCCTGCCATCAGGCCGGTAGAGATCGCTTCCACGTATCCTTCGACGCCCGAGATCTGACCGGCGAACAACACCTGGGGATTCGAACGAAGTTGTAGAGTGCCGGTCAACAGAGCCGGCGCATTGATGTACGTATTGCGGTGAATCTGACCGAAGCGCAGGAATTCGGCACTTTCCAGCCCGGGAATCATGCGCAGAATGCGCGCCTGCTCGCCGAACTTCAGATGATTTTGAAATCCTACCAGGTTGAAACTCTGGGCTCGCAGATTCTCCTGGCGGAGCTGCACAACGGCATAAGGCCGGCGTCCGCTGCGCGGGTCCGTAAGCCCCATCGGCTTCATAGGCCCGAAGCGGAGGGTGTCGCGCCCGCGCCGCGCCAGTTCCTCGATCGGCAGGCACGCTTCGAAATACCGGCACGCGTCTTCCTCGATGTGAGCGGTGACCGATTGGCCGGCCAGCAACTCGTCTACAAAACGCTCGTACTGCTCGCGATCGAGCGGACAGTTCAGGTAATCATCCGTCCCGCTGGTCGATTTGCCGTAGCGCGATGCCCAGAACGCTACGCCGGTATTCACAGTTTCGGCATCGACGATCGGGCTGATCGCATCGTAGAAGAACAGCCGGTCCGAGCCCGTAAGCCGCGCAATCTCGCCGGCGAGCGACTCGCTGGTCAGCGGCCCTGTCGCGATGATCACGACGCCATCGTCTGGTATGCGCGCGCTCTCTTCGCGCCGCAGTTCGATGAGTGGTTCGGAGGCGATTGCGCGCGTCACTTCCTCGGCGAACACGTCGCGATCGACGGTAAGCGCGTGGCCTCCGGGCACACGCGCTGTCTCCGCAGCCCGCAGGAGCAGCGAACCGAGGCGGCGTAGCTCCTCTTTGAGTAGCCACGGCGCCGTCGATTCCTGTTCCGATTTCAACGAGTTGCTGCATACCAGTTCCGCCAACCGCCCTGTCTGGTGCGCAGGAGTGCGCCGCTCGGGACGCATCTCGTAGAGCGTGGCGCGCAGTCCGCGGCGTGCGATCTGCCACGCCGCTTCCGACCCCGCGAGGCCGCCACCGATGATGTGAATTCGTTCAGGCAAGGCTGTCAGCTATGATTTTCTCATGGCAACACTCGATCGCCTGATTCTCGACTTTTCCGCCCGGAAGTTACAGGAGCTGATGAGCCGGATTTCCGACTGCCTCGGGCCGCTCAGCGACGATCAGATCTGGGCACGCGGCGGCGAAAACGAAAACGCCATCGGAAACCTGGTGTTGCACCTCGCGGGCAACGTGCGGCAGTGGATCGTCTCCGGAGCGGGCGGCCGCCCCGACACGCGCAACCGCGATGCCGAATTCGCGGCGCGCGGCGGACTGTCGAAGGCGGTAGTGGAGGCGCGCCTGCGAGACACGGTGGTCGAGGCAGTCGCAGTGATCGGCGAATTAAGGCCCGAGCGTCTGGTGGAGCGCTCGATCATTCAGGGATATGACGTCTCGGTGGTGGGAGCCGTGCTGAAGATAGTGGAGCATTTTTCGATTCACACCGGCCAGATCATTTTCGCTACCAAGATGCTGACGGGCGCGGACCTGGGCTTCTATCGCCACCTCAGCAAGCGAGCGTAGGCTACCGTCCCACTACTCCCGCGAGCGGACTGCTGGCCGTCGCGTAGAGTTTTCTTGGCATGCGCCCTGCTTCGTAGGCGAGACGGCCGGACTCTACTGCGAGCTTCATGGCGAGCGCCATCTTCTCCGCATCGTCGGCCGCCGCGATCGCAGTATTCATCAGGACGCCCTCGGCGCCCAGTTCCATCGCAATGCTGGCGTCGGAGGCCGTGCCCACGCCGGCATCCACGATCAACGGCACTTCCGTGATCATTTCACGCAGGATGCGGAGGTTCGTCGCGTTCTGCACACCCAGACCCGAACCTATTGGCGCAGCCAGAGGCATAACGGCGGCAGCGCCGGCATCGATCAGGCGACGCGCATTCACCACATCGTCATTGGTGTAGGGCAGAACCACGAATCCTTCCTTCACCAGAGCACGAGTGGCTTCCAGCAGCCCGGCGTTATCGGGGAAGAGCGTTTTTTCGTCGCCGATCACTTCCAGCTTGATCCAGTTGGAGAGACCGACCTCGCGACCCAGCAGGGCGGTACGGACCGCATCGTCGGCCGTGTAGCAGCCGGCCGTATTCGGCAGGATGAAGATCTTCGATCGGTCAATGTAATCGAGCAGCGATTCCTTGGTTCGGTCCGTGAGGTTGACGCGCCGCACCGCCACGGTCACCATATCCGCGCCCGAGATCTGATGACAGCGCTGCATCTCCTGGAAACTGCGGTACTTACCCGTCCCGACGATAAGCCGCGAGCGAAACTCCCGTCCCGCGATGGTCAATGATTGCGACATGAAAACATTGTAGCCCCCGGCGCGTCCCGGCCCGCCGCGGAACAACCGGCGCCCGCCGCGCGTTAGCATATTGCAGATGCGCAAACCGGCTCGGGTCACACTCACGGTCGTCGCAACCGTGGCGCTGGCCTCCTGCGGCCGCAAGCGGGTGGACCCGTGCGACGCCGCCACGTTCAACGAAACTGCCTGCCAAGAGGCGGTCCGGAGCGGCGGATATTATTGGGATGGCTCCTGGCATTCGATCGGCTACAGCCATCCGTATCCGTATTACTACGATCACTACCGGACTTATGTGTCGAGCGGTGGGACTGTGATCAGCGCGCCCGGCGCAACCTACAGTCACCCGTCAGGCAGCGTGGTGCGGGGCGGTTTCGGCGCTACCGGCGAAGCGCATGGCGGCGGAGCCCATGGGGCGGGAGAGTAAGATGCGACGCATTACCTGCGAGCCGCGGACCAACTGGGAGCAAAGGGTGGAAGAGGCAGGCCTTATCTGGCATTCCGGCGATCAGGTGTACTGGAACGAGTCAGCCTTCTATGAGTTCACGGCCAAAGAGATCGACATGCTCGAAGTCGCCACCAACGAACTGGAACAGATGACGCTGGCGGCCGCCCAGCACATCATCGACAATCACCTGTACACGCGCCTGGCCATCCCGCCGAGTGCCGTTCCGCTGATTGAGAGTTCCTGGGAGGCCGAGCCGCCTTCACTCTACGGCCGTTTCGACCTGGCCTACGATGGCGTGAATCCGCCCAAGCTGCTCGAATACAATGCCGACACTCCGACTTCGCTGCTCGAGGCCGCGGTCGTGCAGTGGTACTGGCTGCAGGATGTTTTTCCAAAAAAAGACCAGTTCAACTCGATCCATGAGCGGATCATCGCGCTTTGGAAGGAGCTCACGCCTTGCCTGCCCTTCAGCCGGATCGATTTCTGCTCGATGGACGACATTGAAGACGGCATGACGGTCACGTATCTGCAGGACACGGCGCGGCAGGCGGGCCTCACCGCATCAGCATTTCCTATTGCGGAGATCGGCTGGGACGGCCACAATTTTCTTGGACCGGACAACCGCGTACTGCGCGCCGTCTTTAAGCTTTACCCATGGGAGTGGATGGTGCGCGAGGAGTTCGGGCAGCACATCGCGTCCGCCTCCACCATCTGGATCGAGCCGCCCTGGAAGATGCTGTTCTCCAACAAGGGTCTGCTGCCCGTGCTCTGGGAGCTTTATCCGCGGCATCCATACCTGCTGGAGGCGCATTTCGACTCGCCGGGCCTGATGATGTCGTGGGTGAAGAAGCCGCTTCTGGGACGGGAAGGGGCCAACATTACGGTCCATCAGCCCGAGCATGACTTCCAGACGGAAGGCGATTACGGATCGGAAGGGTTCATCTACCAGGCACTCGCTCCGGTGGATCGTTCGATAGGCGTCTATCCCGTGCTGGGCAGTTGGGTGGTGGGCCACGAAGAAGGCAACGCCGCGGCGGGTATGGGTGTGCGAGAGTCGGTCACTCCCGTGACGACGAACATGAGCCAGTTCGTGCCGCACCTGTTCGAGTAGGTTCAGCCGAGGAAATCGAACAATGTGCTGTGAGGCGTCTTGCCTTGCATCGTCATGGACGCCTGCATCGCCGTGCCGGCCTGCGTCAAGGCCATCGCGGCCGAGGTTACGTCGGCATCCTGCTTGTCGCTCAGTTGCTGGGTGAGCTTACTGTCATAACTATTGGCGAACGTAGTGGCATCCTGGATGCGATTTTCGACGGTGCCGTAAAACTCCTCCATATTGTTCAGGTGGTCGGACGCCGACTGAAGCGCGGTGACGGCACTGGCGATGCCCGGCTGGTCATTGTTCAACAGCGCCGTCCGAAGACTGTTCAGGGCGGCAAAGACGTTGTCCGCCGCAGGGGTGCCATCGGGGTTGGTGTCGTCGAAGATCTCGGCGGCGGTTTTGGAAGCGGCAAATGACCCTCCCGCCGGGTCCTCTACCCGCTGCGTCGCAGGCGCCTGCGAAAGCTGATCGATGCCGTTCGATGCCATGAGATCGACCTGATATGTCGGATTCTGGCTCTGGTCGCCGCTGAATATATAACGGCCCTGCACCTGCGTCTGGCTATAGGAGACCATCTCCTCGAGAACGGACTCCACCTGTTGCGCAATCGTCTGGCGGGTGGCGGCGGTCTGCGTATCGCTCGCGCCCTGGCTTCCCAGGCTCACGGCGTTGTCTAAAAGGGTAATGGCCTTGGAAAGCGCGCTATCGGCCGAGGTGGCTTCGGTCTGCGCCTGCGTGAGGTTCGATTGGATCTGTTTGTTGCGCGCCTGTTCGGCCCGGAGTTGAAGGACCGGCTGCACATCGGCGGGAGAATCCGAGGCGACGTTCAGTTTTCTGCCCGACGAAACCTCCAGATTCGCATCCGTTAACTGTTGTTGGATGCGGCTCATATCCGCCAAAAGCAACTGGGATGTTGGACTCAAATTGCTGATCATGGGCAACCTACGTGGAAATCATATTTATGACATCGGAGGTGATCTGGTCGAGTACCGAAATCAGGCGCGAGTTGGCGTCGTACGCCCGCTGGAATTCGACTAGTGTGATCGCCTCCTCGTTGTAATCGACGCCTGAGCGCTGCTGGCGCAGGTTCTGCGCCTGGGCCACTGCCGACTGCTGTACCTGTTGATCGTTGGTGGCTGTGGACAAAAGGCTGCCCACCTTAGACGCCATGTTCCCGTAATACGAGGTGTAGCTCGCGCCGCCGATTTCATCGGCGGGGCCCTGTGGGGCTGCCAGATTCGAGAGCGCCAGGGGCACACCGTTCGAGACTTGTGGAGGGCCCGCCGATATGGCGGCAAGCTGGCTGGCGGTTATATCCGGATTCAGCCTGAGATTTTGCGCCACATGAGTAGGATCGGTGGCGTCGTAGGCGAACAGCTTCAAACCCGGTTGGCTCGCGGACACATAACCGTTACTGAGCAAACTGTTGACGCGGTCGGCGAACTGTTGGGCCATAATATTGAGCCCGCCTTGCTGATAGGCGTCACCCAAGTACGACGGAATCACCGTGTCGCGGAAGTTCAACAGAGCTCCTAACTGGCCGGTAGTGATCTGAGATGTGATGTCAGTGCCATCGGAAGAACGAATCACCACGAAAGGGAGCCCGTTATTATTCAGCGGCGGCGGATTGGACGGCTGCGCCATCGAGCTGGAGAGCTGGTACTGGTCGGCACCCACCAGGAGTTGCGTCTGGCCCAGCATGACGGTCCACGAGCCATTCGGCTGCTTGGTCGCGCTGATTGGCGCATATTGAGAAAGCTGCTCCAGCGTCGAGTGGACCTGCGCGTCCATTCCGGCGTCGTCTTTTTGGCCGGCCATAATCCGTTCATTGTCGTGTTGCAGGTTTCCAACGAGTTGATTGATCTGGCTGACCGTATTGCCAATCTGCTGTTCGGAATTCTGCGCCGTCGTTTGCACCTGCGAGGCCGCCTGGTTGAACGCGGCGGCCAGATCGGACGCGCGATCGAGAACCAATTGGCGTGCGTTCGCGTCGCTCGGGCTCTGCCCCCAGGCCGAGAAGCTCTGCAAAAGGTTGTTCAGGGCGTACGGGATGCCCGTATTGCCCGAAATATCGAATGTATTTTGCAAATCCGTAAGGCTGCTCACGTTTTGAGACGCTTCGCCCAGCAGCGAGGTCTCATAGCGCACGGCCTGCTCGGCGTATTCGTCACGCGAGCTCAACACAATGCCCGCTTTGACCCCGCCGATATCGTTCTTGCTAGCATCGAAGGGTAGCGCATCCAGGGTTTGGGTTTGTTTGGCGTAGCCCGGGGTGGAGGCATTGGCCACGTTGGTTTGGGTGACCTGCAATACCTGAGTAAACGCATTCAGTGCGCTCGCCGTCATGCCCAAAGTTGAGAGGAGGTTCGACATCGCTCAGCCTTGAAGATAAACCTGGCGCGGGCAAGGTAGCTCTGGAACCGAGCCATCGGCCCGGTATTCGCCGCTTACCGTTCCGGCGAGTAGCCGCTGCCATCCCGCGTGGAATTTTGCGGCTTTTTCTAACAGCCGCCGGACATGCAGAAGCGCGCGCCGGACCAGCCGAGCTTCACCGGCGGCCGTGGATTTTGCAAGCTCTCGTGACCATGTCGGACGACTCCCTTCCAGCACGCCAAGAGCGTTGGAGAGCCGAACTCGGCAGGATTCCAATGTCTCGGGTTTGGGATTGAGCAGAAGCCGCGAGACCTGTTCGAGCTCGAGTCTAGCCGTTGTAAAGGGATCTGCCGTCCCCGAATCCATTACCTACCTGCCTCCCTGGGGTAGGGCGTCGGCGATCATGGCCCGGCTGACGGCCGCCGAATTCACCTGGTAATTCCCGCTACGATACTGTGTCGTAAGGGCTTGGACGCGCGCAGCGCGGTTCCCGTTGTGGGTCGAAATGGCCCGCGAGAGACTATTCAGGGTGTCGGAAAGCTCGACATGGTCGCCCGAGGATCTGCCGGTTTTGCCCGCCCCGCCAGCCGTTTCCGATCCAATCCGTTGCGACTCCTGCGTTCGGTTGGACTCTGCCGCCGAGGTCCCGGTCATGTTGACATCGTAGATTTTCATGGCACTATCCTTCGCCTGAATGGACTATCGGCCGGTTCCGGGAACTCTTTAGTCTGGAGGGCAGATTTTTCTTGAAATCTCCGCTAAAGTTTTTTGACCATCTGCCGATTGTTGCGGTGAATCCTATGTTTGCGACAAACCGAGACCTCCAAATCTCTGATATCCGTCAGGATTGGGAGAAGCTGCTGGTCGGCGAGAGTCCGGAGATCCGGCGTCTGGGTGAGACGCTCCGGCTGGTTGCCGGGCGGCGTGCCACAGTCCTGTTTACCGGCGAGACCGGGACTGGAAAGGAGGTTGCCGCCAAGGCTCTGCACATGGCAGGACCGCGCCGGCGCCGGCCGTTCGTTGCCGTCAATTGCGCCGCGTTGCCCGAGAATCTGCTCGAAGCCGAACTGTTTGGACATGTGCGTGGCGCCTTCACTGGCGCCTTCCAGAGCCGCACTGGCCGATTTGAACAGGCCGACGGCGGCACCCTGTTCCTGGACGAGATCGGCGACCTGCCGGTGGACTTACAGGCGAAACTCCTGCGCGTTCTGCAGGAGCGCGAATTCCAGAAGCTGGGCAGCTCTGAAACGACAAAGGTGGACGTCAGGGTAGTGGCCGCCACAAACTGCGACCTGGTAGAGCGCGTACGAGCCGGGCGTTTCCGCGAAGATCTTTATTACCGGCTGAATGTTGTACCGGTTGAGATGCCGCCTCTACGCCACCGGCGCGGCGATATCCCATTGCTGGCGAGACACTTCGTCGAAAAAATCTGCCGCCAGGAGGAGATCCCGCCCAAGCGGATCACAGGGACGGCCCTGGACTCGCTATGCGGCTGCTCCTGGCCCGGCAATGTGCGCCAGCTTGAGAATGCGGTCGAGATGGCCGTCGCGCTCAGCGGCGACCGCCTCATTCTGGACGTCGATGATTTCCGTATTCCCGCATCGCCGTCCCCGCCGAATGTGCGGGCGGTGAACCCCGTTGTTGCCGTGCCGGACGACGGACTGGACTATGAGCATACTGTCGCCTTGATCGAGCGCAGCATCCTGGAACAGGCCCTGCAGAAGACGAGAGGGAATAAGAAAGCTGCCGCCGAAATGCTCCGGCTGAAGCGCACCACCCTCTCCGCGAAGGTTCGCACGCTGGAGGCGGTGGCATGCAACTAGGCCCGACACTTGAATCCGCACCTCAATACGATCGATGGCGCGCCTACTACGGATGGTGACGAACTAACGGCGCGCCCGGTCGAACCGGTCGAAAAAGTCCATCTGCGCTCTCTGCGGGACGGGACGCATCGCGATTGACGCGTCTCCGAATTCCAGAAGCAGGTCGCGCGACTTTTCGTATCGTCGCCACGCAGGCAGATTCCGACCATTGGGATTCCCGGTGGCCGCGAAGTTCACCCAGTATGACGAGATCTTGTCCGCGAATCTGCGCTCCTCCGCGCTCGGCGGCGTTGACCGGAACTCGACTGTATCGAACACAAAGGGTATTTCGGCGGCATGGTGCGCCCCTAGCCGAGATCCCGCCAATCCCTCAGGCCGGTGACTGAAATAGTAGAGGAATACCGCCGCTTTGCCGCTTCGCACCGCCGCTCTTGCCCAGGTGCGCATTTGCCAGCCGAACAGGTAGTCGCGGATGGCGGCATAATACGACTGGCGCGCCTCCTCGGCAGTGGCGGCGGGATAAAGCCGGAGAAGATCAGCGGCCATATCGCCGAAGATCGCCGTGGCGGCAACGCCCAATCGTGCGGGCGGCGCACCGGCAGGCCATTGCGCGAGCGCCGTGCCTTCGTCGGCATTCCATCCGGCAATCAATGGCACGTCCTCTTGCGCACCTTTCTGGAAGATTGATTCCACATCCTCCGGAAGCAGCCAGCCGTCCACCGCCGGTTTCACTTCCGTCATTGGGGCGTGCGCCATCAAATCCGCGGCCGATAGCGCACGCAAAGCCGCGGCGGACTCCGCCCCAAGCGATTTTGCAGTCGCTTCGCCCGCAGCCTCGGCGGCGTGCAGGGTCGGCATCGGGCCGAAGAGGCCGCCACTTTCGCCGACCGCACGCTGGAACAGCCCGCGTGCGAGTGGCGTGGCCATCAGACAGTTCACGCTCCATGAGCCGGCGGACTCTCCGAAGATGGTGACACGCGCCGGATCGCCGCCGAACGCTGCGATGTTATCGTGCACCCACCGGAGAGCCGCGATTTGGTCCAGGATGCCGTAATTGCCGGACACATGGTGAGACGATTCGTGTGATAGCTCAGGGTGGGCGAAGAAGCCGAAGACGCCCAACCGGTAGTTGAGGGTCACGACCACGACGCCTCTGCCCGCCAGCGATTCGCCTTCATAGAAGCGCGCCGCGCCGGATCCACGAGTTAATCCTCCGCCATGGATCCAGACCATAACGGGGCGCTTCTCCGAAGCATCAGCGGCGGCTGTCCAGACGTTCAGATACAGACAGTCTTCACTCGTGGGACGCGAGGCACCGCTGAAAATAGATCCAGCTGGATAGGGCTTCTGATGGCAGTCGTTGCCATACTCCGCAGTCTGCCGAACGCCCCGCCACGGAACCACGGGATGCGGCGCCCGCCATCGCAACAGGCCGATCGGCGGCGCTGCGTACGGAATGCCCCGGAATACCCGCACCTTCGGGTTGTGACCTCTCACACCTACGATCAGGCCCCCAGTGACGCGCACGGGCGATGGCGTTCCCGCCAAAGCCATTCCTATCACTAACCCAGCAACCCCACCCCTCATGCCGCGATTATAGCCCGCGGTAGTTCGCCAGCTCGATGCCGTTGCGCACAATTCCCATCCGGACCTCGGACGAGACCAGCGCTTCCAACTCCCTCTCCCGGCTGTCCTTAAGGCGGGTGCGCGCCTGCCGAAGCGCGTCGCGACAGCGGCCGGGATGGCACATCAACTCCGTCGTACCGGTAGGAACCAGCCCGAGCAGTTCCACTAGCTCCGCCGTACGAAAGCGTCCCGTAATCTGGAACCCCGCAAAGTGGTCCGTGGTGCGGCAGCCGTGCGCTTCGAGGACACGATGAAACCGCCGGCGCATCAGGCCAAGCGCCCGGCTGGTCATTTGCTTGAGCGCGGGAACTGCGCCTCTGAGCGAGTTCAGCGGGAAATCGAACGGCCGGCGCACCCAGCCGATTCCGAATTCCTGCCCGATGCGCGCCACCGCATCGAGGACGGGAGGAGCCAAATGGGTGTGCTTGTGCGTGTCCAGATGACTCGGCTCGATTCCTGCGGCTCTGATGCAACGCACCTGCGCGGCAAGCTCTTCATAGGGGGCGATCTCGCGCCGCGCCAGCGCACGCAGCAACTGCGCAACCGTCGTCGGATACGGCCTGCCGCTCACCAGTGAATTTCCGCCGATCAGGACCAGGTGACAACCGATGTCGAGCGACGGAGTCTCGCGCGCCAGCCGCACGGCGTCGTCGAAGGCCTCGCCGTTCGCCATCAGCGTAGTCGCGGTCAGAATCCCCCGGCGATGCGCCTCGACGATGCCTTCATTCACGTCGGGCGTAAAGCCGAAATCGTCCGCGTTGACCACCAGTTGTTTACGCGCGGTCAAAATATGGTCAGCCGGATAGTGAGGAATTTCTTCGGGTTGGCCCGAATATCTTTGGCTAGCGACTGGAACTCGCGCGTGGCGCCGGTGAGCGAATCGTACAGCGCGGGATTGGTCATGAACTGACCAAGCGATCCCTGGCCCGAGTTGACCTTATCCATAGTGGTGGATAGCCGGGCGAGCAGGTCGTTCAACCGGTTGTAGAAATCCTGATCCTTAATGAGTTTCCCGAGGTTGCCCTGCCCTGAGTTGACCTGGGCCACCAGACCGTTGATCTCGGCGACGGTCTTCTGCAGCTCGTCATACAGCGCCCGATCATTCAGCAGCTTGCCTGCGGTACCCTGCCCCGCCTGAATCGAGGCCAGAATGGCATCCATCCGCCTTAGGGGCGACTGGAAGTCGTTGTACAGTGACGGATCGTAAATCAGTTTTCCCAAAGTGCCATTGGAAGTCCGGATGTCGGTAAGCAGCTTCTGCCCTTCAGCTTCAATAGCGGTCAGCCGGTTATAAAACTCCTCATCCTTGAGGAGCTTGCCGATGTTTCCCTTGCCCTGTTCCACCCCGGCCAGCAGATTGTCGGCACGTGCGACGATGACCTGGAACGATTGCAGCACATTGTTCATCTGGGCCAGCAGTTCTGGAACGTCAGTAGTCGGCGCGGAGCGGAGCTCAGCGCCGGGTTGTACCGTCTGGCTGCTCGCGCCCTTGGTAATGTTGATGAATTTTTCGCCCAAAAGGTTGGCAGCGGCAATACCGGCGATGGAATCCACCGGGATATCGCGCATGTGCCTCTCTTCGACCCTCATAGCGAACTCGACCGCGCGCTTCGGGTCCTTCGAGTTGGTCAGTCGGATCCTGTCGACAAATCCGATGCCGATGCCATTCAGGCGGACCGGCGTCTTTTCAACCACGCCGGAGGCGTCGTCCATGTAGGTGCGGATGTCTGCATAGGTACGGAAGACCCCCTTGGAATTTGTGAGCAGGAGGATGAGGACCGCCAGAATGATCAGTGCGCTAAGTGCTACGATTCCGACCTTTAGTTGCGACCAGCGAATTCGGCTGCGATCCGGCATTAGTTTTCCCGCGGCTTCACGAACTTGCAAACATATGGATCCGGAGAAGCTTCCAAGCGGTCCTGATCGCCTTCAAACACCAGCCGGCCCTCGCGAAGCACCATGAAGGTGGTGCGGGCTTCGCGGGTGTTCCCGTTACGCGCCGGCTCCAGAACCCCTTGATTCGAATTGTATCGGAAATTCGCGATCAGGTTGCCGTCTTGATAGCGATGGGTTACCAGGAGAGTCGTTGTCTTATTCAGATCACGCTCCTTCACAATCAGGGCAATGATAGTGTGGGCCGTAATCGGATCGAGGCCGGCCGTGGGCGAATCGTAAAGCAACAGCGCCGGATCGGTGACCACTGCGCGGGCGATGGCTGCGCGCCGCCGCATGCCGCCGGAAAGCTCGCTCGGCATCTTCTCCAACGTGCCGCCCAGTTCGACAAAGTCCAGTGCCTGTTCCACGCGATGGTGGACCTGATCCTTCGGAAAGCG
>Ga0126381_100004873_pt1 | contig 14672 bp, 15 predicted proteins | sample PanSoiMetPlot_28_FD_96465 | JGI IMG/M metagenome (GOLD analysis project Ga0126381, IMG submission 96465) | Tropical forest soil microbial communities from Panama - MetaG Plot_28 | ecosystem: Environmental > Terrestrial > Soil > Tropical forest > Bulk soil | place: Panama | collected 2016-02-17
GCCGCCGTGAGCGCTAACGACCACGGTCTCGCAAGTTTCCTTGAACTTCTTGCGGTCGTGCGCGCGCCCCTGAGCCTGTACGCGCATCTTGTGAAAGGCTCGCGAGCTTCGTCTGGGTGTTGCAGAAATCACTTCGCTCATAGCGCCATCATCGGCTGCCCATCCGCCCTCGTCAATCTGGCCTTCCGTACAGGTGTTCTCCAATCGAAACGCCCGGATGCTGCGGCGTCTTGCAAGCGTCGATGCGGTCACCCGATGCCGCGCTGTGTAACGGGCCGGCACTTCATCCAATTCCTGAGGCCTAATCGGTTTGCTGAGGTACGCGTCCATGCCCGCGGCGAGGCACTTTTCGCGATCGCCTTTCCTGGCATGCGCGGTTAAACGCCACAATGATTTGGTGTTGTCCGTTGCCCTTTTCTTTCTTTCGAATGGGCCGCCGTTGCTTCAAACCCGTCCATTTCCGGCATCTGAATGGGTCCATTTGTCCGAAACCGTTGCCCTGTTTCAGTTTCTATTGTCGGGAACTAACGAGCGATATTGCACTTCCCGAAACCATCATCCTCCGCCATCGACACTCACCTCCAAAGGATTAGCCTGCCAGATGAGCAGTGCCTGCAGCTAGCGCCCTCCCGCCTTGTACCTGGACGAAGCCAGTCATAAAATAGAAGGGGGCGTGGCCAGCACAGGTCCATTCCTCCGCTGCCGCAACATTCGTTCCACATTTTGCGTAAGATGTAGGTTGATTCCAATTCGAGAGGACTCCCGTCCCCAGGGGACTTTCTATGAATCTTGTTGAGTGGATTGACAGTTCGCGCGACCAGCATCTTGCCGAACTCTATGAATTCCTTCGTATCCCAAGCATCAGCGCCAAGAGCGAGCACAAGCCCGACATCGAACGCGGCGCCGACTGGGTTGCGGATCACTTGCGCGCCGCTGGTTTCAAAACCGTTGAGATCGTTCCCACAAACCTGCATCCTCTCGTCTATGCCGAATCTTTGGAAGCTCCAGGGCAGCCAACCGTCCTCTTTTATGGTCATTACGACGTGCAGCCGCCGGAACCTCTCAATCTCTGGACCTCTCCCGCCTTCGAACCCACGGTTCGCAGCGGCAATCTTTTCGGCCGCGGAACGGCCGACGACAAAGGACAGGTCCACATTCACATGAAGGCTTTCGAGTCGCTTCAGAAGATCAACGGCAAGCTGCCCATTAATGTGAAGGTGCTCATCGAAGGCGAAGAAGAAGTCGGGAGCGTCAGTCTTTGGGACTACGTGCAGAAGAACAAAGCAAAGCTGAAAGCCGATGCCCTCGTTGTCTCCGATACATCAATGCTCGGGAAAGGCGTTCCGTCGATTACCTACGGGCTTCGTGGGCTGAACTACTACCAGATTGAACTGACCGGCCCGGAGCGCGATTTGCACTCTGGCGTCTACGGCGGGGCGGTGCCGAATCCTCTCACCATTCTCACTGAGCTTTTCGCCAAGCTGCATGACAAGAACTTTCGTGTGACAGTGCCCGGCTTCTACGATCAAGTTGCCAAGCTTTCGAACTCAGAGCGCAAGTCTCTCAACTCCCTTCCTTGGAAGAAAAAAGACTTTGAAACGGCCGTCGGCGCTCCCGCCTATTGCGGCGAAAAGGGCTTCACCACCGTCGAGCGGCTTTGGACGCGACCCACCCTGGAATTAAACGGCATTTGGGGCGGCTATCAAGGGGAAGGCGCGAAGACCGTCATCCCATCGAAAGCATTTGCTAAATTCTCGACGCGACTCGTTCCCAACCAGAATCCCGACAAAATCGCGCAATTTGTCGAAAAACACATTCGAAAGCTGCTGCCCAAAACGGTTCGCTGCAAGTTTGAAGTCCTGAGCAGAGGAAAGCCGTGGGCCGCCCCCTACCACAATCCGATCTTTAAGAAAGCACAAGTCGCCCTCGAAAAGGGCTTCGGCAAAAAAGCGGTGTTCATCCGCGAAGGTGGCTCCATTCCCTTTGTTACCCAGATGTACGACACCTTCAAAGTGCCCTGTGTGCTCATCGGTTTCGGCCTGCCCGACGAAAACGCTCACGCGCCCGATGAGCACATCGCTCTCGAAAACTATTTCGGCGGCATCAAGGCTATCGCCCATTTCTACGCCGACCTTGCCAAGCGATAGAAGATCCAACGCCTGGCCAACCATTATTGCTTATTGGCCATTAACTGAAGAATTTCCCCCCGGGAAGCTCCCTTTCAGCGGCTGGCAAGCTCGTGAAATGGGTTTCAACCGCGTTTTTAGCGGGGATTTCCACATCCCCGTCAAAAAACTTCATTTTTCCGGCCTTTTTTTACGATTTTTCCTTGCGTTCCCGGTTTTCCTTGGCTATATTCCTTCCCGGCCCGAGTATTTCACGCACAATTTGAGGGGTAGCCGACTCGGAGCCTGCTTCGATCGCATCGAGGCGCATCCCGACCCAGTCGGGATGGAAAGCAAAATCAGGAGGATACGCACTAGATGTCCAAGCCACTGAGCAAGACGAAAATCGTTGGGCACATCGCCGAGAAAGTCGGAACTCCGAAGAAAACTGCAGCCATGTTTTTTGATGAGCTCTTTAAGCTTGCCGTTAAGGAAGCCAAGGGCGCTGCGGGCAAGTTCGTAATTCCGGGCCTCGGCCGCTTGGTTAAAGCGCACCGCAAGGCGCGCATCGGCCGCAACCCCCAGACGGGCGAGCAGATCAAGATCAAGGCGAAGACTGTGGTTCGCCTGCGCCCGTCGAAAGCGTTGAAAGACGCTGTCCTGAAGTAGTCGTAGCCTTCTTTAGAGTTTTGGCCCCCGGTTGGCCTGAGTCGTCAGGTCAACGGGGGCTTTTCTCTTTATCGTGGGGCTGAGGTTGCTAGCACTCGAGACTGGGCACGGCATCAAGTCAGTCCAGGGTTTTGGTTTGTGAAACCAACAACTAAAGACAAAACTAAAAACTGACCATCAGAGCGTCTTGACGTAAGCCACAACGTCTTTGATCTGGGCGGGTTCGAGCGAATCCTTCATCCCCGGCATTTGCGAGTCGCCGTTTTCAATCCACTTGGTCAGCGATTCTGTCGTGACCTTGTTTCCATTCACGCTAAACGTTCCGCGCTTGGAGATTCCTTTCAGGCCGGGGCCGATTTTTTTTTCTTCCTGGTCCGCGAAATGGCACATAGAGCATTTTTGCTCGAATACTTGCTTGCCTTTCGCCACCGATCCGCCCGCAGAGTGGCTCGAGCTCTTCTTCGGCGCGTCTTTTGCCGGGGGGTCCTGCGCCACTACGGCGCACGCCAGAGCCAGAGTTGCGATCCCACTTAGTAGAAGATTCCGCCTCACGATTCCTCTCCTTCGTCTCCGCAGAATTAATTTGCCGGCGATGCCCGGCCGGCCTGGTTCCCAAACTCACCCATTTTCTCTGTTTGCCTTGCCAATTTCCACTGGAGGTCGATCCGCGCTACGAGTACAGACCCGTCACCGGCTAAAAGTACAGGTTCCTTCGATGCACGTCCATGACTTTCGTACTTTTGACCGCTGCGAATCCTTGTGCTAACTATGGCTCATGAGCATGGAGACCCTCACGCGCGCGTGGGAAATCCTGCAAGACGCCTACCAGGCACAAATGGAAGGCGATTACGATCGCGCTGTCGAGCTTTACCAATCTTCGCTCGAAATGCACCCCACCGCCGAGGCCCACACCTTTCTCGGCTGGACTTACCATTTTCAGGGGCGCATTGACGAAGCCATCATCGAATGCAAACGCGCCATCGAGATTGATCCCGACTTCGGCAATCCTTACAACGACATTGGCGCGTACTTAATCGAGCAGGAACGGTACGATGACGCCATTCCCTGGCTCGAACGCGCTACCGAAGCACGCCGCTACGAGCCACGGCATTTTCCGCACTACAATCTGGGCCGCGCCTATCTAGGCAAAGAAATGTACTCGAACGCCATGCGCTGCTTTCAGGAAGCCTTGCAAATCGAGCCGCGCTATTCGCTCGCGCGCCAAGCACTTGCCTCCCTCCGCCGCATGGTCAACTAAATTCCTTTGTAGAGGCCGAGCTTCCGCCCGGCGTTATCTTCCTCACGCGGAGAAATCAAACTGCGGACTCTTTGGCGCTAGGTTTTACAACGCGATCGTAAATCCACAAGAGAAGAACGGTAAGAACGCCAACGGCGGTTATCACCAACCAAACGTTCTCGGGCCGGCCGGATTCGCTCCGATGAACAAGATATCCCCCCAAGGGCCCCGCGATGAAATAACCAATCCCAATGGGAAGAAACGCATAGCCCATGTACAAGCCTTGCTGTCCCGAAGGCGCAAGGCGTGAAACGTATTCGTAATAACGCGAAACCTGCGTGATTTCGCCTACCGCTACCAACATGAGCGCCACAATGAACGTAAGCATGGAGGAGTGGATTGCCGGAATGATCCAGGCCAGCCCGGTGATCAGGATTCCCAGATTCATTGCGGTTAAGGCCGGAAGCTTTCGCGTCAGAAAACTAACCGCAATCTGGAAACAAATCACAACCGTTGCGTCCACGGAGAGAAGTAAATCCGTACTGGCGTTCGCGTCGATGTGTTTGCGAATGAACAGAGGCACAGAAATATATTGCTGCCAGAACACTACAAAGAAGCCAGAAAAAATGATCAGGAAAGCAACGAAGCGGAAATTGCGGAGCACCACAAACATGTTCTTGATCGCGCTTAATACGCTCTCCACCTTTTGCTCCCCGGGTCGCACGGGTTCACGATAGAAAAAAAGCGTCGTCCAAAACATCAGAAAAACGCTCAGGGCAGCAACGCGGAAGACGTTCTCAATGCCCCAGCCGAGCTGTTTCCTCACCAAGAAGGCCATGATCGGGCCGAGGGCGCCTCCGATGTTTACCAGCGTGTAGTAAACGGAATATCCGATGGAACGCACATTCTCGGACGAAGCGCGAGCGGTGGTTCCCGCAACGCAAGGCTTCACAACCCCTGGGCCGAGCGCGGGAATCATTAAGATGGCGAGGACCAGCCATTTGTCAGTCAGAGCCGCGCGTAAAGACTGCATCCAAGGCGCTCCGAGTGAACCCAGAAGGAAGTAGCCTATGGACATGATCAGGTAGGCAAACATTAAGGCCCGGCGGAACCCGAAGCGATCCGCGAGTGTTCCCCCTAAGATTGGAAGAAACCAAACCACAAGACCAAACGTGCCGACGAGCCAGCCCGTGAGTTCGCTGGAGAATCGGAGTTGCTCGCTAAGATAGATGGCGAGGACAGCCGTGGTTCCGTAGTAGGCAACGCGCTCAAAAATCTCCGTAAAATTGGCCACCCAAAACGGCCGCTCGAACCCGTCGCGAATTTCAGCAAGCCTCTGGCTAAAGCTCATTTCGCCTCCGCTTGATGTGCGCCGGGATAATAGTCGAGTAAGGCAAAGAGGTAAAGGAGCGCAATCTTGCCTTGTGATATGATAGGTTGACGATCGGGCACGATTTGGCCGTGCCCAATTCTCTTTATGCGCGGCCACCGCGAGGTACCCAAAAACCCTCCCGTGGCTGCCCGCACTTTCCGTTTACTTCATTATAAACAGGGCGCTCCTGTAAGTCCTTTAGAATACGCACTTGCGGGAATCTGCATAAAAGAAACCAGGGGGACGGTCCGCCCCTTTATCGGCGGTTCCCATCCCCAGATTGCTTCAAAGGAAACATTGCGGTTGCTTGGCATACTCAGCGTGGCGCTCCTGTTCGTGGCCTCCGTGGTCTCGACAAAAGCGCAAGAAGCAATACCGCCGACCAGTGAGGAACTTGGAGCGATCACGGAGCGCGGCAGGCTGCTAAATGAATACGACCAGGCGGCCTGGCACGCCAGCGACGCCGTTCAGATGGCGAACCCAAAGAATGTCGAGGGGCAGCGCTACATTGCGAGGAAAGAAAGCGGCAAATGGATTGTGGTCTTCGGGAAATTGAATGAGGATCGCAACCAGTTTGAGGTTTCCTACGAAGCCGACGAACAGGCCACACTGAAGCAGTTTGTGGTACGGCAGGAGCCGGCCGAGCGTCAGGACGAAGGATTTTTTCTGCATGCCGCCCGCGCCATCGAATTAGCCATGAAAGACATCGGCACTGCGAACCGCCCGTACAACGTCGCTGTCCTGGCGGCGCCCGCGGAGCAGCTCTACGTTTACCTTTATCCCGCACAGACCAAGGCGCGCGTTTATCCGCTGGGAGGCGATGTCCGTTATCTGGTGGGCCCCGACGGAACGAAGATGCTGGAAAAGCGGCAGATGCACAAAAGCATCATTGAAAATGAACCGGCAAAGAAAATCAAAAAAGTGGTGGCCGGTTACCATACCCACGTCTTGAGCGACCTTCCGGAAGATACCGACGTGTTCCATGTGCTCACACAGGATCCGCCGGTGCCGGAAATGGTGATCACTGCAAATTTCATGTATCAGGTAAAGGCAGACGGCACGATTCAGATCGAAGAAAACAGGAAGCGAAAAAAGTGAATCTTGGAATCATCTAGGGTTCCTTCGAAAGCGGGACGCAGTTGCCTAGCTACAAGACGGATTACTCGTTTGACTCCGGGGCAGACGGCACGATCACGATGAATCTGAACGTTACCCAGGCCGGAGTAGATGACAAGTTCCGTATGGTCGTACCGGTTTACATCGAGCTCGCTGATGGAAGAATTGTTTTCCTGGGGAGATTGCGCATAGCCGGAAATAATTCCGGGACAGCAAAAGTTCCTCTGAAGGGGCTGAAGGATAAACCACGCCGAGCGATGGTGAGCTACTACGACGACGTGCTCGCCTCACCCAACTAAACGCAAGGAGTTCACGCAACAGCACACCCTTCGTCGTTCGCGTCAGAAAAGGCGGGAGTGGAAGGCGAGCGAAGCGGGGATGTGGGCGGCGAAGTAGCCGGGGTCGTGGCGCCCGGGATATATATGGAACTCGTGGGCGATTTTGCGTGACGTGAGAATCTTGTCGAGCGCAGTTGCTCCCGCGTCGAAATCGAAATCGTCCTGGTCGCCGCAATCGAAGTAAATTTTCAGACCAGAAAGTTTTGCCGAACGAGCTAGTGTTAGAGGGCTGTTCGCGTTCCAAAACGCGATGTCCGGCGGAACGCCGAAAACCGCGCCGAGTATGCGGGAGCGAGGAGACTGTGGCTGATTCACGAAGACGGGTAGTTTTTCGATGAGCGCGGCGCTATGCGCACTGACCGAACTGAAAAGCTGCGGGTGGCGGAAGGCGAGATGCAACGCCCCGTAACCGCCCATCGAGACTCCTGAAATAGATCGGTTGCCGCGGCCCGGCGAGACGCGATATTTCTTTTCGATGAACGGGAAAAACTCCCGCAGCAGAAAATCTTCGTAGCGAACTTTTTCATCTTTTGAATTGATATAGAAACTCGCGCCGCCCGCGGGTGTAGCGATCAGGAAGTCTTTTAATTCATGGCGCTCGCGCAGGTCATCGACGAGATTCCACAAGCCGGAATGAACGAAAAACTGTTCGTTGTCGCCGAGGCCGTGCAGTTCGTACAGGATGGGAAAACGCTTCGTTTTGTCGACATCGAACGAGGCAGGAAGCACGACGCAATACGGGACGCTACGAGTCAGAATTTTGGTGGGAACGGAGTTGCATTCCACGCGCCCGGAAGCGAAAGAGCCTGGGACATAAAGGATGCAAAGAAAGCAGAGGAGATAAAAGGAAGAACGACGTGAAAGAGCTGCCTTTGCTGAACGTCGGATGCCAAGCACGATGGTTCGAGGTCCTTCGGCCATCCTCATCGGATTGCCTCAGGATGACACCTTGATTTTACGCCAGCTCAATTCCTAGTGGCGAATTGGAAGCGAGCCCCGAAGCGCCGCTGTATAGACTACTCCTACGAAAGAAGCCGTCTATCTCATTGAAAACACAGGGTTGGCTCCAAATAGGTTTCTTTCATCCTTCGTTGTGGCACCCCGGGCGCCATGATTTACTCGTAGCGGAGGGCCTGGACAGGATCGAGGCGGGCGGCGCGCGATGCGGGGTAGAGTCCAGCGGCGAGGCTGACGATGATGGCAAATCCCATAGCGAACAGAACTAAGGCCCAAGACACAGAGAATATTTGCACGCCGGGAAGGTTTTGGCGATGGAGGTAGATTTCGGTCGCAAAATTGAGCACTCGGCCAATCAGCCAGCCAAAGCCCACGCCGAGAAGGCCACCGACAAGTCCCATTACGCCGGCTTCGACGAAGAAAAGCTGCTTGACGTCGCCGTCCGCGGCGCCGAGCGCTTTCAAGACGCCGATTTCGCGGCGCCGCTCGAGGATGGCCATGACCAAAGTATTGATGATACCGAGGGTAGCCACGGCAAGGGCGAGGCTGCTGAAGATCAAGAGCAGAAGGTCCAGCACGCGGAAAAATGTGAGAAGGCTTTTTGAAACATCAAGAAGAGAAAAAGCGCCGAAGCCGAGGTCCTTGAGTTTCTTCTCGGTCTCTTCCACCATCGAAGGTTTTTTTACGCGAACGGTGAGGCTAGCGTAAGTAGGCTTGTCACTGGAGGAATCGCGAAGAATGTCGCGAAGGTCGTTGACCTGCGCGGCCCGCAACGTTTCCGCAATTGGAAGAGGAATCAGCAAGCGACCACTGCCAAAGCCGCCAAAGCCGGAGGCAGGTTCGGTTTCGACGACGCCGATTATTTGAAAATGCTTTTCTTTTGGGACGACAGAAAATCCGCCGGAGTTTGCCGTGGAATCACCCGCTTGCGCGCCCAGCGACTGGCGCTCTGCGTAGCGAAGCACCAAATCCTTGCCGATCAGCGATGAAGTTTGCGGATTCAGCTCTTTCGCAAATTCCGCTTGCAAGATGGCTTCGTCCGCATTGGGCGAAGAGAAAAAGTGGCCTTGCATGCCGTCAAAGGCGCCGCTGGTTTTTGAAGACTCGGGTAAGCCAGCCACCATGGTGGCGAACGGCTTTCCGTCGTAGCGCACTTCGGTAAAAAAGCGAATTTGGGGATAAACCTCGACGACATTGGGCATGCGAGAGATTTCCGCGCGCGCATCGGCGTCGAGCTGGCGGGCCTTTGCGTCGGGGGTGCGCGTTGCGGGAGGTCCTCCGCCCGGCCCACGCAGATTCGTTTTGGGGGTGACAAAGATGGAGTCGAAGAGGCCGCTTTTGGCTAGCCGGCTGGTGGCAAGCTGCTGGAGTCCGACGCCGAGAGAAAGCATGGCGACGAGTGAGGCCACGCCTACGGCGACCCCAAGCGTCGTGAGAGAATTGCGCAAAACGGCTTCGCGAAGATTGCGGAAGGCGAGATCGCTGAGGTCGCGGAGCGTCATCGCGCGGCTCCATTGGAAACTAGTTTGCCGTCGCCCATGACGGCAAGGCGGTCGGCGAAGCGTTCTGCGAGCGTGCGCTCATGCGTGACCATAACGATGGTCATGCCGGGATTTCTCTGGATTTCGCGCAGCAGCGTGAGGATGGATTCTCCGGTCGTGCTGTCGAGGTTGCCGGTGGGCTCGTCAGCGAGAAGAATTTTCGGACGATTGACGAGCGCACGGGCGATGGCGGCGCGCTGCTGCTCGCCGCCGGAGAGTTCGCTGGGGCGGTGGCCGATGCGCTTTTCGAGACCAACGTGCTGGAGCGCTTCGCGGACGCGCGAGGCGCGCTCGGAGCGGTCCACTTCCGCCAAGCGGAGCGGAAGCTCGACATTCTCTTCAAGCGTCATGCGCGGAAGCAGATTAAAGGATTGGAAGACCATGCCGACGGTTTGGCGGCGGTAACGGGCGAGATCGAGAGAGGACATTTTCGAGAGGTCCTGGCCATTCGCGACGACCGCGCCCGAGCTGGGCCGGTCGAGCCCGGCGATGAGATTTAGAAGCGTGGATTTTCCCGAGCCTGAGCTGCCGAGCAGTGCGAGAAACTCGCCGGACGGAACCGTGAGGGAAACATCGTTGACCGCGCGGATGACCGATTCGCCCATGGTGTATTGACGGGAGACAGATTCCAGGCGGATGGCGGGGGGAAGCTCGGTCATAACTTGTGTGGCCATTCATAATACGACGTTAAGGGCACGGAAATTTCAGGAAAGTTGGAAGCCGGTTGGAACGAGCTTAAAGAAGGAAGGCCACCTCCCAAGGAGCGAATCGGAATAGAATGCAGCGCGCGAGGAGCGGCTATGAGGAAAGTGTGCCTTGGCCTGATCGGGGTGTTGTTCCTGGGCGGAGGAATGGCCGTAGGCGCATGGGCGCAGAAGCCGCCGCTGCTGCCTGAGAAAGACGTGGCTGCGCTGGCAAACGAGTTGAGTGGGGAAACGGCGAAGCGGAACCTTGAAGGGATTGCGCGGTTTCACCGGCAGCGTGGTTCACAAGAGTTTCACGAGGCTGCGGAACTGGTCGCGGAGCGGCTACGAGCGTATGGGCTGAGCGACGTGGCGATTCTACAGTTTCCGGCGGACGGGAAGATTTTTTATGGAACGCAGAGGTCAAGGCCGGCTTGGGAAGCGGAAAAGGCGGAGCTCTGGGAAATAGGAGCCGAGTTGGTAGCTTACCGGTCAAGGGTTTCAAACAATGGGGGCACTCCGATGGGCGCCAGGCACTTTATTAAGGAAGCTAGAAACACGCTCTTAGCGAGTTATGAGGCGGAGCCCATCGCGCTGGCGGAAGACAGCGAGAGCGCGGATGTGGAAGCGGAGTTAGTAGATGTGGGCGAAGGGACAAAGGAAAGCGATTACGCTGGAAAGGATGCGAGGAGAAAGATCGTGCTGGTGAGCGCACAGCCGGGAGCGGTGCAGGATCTGGCGGTAGGTAAATTCGGGGCGGCGGGGATTGTGAGCTATGCACAAAACCAGAAAACGGCATGGTGGGGCGAAGACGAAAACTTGATTCGCTGGGGGCATCTAGAAGCGTTTTCGCCGAACAAGACGTTTGCATTCATGGTGTCACTGAAAACCGCGCGTCAATTCAAGGAGCGATTAGCAAAAGGAGAGGCGATCCATTTACGTGCAGTGGTGAAAGCGGGGCAGCATCCGGGGAACTATGAAGTGGTGACGGCGACGATTTCGGGAGCAGATCCGAAACTGAAGGACGAGGAAATTGCATTTAGCTGCCACCTGGACCATCAGCGGCCAGGGGCGAACGACAATGCCAGTGGCTGCGTGACGATTCTGGAGGTTGCACGGACGCTGCAGAAGCTGATTAGCGAAGGAAAGCTGGCACGACCTGCAAGAACGATAGCGTTCTTTTTTCCTCCCGAGATTGAAGGGACAATGGCCCTGTTGAATGGCCAAGGAACGATTGAGGGGCGACCGCCAAATACGGGTAAGCCTCTGAGCCTCAATGGTCCTGTCTTGGCGAAGCACATCAAGGCCGTCGTTCACATGGACATGGTAGGCGGAGGGCCGGAAACGAAGGCGGTGTTCCATGTGACGCGCGGGCCGCTGAGCTTGCCGAGCTTTGTACATGACGTGGCGTGGGCTTTCGCCGATTGGGTGAACGAGGAGTCGTACCGGTTTGCAGCAACGGGAAAGGCGGACTATCCGATGGTTGCGCCGGAAGGCGGCAAAGAGCCGCTGCGCGCGGAGTATTCAGCGTACACCATGGGCAGCGACCACGATGTCTATCAGGATTCTTCGTTCGGAATTCCGGCGATTTATCTGAATGACTGGCCGGACCGCTACATCCACACCAATTTCGATTCCGCCGCCAACATCGATCCAACCAAGCTGAAGCGCGCGGCGTTTATTGGCGCGGCGAGTGGATATTATTTGGCGAATCTGCACACCACTGGCGGGGTTGAATTGTTTTCCGCCATCCTTCACGGGCGAAGCGCAAGACTTCTGTCCTTCGACCTGCGGTCCACACCGATGTCGCAGGAGGAGGCGGAAGCGCAGCATCGAAATGAGGCGGAATACGACGGAGGGGTTTCCAGTTCGGTGGGTCAGTTCTCGCCGCCACCTACCGGTTTGCATGTGCCCTACGATAGGCGGTTGAACCCTTCCAACAGGCCAAAAGCAACTGGCGACGGTCTCCTAACCTACTCACGAAAGAAGGAAGCTCGCGGGCCGCTGGCAGTGTTTGGGTACGACTATTTAGCGGACCACGCTAAGGCGGCGGGAGTGCCGACGCCCAAGTTGCTGAGTTATGAAGGGTTGTGGGGCGGCGGTGAGGAGTATGCCTACGAAGTTCTGAATTTTGCGGACGGGAAACGCAACGCCCAAGAGATTCGCGATGCGGTTTCGGCAGAGTACGGGCCTGTGCCGCTGGAAATCGTGGTGGAGTATTTGAAGGCGCTGGAGAAAACGGGCTTGGTGGAAGAAGTGAAGTAGGAAACAATCAACAACGCAGATCGCAACGGGAAAACAACAGAATTGGGGAGCATACAATGCCGACGATTGAAGGCAAAGAAGGAAAGTTGTGGATCGATGCGTACGTTAAGAAGGCGGGCAAGTTTGGTGGCGTGGCAAAGGCAGTGCGGGCGCTGGTGAAGAAAACGGCGGCGGGTTGTGAAGAGTATGTGAGTCCATGGAAAACGCCGGCGTTTGATTCGAACGGGCCGCTCTGCGTCTATCTTGTGCAGAAAGAGCATGTGACGCTTGCGTTTTTGCGGGGAGCGATGCTGCCCGACCCGGGGAAACTGCTGGAGGGAAAGGCGAAGGGCGTGCGCAACGTGAGGCTGCGGAGCGTGGCGGATGTGAATCGTCCAGGAGTGAAGAGGCTGATTTTGGAAGCGGCGAAATTGAACAAGAAGAATCCGCCATCCGGGAAGATGATAGGGATGGACAAAAGACGAAAGCCCGAGAATCAGAAGGCTGAGCAAGGCACACACTAAAGTCCTTGCTACTGGTGTGTTAGCATCGAGGACGTGTGTGTGTAGTTAAAGGCTTGGAAGCGACGGTGAGCCGGCCTGAGAAGGCGGCCTCTACAAGAGGACGCGAGTAGATGGCAGCGACGATGAAAGCGTTGCGGAAAATGCACCCAGCCCGTGGCTTGCAGATGGACACGGTCGCGGTTCCGGCCATTGGCCCAACCGACGTCCTGGTGCGCGTGAAGGCCGCTTCGATTTGCGGGACCGACCTGCACATTTACGGGTGGGACCGCTGGTCGCAGGGGCGCATCAAGCCGCCGCTGACGCTGGGGCACGAATTTTGCGGAACCGTGGAACGCGTCGGGGACGAAGTCACGGCGGTGAAGGCCGGCGACTTCGTCAGCGCGGAGATGCACGTAAATTGCGGCCACTGCCGCCAGTGCAGACTAGGCCAGGCGCACATCTGCCAGAACCTGCGCATCATCGGGATCGATCAGGACGGAGCGTTCGCGGATTTTGTGCGGATTCCGGCGTCAAACATCATCAAGCTGGATCCGGACATTCCCGAGCATTATGGAGCGATTCTCGATCCACTGGGGAACGCGGTGCACACGGTGCTGGCGGGTCCGATTGCAGGACAAACCGTTTTGGTGACGGGCTGCGGGCCGATTGGATTAATGTCCATTGCCGTGTCGAAAGCTTGCGGAAGCTCCACTGTATTTGCCACGGAAACCAACGAGGCGCGGCGCGAGATGGCCAAGAAAATGGGCGCGGACGTGGTGATTAATCCGGCCGCGGAAGACGCGGTGAAGCGCATCCTCAAGGAGACCGACGGGACGGGCGTGGATGCGCTGCTCGAGATGAGCGGGAATCCTGCTGCGATTCAGCAAGGGTTCAATGCGCTACGAGCAGGAGGGCGCGCTTCCCTTCTGGGAATTCCAACGGAAAACGTGCCGCTGGACCTGGTGAACGACGTGATTTTCAAGGGCGCGACGGTGCAAGGGATTTACGGGCGGCGCATGTACGAAACATGGGTGCAAATGACCGCACTTTTGAAGGCCGGGAGGCTGAACCTGGAGCCGCTTTTCGGCCAGCGTGAACCACTCGAGAAGTTCGAAGGTGCCTTTGCGAACTTGCAGGAAGGGTTGCCCGGCAAAATTCTTTTGTATCCAAACGGCATCCACCGTTGAATCTCCCGGCTTCCTTCATAGCGACCTTTTGAAAACCTCCTGAGGCCAAATCATGACATCAACCATTCTCGCTCCTCCTCTTGCGGGAAACACCCTTGGATCGGGTACAAACAGTTTTGTAGTTGCGGAATGGCGTGATGCCGGCGGGCCTGCGGGAGAGCGGCGGCTGATTGCTCCGCCGCATGTCCATCATAGTGACGATGAGGCGTGGTACGTACTGGAGGGCGCGCTCTGCATCCAAATGGGCGAGAACGTAGTTGAAGCGCGTGCAGGCTCCAGTGTACTTGTGCCGCGCGGCACGCCTCATACGTATTGGAATCCCGGTCCTGGACTGACGCGCTATCTGCTGATTATGACGGCGAACATCTACCAATTGATTCAGGATATTCACGCGATGAAAGAACGCACTCCAGTTGCTCTGGAAGCCGTATTCCGGAAGCACGATTCCGAGCTTGTGAAGGCCTGACAAGTAACTCGGGTTTGCCCCTAACCCCGCGCTGGAGCACAATAGAGATTCCCCGGCCAATGCCTACCATCAGGAGCGATGCCATGTCGGAAACCGCCACATTGGCGACGAAGCAGAACCCGCTACAGTACGTCACCGAGCAGTTGACCGAGCTGCGCGCAAAAGGCGTGGCCCCGAAGCTGCGTATCCTTGAAGGCGAGCAAAGGCCCGTTTGCGTTTTCGATGGGCGCGAAGTCATTAATCTCGCCTCGAAC
>Ga0126381_100004874_pt1 | contig 14668 bp, 21 predicted proteins | sample PanSoiMetPlot_28_FD_96465 | JGI IMG/M metagenome (GOLD analysis project Ga0126381, IMG submission 96465) | Tropical forest soil microbial communities from Panama - MetaG Plot_28 | ecosystem: Environmental > Terrestrial > Soil > Tropical forest > Bulk soil | place: Panama | collected 2016-02-17
CAGGACAGTAATAGGTGCATCACGTCACCATACGGACATAAAATCGCTTGACATTCGTGAGAGGCGCTGTACGGCTCCCAGACGTCACGCCGGCCCTCCCCGGTATGATCTACCCCGGCTCGGCAACGAGAGCCTCAGCGGGGCATACAGGGGGGTTACGAGCGAAGCTACGGGCTCAGGCCCGTCAAGGGTTCGGCTCAGAGTGCTGAGACACGCTCCGGCCGAACGTCGGACGGTACGTCCGGCCCCGCTGCTCGTGACGCAACGCGTCAACCTGAGCCGCGATCAGATCGACACAGCGCGGACACGCGTCGAACGACTCCGGCCCGACCACAAGGAAGGCCATCGCCGAAGGCTCAGGCTCCGAGAACCCGCAGACGTCGCACTCGCGGAACCTCACGGCCCCGCAGCTCGCCTCGCCTGTCTCACCGCGTAACGATGCTCGCGCTCCCGACGCTTACGAGCCGCCTCCGCCTGCTCGCGCACGCTGCGCTCAAAACGTACGAGCGCGCACTCCGGGCACAGCGGCGCGCGCGACCGCGTCCGCCGATGCTGTGTCGGCTCACCGCACTCGATACACGGAGCAAACGCCTTCACCCAGTCACCCATAGGTGAATCGTACCGAACGCGGCGCGTTGCAAGGGTATGGGGGCACTTGTCAACCAAGGTTGTCAGAATCGACTCCGAATGCGCCCCGGCGCGACCGCCAAAAACAGGAGCATCACCTATGGCGAAAGACCCGACAACCGTCGCGAACCTCTGGGCGTCGCGCCTCACCGCGGCGACCCCCGAAATTCAAGCGGGCGTACAAGCGGTCACGACCGCGCCCGGCCAGCTCGCAGCCGCAGCCGCCGACGTCTGGCTGCAACGACTCACCGCGTCGAAGGCGAAATTCCAACGCAACGTGTCGGCGATCACACTCACCCAATGGCAGCAAGCCACGATCCAAAAAGGAATCCCCCGTATCGCCGAAGGCGCGAACGCGGCCATCCCGAAGATGCAGAACTTCATGTCGCAGTGGCTCCCTCACGTCGAATCTGTCGCGCAGACCGTGCGCGCCATGCCGAAAGGCACGATCGACCAGGGCATCGCCCGTGCGACCGCACAGATCCGCGGCAACGCAAACTTCACGTACAACCGGTAGCGCGACCGGACGACGCGCGTCCCCCGCGCGCGCGTCGTCCGCGAACGCAGCGGGAACAGCACGAGCCCGCACGACGCGCGAAAGGCGGACAAGATGGGCCTAGCAATGGAAGTGATCTCCGGGTTCGCCACGAACCCCTCAACAACGTTCACCCAACTCACGATGGCAGGCTCCGACTCCGCGAGCGTCCGCAACTTTCCGAACACTGCGAACGCGTGGCTGTTCGACCAATGGGCGGGCGGCGGTACTGCCGGGTTCATCCGTACCGTCTCACCGCGACTGCACGACAACGTCGCGGGTATCACGCTGCGCCGGACCGCCGCGACCGTGCGCGGGCTCTGGAGTTCGTTCGCAAAAGAGCCGCTCTTCCCCCAGGACACGCTCGGGATGTTCATCACCGGCGGCGCAGCCGAAACCGACGCGATGACGTCGTTGCTGTATTACGAAGACCTCCCCGGCTCCGACGCGCGGCTCTACGACTGGAACGCGATCGCACCCCGCGTGCTCAACCATTCGGGCGTACAAGTGAACGTGACGTCCGGCGCGACGATCGGCCAGTACGGCGGCTCCGTCGCAATCAACGCGTTGCAAGACCAGTTCAAGGCGAACACCGACTACGCGATCCTCGGATACGAGTGCAGCGTCAGCATGGCGACAGTAGGAGTGCGCAGCGCCGACTTCGCGAACATGCGGGTCGGCGGGCCCGCGACGACTGAAGCGATCGACACGCGTGATTGGTTCGTGCGGCTTAACACGTTCATCGGCCGTCCGGCGATCCCTGTGTTCAACGCGGCGAACAAGTTCAACACGATCGTTGATGTCACCGACGTCGCGGCATCGACCGCGGCGACGATCACGTTTCTGTGCGCCGAGCTGGCGACACCCGGCGGACAGATGAGCTGACCCGTATGCGTGTCCCCGCAATCGCGGTGAACGTTCCGACGACGACAGTCGGCGTCGTCGTCGCGTCCGGCGCGAACCTGTTGCTTGGATGGGCGTTCATCGAAACGACCGGGACCGCCGGCGCGTCGTTGACAATCTTCGACGGGTCGAACGCGAACGGTTCGATCGTCGCGCCCATCTCGTTGACGTCGGGTCAGTCAACACGCGACTGGCTCGGCGCGCCCGGGCTGTTCGCGCAACGCGGCCTGTTCGTCGCGCTCAACAGCGGCAGTATCCAAGGCGCGCTCTATATCATCTCCGCCCGCGACGAAACCCCGTTCCTTGACGTGTACGGCGAAGTGCCCGTCTACGGCGGGCCGACGTGAGCACGAGCGGCGGACAGTCCCCGTTCACGTTCCAGTCCCAGAACCTCGGGAATCCGATCGCGCTCCCGTCCGGCGTCTGGACCGTCATCGCGCAGAACACGAACGCGTCGGACCGCGCCGGTATCCATCCCCTGAACCCGTCGTCCACGACGATCGCGGCCGGGTCGAACACGGTTGCGCTCCCGACCGGGACGATCAACGTCGCGAGCACGGCCGGGTTCCCCGCCGCGTCCGCGGCCGCGCCCCGCTGCATCATCATCACCGGCCCGCCCGGCGTGAACACCGACACGACCGTCCAGTACACGGGCAGTACCGGCACGACGTTCACGGGCTGCACGGGCGGTACCGGGACGATGGCGACCGGGCAGACCGTCAAACCCGCGAATGAAGTGTTACAACCGACCGCCCAGTCACTGTCGGGGATTTTCGCCGCGCTCGCCACCGGCACGTTCGCCGCGCAGGCGGGCGGTACCCGCGGCATCCGGTTTGAGACGTTTTTCTTCGGCGTCCTGCAAGGCGTCACGACGCTCGTCGTACCGGCGACCGGTGCGCAACAGGCGTTGTCCGTCAACTCGCAACCGCTCGTCAACTCGTCGAACCTGTTGCGGTATGCGATGTTCCAAGATTCAGGTTCGGTTGTGAACAGCGTCGTTGACGGGATCGAAGCGCCGATACTCGACGTCACGTACCTGGTTTCGTTCTAGGCGCGCGCGTCCGGCGATGTTGCAGACGCTCGTACTCCCGAACCCGTCCGGCGCGAACCCGTTCACGTTCGTCGTACCGGGGCACCAACGCTGGAAACTGCTCGCGGTCCACGCGACGCTGAACCGGGCGGTAGGAGGCGCACCGAATCGGAGCGTGAACCTGACGATCACGGACGGGACGTTCACGATCGCGACGACCGGAGTGCAAGACCTCGGTACCGAACCGGGCGTCGAGATTGTCACGTGGACGAACGTGACCCCGAGCGCGGTCGCGGTCGGGGCGAACGCGGTCGCGGTCGGCGCGCTCCCGCAGCTCACACTCCCGTCCGGTTACACGATCCTCGGGACGATCACGAACAGCGTCGCGGGTGACGGCTGGTTCCAACCGACCGCCTGGTACGACTTCGCGTTCACCGACACGAGCTGACACGTACGCCGATGCTGCAAACCGTGACCGTCCCGAAACCGCCCGTACATACCGACTGGCAGCTCGTCATTCCGGGCGCGTGGAACTACGCGATCGAAACGGTACGGGCGCAGCTCGCACTCCCGAACGGCGCGACCGTGTTTCTCAAAGACTCGTCCGGGCACGGTAACGACGCGCAATCGCTCGTGTCGGCCGGGTCGGGCGCGCTCCTGTTCGGACAGTCGGGGCTCGTCGCGGGCGACACGTCGATCGCGATCGTCAACCATCCGGTCACGATCACCGGCCCGCCCGGTGGCACGATCACGAGCGGCGACTTCTGGTGCAACTTCTGGTACAGCGCGAGCGCGGCGCAGCTCGCAGCTGCGAGCATCGAATGGGACGACGCAGGGTTCGTGAACCATTCGTCGTTGGCGGTAGACGTGGCATCTCCTCCGCCCGGCGCAATGCGTTTCACCTACACGCGCGGCGGCGGAGTCGGAAGCGTCACCCTCACACAATCGGCGGGCACCGACCTCGGGCCCCACATGGTCACCTACGTCTTCCACCATGCCGCGTCGTCGTGCGACTTCTACGTTGACGGAGTGCTCGCAGGGACTCAGACCGGATTTCCGGGCGCAGGCACGTACACGCCGAACCTGGCATCCATCTCCGGCGGGGTCGCGATAACGGTCGGATACGACGAGCTGGCGTGGCGGTCGGGCGCGACGCTGTCCGGCGCACAAGTGTCGAACCTGTTCACACAGGCGGGCGTGTCGTTCGCGGCGTACAGCGCGGCCGTTCTCGCACTGTCGCCCGACGTCTACTACCACTTCGACGATTCGGGCGCGGGGACGTGGCCGCTCGTCGCGCTCCGCATCACCGACGGACAACACCCGCTGTGTGACCTGGCCGCGCCGGTACCGGGCACGGGGACGCTCACCGCGACGTACTCGTGGTTCTCGGAGACGTTCGGAAACTTCAATTCAGCGCAAGGCGCAACCGTCTTAGGTTCGTTACCGAACGTGACGCTGCCCCCCGGTTACACGATCGGGACGAACAGCGTCGGGCTCCCCAACAACGCGCAATGGTCGAACGTCGTGTTGCAAGTCGATCAGACCCCGAGCGCCGGAGAACAGTATCCGACGTTCGTCTACCCGCCCGGCGCGCACCTGGTCTACGTCCAACAGCGCGAAGGGCAATAGCATTGATTTCCGCGAGTGCCGGCGTTGCGAAAATCAGGGGAGGGTACGTGCCGCTGCTGCCGCGATACGACGAGCACGGAACGGTCATCGGCGTCGTCCACGCGCCCGCGCCTCCCCCGTACACGATCGTGTCGAAGGTCCGCGACCCGGCAGGCAACGTCGCGGTCCGCTACGTGGACGGGCGCGGCACGTACGGCCGCGTCGTCGTGTCGTACCGGGCCGACGCGCGCGGCGACACCGAGACGCTGATACTGGCCGCGCTCGCGGCGCGGACGTCGCGGGGACTGCTCCCGTGAACGTCCTGAACGGCCCGCTGTTGCACGACTGCGCGCGCGGTGCCGGGTTCCGCGGCGGCGCGCTCGTCACCGCGATCGCAGTCGCGTACGGGGCGTCGGGCGGAGTCCCGTCGTACGACCATGCGACCGGCCCCGGCAACAGCACGCACTACCGCGGGTTGTGGGGACTCGACGTCGGCGAATATCCCCTCTACGCGTTATGCGAGCTGGAAAACCCGCATGTTGCGGCGTCGATCGCGCACGAGCTGTGCGAGCTGCACGGCGGCTGGCGCTGGAACGCGGCGTGGCGAGCAAACGCGCACGTCCCGTATCTGGAGACTGCCGCGACCGCCGCGACGATGTTCCCCGGCCCCGGATATGTTGCGCCGACGATCGATGTTCGACCCGCGGCCGAACGGCACGGGGCGTTGTACACGCATTTTCACACCGCGCAGCGAGCACTCGCCCATACGATCCGACGAAAGGTCACGTGATGGCGGAACATTTCAAGATTGTCTCCCAGACCCCCCGCTCCGAAGTGCAACCGGGCGGCGCGATCGTGCCCGTGATCGACGTCACCTACACCGCGCTCCCGTCGAACCAGTCGGGGAAAGTGACGATCCCCCAACACGCCTATTCGGCGGCAGAAGTGGCGCGTGTCGTCGGGAGGGCCGCGCAAGTGTTGAACGACGTGCAGGCGCTCTGACATGAACCCGTACGCGCTCTACGGGCAACAGTGGTCCGAGCCTGACGAGCCTCCCCGCCCGTACGGTTACGTCGTCCCGTGGTCGGGCGAGACGGTAACGGTACCTATCGACACTCCGCCCGACGTGCCGACGTTCCAACCGCTCACCGACGTCCCGACGCCGGGGCCCGTCATTCAGTTCGTCGGCAAAGGGTTACAAGCCGCATGGGACGACGTCTGGTCATGGGTGTCGCACACCGCGAAACACGAGCTGGGCGCGCTCGCGACCGGGCTGGAAGATTACGTGCAAGCCGCGATGTCGATCGTAGAGGAGTACGTGGGGAACAGCGTGAAGGCACTGTCCGGGTTTATCAACGACGTCGGTACGTACGCAGAGTCAGGGTTTGAGACCGCGGCAGTTATTTCGGCCGACGTGCTCGGATACGCGGTCTCCGAAGTGATGGCGATCGACGGATATATCGACGCGATCCTGCAAGCGTTGTTGCAGGCGGGCGCGAACACGCTCGACCTCATCGGCGCGGCGATCACCGCGGCCGAAGGGTACGCGCTCGACGTCGCCGAGGCGGGCGACGCGCTCGTCAAACAGTGGGTCATTGACGATATCTACAGTCCGCTGTTGGACGGGTTCGTGACGAGCATCGATGATCTGCGCACGTTGCTCGATGAGGCGGTCGGCGCGCTGCAAACGCAGATCAACGGGATCGACGGCACGTATATCCCCGACATTGTCGCGGCGATCGCGGGACTGCTCACGATCACCGAAGGCCTGACGACGACGATGGACGAGTGTGCAGTACCGACATGCGATTTTGTCGGCCCGAACAGCGATCTGGGAAAACTGTTGAAATCGTTAGAGGGCCTGTTGGGGATTCTCGCCACGCTCGCAGTCGCGGACATGAGCCTCGATGAGCTGGAACGGCTCGCGAACAATATCGCCGCACTCGCGTCACCCGGCGCGGACGCGTTCGTGTCCGCGTTCGTCGGCGGTGGCGAGACGGTCGAACAGGCGGGCGGGGCGATACTCGGGGACGTGTCGGGCGCGGCCGGAGACGTCCTGTCGGCGCTCGGGATTCCGGTCTGACCGTGGGGGCCCGACGCGCGGTGACGCTCGTATGCCGCGACTGTAAGCGGCGCATGAAAGGCAACGCGGGCGATGTTGTCCGGCGTTCGTGCGAACGGTGCGGGGGCGAGCTGCGCATCGTGCACTACAGCCCGCCGCGCAAACGATGACGAACACCGAGAGTTCCGTACCGCTGACCGGAGTCGGACGTCACGTCGCCGAAGCGTTCGTGCGCGCGTCCGAAGCACTCCGCCCAAGCCAGCATGCCGCGGCAGACGCGCGGCTGACGTCGTGGCTGGATGCGTTTGAGGCAGACATGCGCGACGCGATCACTCCGCACCTGGCCCGTTACGTGAACGACCCGGACGTGCCCGAAGGGGTACGGGAGCTGTTCGCGTCGTTGTCCGCGCCCGAACACGCGGTGCAGGCCGGAATCCTGTTCGCGGTGATCGGGAGCCTGTTCTACCCGCTGTTGTCGGCCGCGATGGCGGGGCCCGCGCAGAGCGTGCAGAACATCTCATTCCAACACGATCAGTCGGTGCCGCTGTCTCCGGCCGAAGTGGCGCTCGGACAAATCAAGAACACGCTAGGCGGACTGAACCCGCAGTCAGAAGCCGCGTTGTCGGGAGTGAACGCGACCCGCTACAACATCTTGGAGCAGAACACGGGCGAACCTCCCGCGATCCAAGAGCTGTTGTTGCTGTTCCGGCGCGGGCAGATCAGTCAAGCCGAGTTGCAGCACGGCATCCGCCAGTCGCGTCTACGCGACGAATGGTTCACCGCGATACTTGACCTCCGGTACGCGCCTCCGTCCGCAGGTGAAGTGCTCGCAGGCGCATTGAAGCAACGTCTGTCGTTGCCGGAGGCGCGCGTCAAGTTCGGGGAGGCGGGGCTGAACCCCGACAACTTCGATTGGATGCTGGCCGCGTCGGGACGTCCGTACGGGATCGAACAGGCGTTGCACCTGTGGAACCGGGGAGTGATCGACCAGGCGCGTGTTGAGGATGTCATCGCGCACTCGGACGTGAACCCCGAATACACGCCCGACATTCTGGCGCTCCGGCAGTATTTCCCTCCGCCGCGCAGCATCGTCCCGATGCTCCGGTCGGGCGCGATCAGCGAAGCGCAGGCGCGCGAGCTGCTCAGCTTCTACGGGGTGCAAGAGCCGTGGGCGTCCGCGTTCGTGGGCGAAGCGCATACGACCCGCACGCAGACGACGAGAGAGATCGGAGCCGCGCAGGTTGTCCACGCGTACGAGCTGCAACTGATACCGGCCGCCGAAGCCGAGGCTCGTATCGTCGCGTTGCGATACCCCGCGGCCGACGCGCAACTCATGTTGCAGGTTGCGGACACGGCCCGCACCGAGCGTTACCGGACGGCGGGCGAAGCGCGCGTGCACAACCGTTACGTGACCCACAAGATCGACCGGACACAGGCGAACGCGGACCTTGCCCATCTCGGGATGCCCGTCGCCGCGATCGGCCAGGCGTTGACGATCTGGGACGCGGAACGGGCCGCGAACACCGCGGTGCTGTCGTTGTCGCAATGTCAGCGGGCGTTGCGCGACAACGTGTTCACGCTTGACGAGTTCATCGCCCGCGCGCATGCGCTCGGATACAGCGGGATAGACGTGAAGGTTGTCGCGGCCGAAGCATTCCCTCCGGGGAAGACGCCCGCTACGGTCGCGGCATTGAACCCCGCGAGCCTTTGAGGGAGAGGGCGATATGACGAGTACCGAACAAGTGCCAGACGGGCCCGCATCCGAGCCCGGCGTGGAACCCGAAGTACCCGAGCCCGCCGAGCCCGGCACCGAGCCCGAGCCCGAGCCCGAGCCCGGACAGTCCGGTAGTCCGAAAACTGACCCGCAGTCGGACGCGCACGACGACCCGACCATCCACCCAACTGACCCGAAGGTCATTCCCCGCAGCCAACTTGACACTCCGCCCTTCGGGGCGCTCGACGAGCGCCTACACCGCTCCGACGACCGCACCGACTCGTCGGATTCCGCAGGGTAACGGTACACGCTGTGAGTCACCTGCAGGCGGGTGTCGTCACGGTCGCGGTGTGTGTGTTGGCGGGCGTGCAGCTCGCCGCGTTCCTGGTCGGCGCGTGGCCGCGGGGACGTCCGTGACCGCGGTCCATTCGCGGGCCGACTGGGGGGCGCGTCCGCCCGACCCGGCGCGGCTGACGGTTCGCACTCCCGCCGAGCTGAACGGCTCTTTGGGCGCGACGATCCATCACACCGGGTACGGCGGCACGTTGTTCCACCCGGACCCGTACGCCCGTCTGCGAGGCATCCAGGCGTACCACATGGACACGCTTGGTTACGGCGACATTGCCTATAACGGGGCGTTCGACGCGGACGGAAACGTCTTTCAGTGTCGGGACGGCAAGTACGTCGGGGCGCACGCCTACGGGTCGAAGCGGGGCGCGAACACGCCGAACGAGCTGACCGAAGGGTACGTGTTCCTGGAAGATGAGCGGGCGTTGACGGACGCGGCGGTCGTGGCGCTCGCCTGGCTGTGCGACCTGTACGCGTTCGTGCACGGCGGCCGCCGTCCGCACCTGTTCGCGCACGAGTACTGGAGCATCACCGAATGCCCGGGCGGCTACCTTGAAAACGCGGTCCGGTTCTTGCACGGGAGCGTCTGACCGGGGAGGATTTTCGCAAGGTCGGCACTCGCGAAAATCGGTCGTGGCGCAGCTCCGGGACGCTCGCCTAGACTCGTCGTAACCCCCGCAACCGGCGGGGCGTGACAGAAGGGTCGCCATGAACGAGCATCCGAGCAATACGAACTATCCGACCCCCGAAGGGTTCGCGGCGAAGCTGGCGGACGTGCACCGGGCCCGGGCGCTGTTGGACGGTTGCCTGTACACGACCGACCACGGCATCGCGTGCGAGTACTACGTGCTGTGTGACTGGCCCGCGGCCGGTACGACAACGAACGTGATCGGTGAAGTGCCGACGTGTTGGCGCTGCGCCGACAAGCACGGACTGACCATGAACCCGTATCCGACTGTCGGGGCCGAATGCGACGTCGAACCGTACGGGCATTGCACGATCACCGCGGTCCATCCGAAGGGGCTCGTCACGGTTCTCGCGAACGACGGTCAGTACCGCGGGCTGACGCTGACGGTTCTCGCACCCGAAGTGCACGTCACCGGCAAAGGCGTGCCGCGGTGACGATCGACCGGGAGACCGCGCGCGAGCTGGCCCGCAAACGTCCGCCCGTGTCGGGGCTGCTGAGTTTCAATGTCGGACGTCTCATGCCGACAGTGTTGACGACTCACGACGACGGACGTATCGCGCTCGACCTGCAATCGGGCGACGTGATGCTGACGTTACGGGGCACTCCCCAAGAGCTGCACGCGTTCGCGCACCGTATCGACCGGGCGACCGAACGAGCCGCGGGCACGCGATGAAACAGTGGCATCTTGACGTGTTCTGGATCGCGGTCGGGCTCGCCTGGATCGCGACCGCGACGTACCTGTACTGGAGAGGCTGAGAGGAGGTGCAACGTATGACGCTCACGAACGTCAAACGGTTCGTGTTCGCCGCGGCAAGTGTCGCGACGATCATCGCAGTCAACGCGCCGCGCGGCGTCCACTGATACGACCGGACACGGGGCAGCGCGGACGTCGAACGCGCGCCGCGCTGCCCCCTACCTAGGGAGGGCATCCCATGACCTGCAAGCATTGTCACCAGACGATTACGAGCACGTGGAACAGTCCGCTAGTGATCTGGATACACCGCGCGTCGGGCGCGGTGTACTGCTATCCGGGTGCGTTCGTGCGGGCCGAACCTGACCACGAAGGGAGCGCCTGGTCGTGACGAACGAAGTAGTGCAGCTCTGGCCGCGTGACCGCTGCCCCGCTTGTCTGGGAGGCAACACGTGCGCGCTCGGGGACGACACACAGCTCTGTTTCGACTGTCGGCACGAATGGCAGCCGTCGCAGACTCACGGGCCCGACCCGGACGCGTACGTGCTCGCACTCGACGACGAACCCGAACGCGGCGTGCCCGAGCACGACGACGAGCCCGAGCCCGTCGAAGGCGACCCGATCGCGACCGCCCGCGACGAGCTGGTCGGACGCGAAGCGATCCATTTCGACTCGGAGTCACGGGCAACGATCACCGACATTGACGAACAGGGGGTCGCGACGCTCACGTTCGGCTCCGGGTACGAAGTGTTCGCCTACCCGGACGAGTTCGACGTGCTCCCCGCGGTCGCAGTAGACGACACGACAATCGCGGCGTTCGCCGAGACGACACTCACGACCGCGGCGCGCATCGTGTTCGCCGCGGTCGAAAGTTTCACGGTCACCGACAACGAGAGGCGTATCGGAGTACCCCCTGAGGGTTACTTAGAGAACGACCCCGAGCTGTTTTGGATCGTGGAAGGCGCAGCCGCGCAAGCGGTCGCGGGCGTCGCGTACGCGTTCGGTATCACTACCGAACAGCTGCGCGACATAGCTACCCAATGGACGAGTGCCGCTCATGCGGCCGAAGAAAGGTCAACACAATGACGCGAAGTGAACTAGTGCCTATGTCGCGCGACGAGCTGGTCGGCTGGCTGCGCGGCGATGACCTATCGGAGACGGATATCGCCGAGGAGGTCGATTACGAGCAGGCGTTGCGTATCTTGCAGGCCGACACTCCCGAAGCGATTTTCACGCCCGACGCGGTCGTGAAAGTGGACGAGCTGCTCGGACAGACGTTCGCGATCTTGCGCGTGTCGTGGCGCAAAGGCGAGCAGGCTCCGGGCGACCCGAACCGTTACGCGTTTGTCGCTTGTGCCGACGAGAACGGCGAACCGTTCTATACGTCGATGGGCGGTACGAAAGTCGTGTTGAAACTGCGGAAAGCGGAGTTGGAAGGGTGGCTCCCGCGGCTCGTCACGTTGCAGGCGATCACGACGAACAACGGGCGAACGATGCACGAGCTGGTAGACGCGCCCGCTCCGCTGTAGCGGGCGCGTAGACGTCTCCCCGGAATCTCACCACCTTCTCCGGGGAGACTGCGGGCTGAGCGTGTCGTGCGGGGTTTTGCCTCCAGAGCGCGGCACGCTCTCCCGTAGTGAGCCCCGACGCGGTAGACGCGTAATGCGACCTTTCCGCGTCGGGCGCGCTCGGTGCCGGGCGTGCGCCGCGTCGGGGCTCACTAGGGGAAGGTTCCGAACAGGGGAGGGCCGATGCGTACGCATCACACGTTCATCACCGAGACGAACAGCGGCGGTTACGTCGCGCTCTGCTCGTGCGGCTGGCAGGGCGCGGTGCACCCGTGTCCGGTGAGCCGCGCGACGCGCGGCAACCGGATGGTGCGCTACCCGGACCAGGCGCGCGCCGCGGCCGACTCGGATAGCGACTGGCACGCGCGCGCGGCTCGTACGGCCCGCGACGAGCCTGTGCCGGGCGATGAGTGAACAGCCGTCGTTGTTCGACCCCGCGGGAGATTTCAACCATCGTGAGGGCAACGTGCGCCGAGCACGCGGAATGTTCCACGCGACGTGTTCGTGCGGGTGGACGTCGGGACCGTTCGTCCGGGCGGACTGGCACGGGTTCTACTGGCGGGTCCACGTACGCGACACGCCGAGGGTCCGTGAGCTGACCGCGATCGTGCGGCGGCTCGGACGGTACCCGCATGGTTGAGGTTCCGCCCGAGTTTGAGTCACCCGGCAATCCGGCCGGGTTCATCGCCGACGCGGTCGCGCGCGGTGTCGGGCCGACACAGGCGTTCCGGGAGTTCGGCGAGGCGGGCGGCGCGATCAGAACCCAAACGTTCTTCCGCCTGTACGGGGAGGTGAACGACGCGATCGCGCGCTCCCCGCTGCAGAGTGCGCTCGACCCGTATGCGCTCCCGTCCGCGCAGGACTACACCGAGTGGATGCTCGGGAGCGGCGGCCAGTACGCGACACAGCTGCGGGTGTTCTTCACCGAGGTCGGGACGGGGATCACCGGGTCGAAGCAGTACTTGTACAAGACGGATCTGCCTCACACTCCCGCGGAGGCGATCCTCGCCGCGCAGAACGACTATTTCTCTCCCGACAACACCGAGATTGGCCAGTCGGGCGAAGGGCAAGTGTTTCAGGGCGCGGTAATCGACAACATCTACGCGACGATCCCGTGGGAGGGCTGAGTGGACGCGCGCGCGTTGCCTCCGTCGCATTACGTGTCGCACAACAAAGGGGTTCGTATCCCACAGCGGTTCATCGTGTTCGACACTGAGGCGTACCGCCTGGCAGTACCGCACGGAGAACGTCAGACGTTCCGCTGCGCGGCCGCGCAGCTGTTGTCGCGGCGTACGAGCGCCGGCGAATGGCGCACCCACGACGTAGTCGCGTACAGCTCGCGCCGGACGTTATGGGATGCGGTCACCGCGTCGTGCGCGGCGAAAGGCCGAACAGTTCTCGTCGCGCACAACCTCGCCTACGATCTGCGGATCGCCGACGCGTTCACGCAGCTCCCCGCCCGCGGCTGGCAGCTCGCCGATATCCGCATGTCGGCCCGGGCCTGTTGGGTTTGGTGGCGACAAGGTTCGCGGTCGTTGGTCTGCGCCGACTCGTACGCGATGTTGCCGACGTCGCTGGAACAGCTCGGCGCGCTGTTGGGGATGGCGAAACTTGAGCTGCCCGACGAGACCGCGGACGCGCACGCCTGGCGGGCGCGGTGCGCGCGCGACGTCGAGATACTTTCGGCGGCGCTGTTGACGCTCGTACGGTTCGTGGAACGCGAACAGCTCGGCAACTGGCATCCTTCGGGCGCGGCTCAAGCATGGTCGGCGTGGCGGCACCGGTTCATGTCGCACCGGGTGCTCGTCAACGACGACACGGACGCGCGCGCCGCGGAACGGGCTGCGGCCTATACGGGCCGCTGTGAAGTGTGGCGGCACGGCGTCCTGTCGGGCGGGCCGTTCACCGAGTTCGACTACAGCGCGGCGTACGCGAACATCGGCGCGGAGTGCGCGTTGCCGGTACGGCTCGTGTCGGGGAGTTCGCGCCCGACGTTGTCGCAGCTGTTCGTGTTGTCGCGCCGGTATGCGTGTCTGTGCGAGTGTGAGGTCACGACTGACGTCCCGACCGTTCCGGCCCGGGTCGGGGATCGTGTCTGTTGGCCGGTCGGCACGTTCCGTTCGACGCTCTGGGACTGTGAGGTCGCGTTGGCGATCGAGCACGGGGCGCAGGTAAGACCGCTGCGCCTGTGGTGGTATCGGCGCGCGCCGGTACTGCGCGAGTTCATGGTCTGGTGCCTGGATCGGATGCGTCCGGCCGGGCCGGGTCCGGCGGCGCTGGAAGGGTTCGCGGTCAAACAGTGGTCGCGTTCGATCGTCGGCCGGTTCGGTACGCGGTTCTCGTCGTGGACGAGCTGCGGGCGGGCGGACGTGCCCGACGTCGGTATCAGTCGTGTGATCGATGATCCGACCGGGGAACGGTTCGATCTTCTGCACGTCGGGCACGAGCTGTTCCGGTCGGGCGAGGTTCGCGACGGCCGGGACGCGGTCGTGTCGGTCATGTCTTGGATCATGGCGGAGTGCCGGGTGCGCCTGTGGCAGCTCGTCGAGCGCGCGGGGTTCGGGCACGTTGCCTACATGGACACTGACGGGGTACTCGTGGACGTTGACGGGGCGCGCGCGCTCCGGGCGGGCGAGTTCCAGGGGCTCCGTGAGAAAGGCTCGTGGGGTTCGGTGGAGCTGCTCGCGCCCCGTCAGCTGATCCTCTCGGGCCGGTTGCGCGCCGCGGGCGTGTCGCGTGACGCGCGCCGGTTGTCGGCGCGCCGGTACGAGACGACCGTATGGGAGGGGCTCGGGTCGGCGTTGACGTACGGGAGCGCGGACGCGGTGCGGCTCGCGACGCGGCGGGTCGTGTTGTCGGGCCGGGACGCGCGGCGTGTGCATGTCGGGGAGGGC
>Ga0126381_100004875_pt1 | contig 14668 bp, 14 predicted proteins | sample PanSoiMetPlot_28_FD_96465 | JGI IMG/M metagenome (GOLD analysis project Ga0126381, IMG submission 96465) | Tropical forest soil microbial communities from Panama - MetaG Plot_28 | ecosystem: Environmental > Terrestrial > Soil > Tropical forest > Bulk soil | place: Panama | collected 2016-02-17
GCCAGGCGGGGATTAGGAAGATGGTTGAAAGTTGAAGGTTGCGGGTTGAAGGTTGCAAAGTTGATTGAAGGCTCCGTTCTGGAATCGAGATTAGCGATTTGCGGATGGATGGCGAAGGTGGCGAAGATGATTCAAAGTTGCGGTTTGGACGGAGGGGCAATCAAGAACTCGGGATGTGGTGGAAAATCGGGACTCGGGACGCAAGGGCCGAGGCGGCCAGGCGGTACGACCGCACCGTGCCCGGCCGCCCGTACAGGGCTTATTCATTGTTCACTCGGCGATGAGTCTCGCTAACCACTAATTACAGACCAGCAATCACTGACCACCAATCACTGACTACCGACCACTGATCCCTGACCACCGACCACTGATCACTGGCCGCCTGATAGATCGAGGGAGGCCGCGCCAAGGATTCGCATGCTGGACTTGTCTTGTATGAAGGCGACTGCTCTGAGGTGGTCTTTCGTCCAGGAACTGTCGATTCGAACGACTGGTTGAGCGCTCAGGGTCCGGGTATTCTTCGGGTTGATGCTGCCAACAGACTGCAATTTGCGAACGACTGATGTGTGCAGGAGCGTGCGGCCGTGGTTTTCGCCGCTTTTGACGCTCGAACGCAGCCCGCTTTCGGTGATCGCGAGCACTACGTCGAGGGGCCCCTGCCCTTTGCCCTCGGGCACGTTGTCGACGCGAACTGCGAGTGCGATTTCGGGGCGACCAGGCTTTGGCGCTGTCTTTTCGAGCGAGAGCGTGACTGTGGCCGACGGCGCATCGGTCGCGGCGGTTATGGCTGCGCGGGCCTGGGGTTCGTTACTGCCTACGAAGCCTTTTTGCCCGTCAACGAACATCTGTGGGGTATAGCTGTCCTCTCCGCCTGAGACTTGGGCGTAACGCTGCTGGCGCGCGGTGTATTGCGCGCTCGAATATGGGTCGCGCCATCCGAGGTGGTTCCAGTAATCGACATGCTCGCTGAGGGTGATGATCTCGGCTCCGGGGATGGGCTGGGTATCCTGCAAGCGTGAAAGCAGGACATCCGCCGGCGGACAGCTCGAGCATCCCTCGGAAGTAAACAGCTCTACAACAACAGGCCGCTTGCCGCTGCTGGGCGTCGCTTGCTGATCCGTTTCGGATGAGCGTTTTGCGGTATCGTTTATTGCATCGGGGCTTGTTGAATCAGGGCTTACTCCATTAGCGCGATGATGATTAACCAGGCCGAACACCGTCAGGACTCCAACAAAGAGGGCAATGGCTAAAGCAAGTTTCTTCATAGTTCCTCTCACTACTAAAGGGCTGAATTGCTTGGAAGAAGCAAGGATAAGTTGCTCAGGACGTACTTATCGTTCGTCGCAGCACTAGTGTTTTAACCCTGCCTGTGACTTCCGAGCACATCGAGTCTTTACCATTCTTTTCTAAGCCTATATCCGCCCGTTTAGTTTAAAGAGTTGCCCTCTAGGAGTGCCCGTTCCTCGAGTAGCTAACTAAGAGTCTCGAACATTATCGTCCTTTGACGGGCCCGAATCAATCTCGATTCACCCTCCAATGAGAAGTACCCGGGCCGGAAGCTCGGGCGGCCCCGGCTGCGGTACGACCGCCCCGTGTACAACGGCACCAGGCCACGACTGCCTCTGCGAGGTGTTCATTGTTTCAGGGGCGGTATGTTTGACTCGATTCAAGAAGAAGAACGAGGATTGCCCTGTACCTTGGAGGGCGTTTGGGCACTTCGTTGACACTCGCTGCAGGGCTAACTTATAATTTTCAAGTGCTTGATGCATCGCGGCCTAGTTGTATAACATCTAAGACCAGGTACTGGAGGTTCCACGAAAGTGATTAAGTATTACACGGCGCTCGGGGCCTCGCTCGCGCTCACATTCTGCTCATTGCTCGGATTTCCGATTGTTGGAGCCGGTTCGCAGTCGCCTACGGCGCCAAAGCAACAGACCTCAAATCAGACTGGCGGCGCGGCATCAGGACCTCAGCAACAGAAACCCCAGGCCAAACAGGACAATAAGACGCAGATCGGGGTTTTGACGGTCAGGCTGCCTTTAGTAGTCAAAGAGAAGAACAAGTTTGTCGAGGGCTTAAAGGAAAGCAACTTTCGAGTCTTTGAAGATAACAAGCCTCAGCGGATTGAAGGGTTCCAATCGCCCAGCCAGCTCCCAATCGACGTTGCGATCCTGATGGACACCAGCGAAAGCGTAAAGCTGAAGCTGCCTTTCGAAAAGGACGCGGCCGAGGACTTCGTCTCTGATATAGCGACTCACAGGAGAAAAGACCACGTTCTGTTCGCCACGTTTGATTCGAACGTCGAGCTGCACCAGGATTTCACCGATGCCGAAGAGCCGCTGGTTCGCGCGATCAAACAGGTCAAGGCCGGCGGTTATACGAGGATGTATGACGCCGTCTACAGGGTTATCGAAGAGAAGATGGCAAATATCCAGGGCACCGAGGCGAGGCGGGTCATTGTCATACTTTCTGACGGAGCTGATACCGCAAGCGACCATACGCTCAAAGATGCGATAGAAATGGCCGAGCGGTACGATGTCACGATTTTCGGGATCAGCACCAAGAACTTCACCGGCATCACCAGCGGAATGGTTGAGTCCCCCGACGACAAGGAACTGCGCCGGCTGTGCGAGGAAACCGGCGGCCAGTTGTTCCTGCCATCGGAGAAGAAAGAGCTTTTCAAAGCATTCACCCAGGTGGCCAGCGATCTGAGAGCGGAATACGTCGTGTTCTACACTCCGGACAACCAGGAGCACACCGGGAAGCGCCGGCTGATCAAAGTCAAGCTCGTGGATGCGAGCGGCCATCTCTACCACAAGCAGGGCTACACCTACTGAGGCCGGCCACTGTTCGTAGCGGTTTTCGCAGCGATCAGGATTCGAGCGATCCCAATCTCCCCGGGGCCTCGAACGCAGGAGACGCTAGTACCTCATCCACAGCGGGCCATTTGTGCCCGCGCCGATGGAGTGTTATGAAATCAATTCTGGCTCTACTTGCAGCAATCGCGCTGATCGGTCCAGGTCTGGCCCTCGGCCAGAAACCTTCCTCCAAAAAGAAAGACAGCCAGGCGAGCCTGGCGCCGCCAGCGCAGGTCAAACAGGATCCGGCTGACACCACCCCAATGGAGAGCGATGATACGATCAAGCTCAACACCGAGCTGGTTAATGTGCTTTTCAGCGTGGTCGACCAGAATAACAGGATCGTCAGCAACCTGAACCAGAATGAAGTAACGGTGCTTGACGACGGGCGGCCCGAGAAGGTGTTCACTTTCCGCCGCGAAGTGAACATGCCGATCAATATCGCGATCCTGATAGACCTGTCGGGCAGCCAGGAATATACCTTTCCGGAAGAGAAGAAGGCGGCGAGTTATTTCCTGCATTCGATAATCAGGCCGGGGAAGGATCTCGCGGCTTTGTTGACCTTTCAGGACGACGTGGATCTCGTCCAGGGCTTGACTTCCCAGATGAACACAATCAACCGGGCGCTGGACGAAGTTGAATACTCTCGCAGGATAGGTCCATTGACTTCCCGGAACAAGGCAACGGCGTTATATGATGCGATGTACATCACTGTAGACGAGGTGCTGGGAAGGGAAGAGCTGCGGCGAAGCTCCGAAGATTCGGTGTCGCGCCGCGCGATCATACTGTTGACGGACGGCGTCGATAATGCGAGCAACCGCAAGCTGGAAGAGGCGATTGACCGGGCCTGGCGTTCGGGGGTTATGATCTACTGTATTGGGATCGGAGACCGATTTCGATTCGAAGGCGTTCGCGAAGACATCCTTCAGAGGGTCTCTGAAGCTACTGGCGGCAGAGCCTATTTTCCTCGTGGATCAGATGAGTTGCTGGACAATTTCCGGCAGATTGAGACTGAGCTGAGGAGCCAGTACCTTGTGGCCTATTCTCCGAGCGGTTCGAGCCGGGATGGCGCCTTTCACAAAATCGAAGTTCAAGTGAAGGACCGGCCCGGAGTCCGCATAATTCACAGGCGCGGGTATTATGCTCCTACGGAAGAAGTGAAAAAATGAAGCACGCAAAGATTCTTATAGTAGCAGCAGTTTCGATTTCGGCATTGTCTCTGATGTTGCCGTTAAGGTCCGAAGTACGGGCTTCAGGTCAGCAATCAAAGCAGAAATCGGCTAAAGACGACAAGAACCAGAAGGCGGGTGGCCAGGACGATCAGGCGATTCGGATTGGCGCGGCGCTGGTGACGGTGCCGCTGGCGGTTACCGACAAGCACAATGCCTACATAAACGATCTGACAAAAGACGACATCGAAGTCTTAGAGGATAACAAGCCCCAGCAGATCTTCTCCTTCGAAAAGCGCACAGACCTGCCGCTGACGATGGCAATGCTGATCGACATTTCGGGAAGCGAGAACAATACCCTGCCGATCGAGGTAGAAGCCGGAGCCGATTTTTTCAACAAGGTACTTCGCCCTAGCAAAGACCTTGCGGCGGTTGTGACGTTCGAGAGCGAGGCGGTTCTGCTGCAGGACCTGACCCAGAATGTGACGAGGCTACAGTCCGCTCTCCACAAAGTCAGACCGGCCGTCGCAGACGCCAGAGTCGGCAGCGTGACCGGTACACCTCCGATCGCTGACTCCAGGGTCGGTTCGACGGCCCTTTACGACGCCGTCTATTCAGTATCTGGTGACCTGCTGAAGAAAGAAGCAGGCAGGCGGGTCATAATCCTGATCACTGACGGATTCGATACTTCCAGCTCGCTCAAGATGAAGGACGCGATCGAAGCGGCTTGGCGCAACGAGATCGTCATTTACTCGATAGGCATTGGAGACCCCGGTTTTGACGGGATCAACCGGGGCGTGCTGAGCAAGATGTCGTCGGAGACAGGGGGCCGGGCATATTATCCGCGGAGCAGGCAGAGCCTTCAGGAAGCCTTCGCTCAGATCGACGAGGACCTGAGGCAGATGTACATCCTTTCATACCAGCCGTCGAATGATGCGCGCGATGGTTCCTTCCGCCAGATTGCGGTCAAGGTCAAGAACAAGAAGGACCTGACGGTTCGCCACCGCCGCGGCTATTTCGCTCCGAAGGGAGCGTAGCCCAAAGTCGATACCTAGGGGTTCGCGTGCGGCAAAGGTGACGAATCGCGCGCGCCCCCTAGGGATTAACGGTAGCGGCCCTGCCGTCTTAGGGGCACGGAGGCTCCGACGATGACTCCTCAGGTGGTTCTGGAGAACCCCAGCGGCACGAGGCGCGGATTCTGGCGGCGCCAGTTCGGTAATTCGGCGACCAACGCCCAGATCATATTCGATGTCTTCTTTGGCATCTTGATGCCGGTGCTGTGCTTCGTGATCGACCCGGGCATTCTGGGCAGGAATGGGCTCGTGTGGACACGCGGTCTCTCCCCGTCAGGTTTCACTTTGTTTGTTTACGGGATAAGCTGCTTGGCTATTCCAACACTCGTGTTGTGGTTATCGGTTGGCCGGCGTATTAAGGGAGGGGGCGGAGTGATTTCAGGCGTTTTGATGGCCGGGGCCTTTTGCTCCTTCTCGCTCGGGATTATTATCCTGCCATTAACGTTGTTAGGCCTGTTCCTTGTGATTGGCGTACTCGGATTTACACCTCTCGTTACAGGCTTCGTATACCTTCGGAATGCTATAAGGGCGCTTAACCGGTCCAATCAAGGCGCAACCAGGACTCGTTCCGTCGGAGTCTTGCTATTGGGCTGCGCCCTGACTATTGGCGTGCCGGCAGTTGCAAGCGTGCAGGTTTCCCGAATAGTTGACCGTTCGATGGCGCAGATACTCCAGAGCAACGGAGGGTCAACCCGGGAAGCAGCCCAGAGACTCCGTTATCTAAAATGGTATGCGGACGTAGATCGCATTCCATTTGCATATGGAGAGGAAACAGATCCAATTCGCAAGGAGCAGCTCGCCGAAGCTTACAGAATCATCACCGGAGACGACGTAGAACGCAGGCTGTACCAGATGCGCGAATTGCGAGATTGAGGGAGCCACTTCGCCCAATGGGGCCCGGTAAGTGAGGTTTTGCCGTTAGACATACTTGAAGACGGCAGCATTGAAACACCAGACTTAAGCGACAAGATTCAATGACGCCCTCGGTCGCCAAGGCGTGCCCTTCCTGTCATCTTCCTACCAACGGCGGTGAGAGTCGTAATTAAGGTTCCGGCTTAGCCAGACCATCAGAAAGTGCGCGCTCCAGCAGGGCGCGCACTTTTCTCTGGGCCTCTCTGACCAGCCTGGATTGCTGGCGGCTAAAATTCGACTGTTGGTGTGCGAGTTCCGATTGCAGGCGAGCCAGGTCGGCCTGGAGGCTGCTGGAGACGGACTCCTTGATGCTGGCTTCGGTTTCAAGAGCGATTAGTTTGGACTGAACCTCAGCCACCCTGGCTTTCAGTTCGGCAAGCCGCTCCGGCGTTTCGCCGGCCTTCAGCGCCTCGATAAGCTTGTTGAGCTCCGTGATCACGTCGGGATTGTTGACCTTACTTCCCGCAATTTGCCGGCTCAAGTTGGCTTGCTTCTCGCTAATCTCAGCTTGCTCCCTGGCAATCTCGAGCTGCCGGCGGCTGACATCTTCCTGGGTGGCGAAGAACTCCTCAGCGGCCCTGATTGTCTCCGCGTCGGTTATTATGTAGCTGTGACCGTTGTATGTGAACCAGATGAAGTCCCCATTGATCTTTTCTCTAAGCGCCTTGATTCTTTCCGCATCGCCTTCTCTCCAGTTGCCGGTGAAGTGAGTCGATCCATCGCCCTTCGCGATTACGAAGCTTTCGAGTCGATCATTCGTTTTGGCTTCCGGGTTTTGGGGCATAACCAGGCGCATGAGCGGCCCTAGCTGATTAGCAGCTTGAGGGGCGGCTAGCACGGGAGCGGATGGTATGATTGACGCAAATGGCCTGGGAGCGGCGAGGGCATTGGCAACAGGCAAGGCCATCGGTGAAACACCCTGCGCCACAACAACCGGCGAGGCCGGCGATGCCAGCGCAGCGAATGGCACGAGAGCGGGTGCCGCCGCAAAAGGCGCGGGCACAGCTACAGGCGCAAGAGCCGGTGCAGCGAAAGGGGCAAAAGACGGCGCAGCTTGTGGTGTGATTTGTTTGCCGGCTGGATTTTGGACGACGGGGATTGGGTAATCGCCCGCCGGCACATTCGGGGCGCTGGAACCGGCAGGTCCGCTAACAGGTTCGATCTGGTCTTGGGCGGGAACGGGCGCGACTGGTTCAGAGGTCGACGGTGTTGATTGTAGGCGTGTTGATGCGCGCTTTGCAGCTCTGGTCTTTTTGTCAGCTTGCGCGGCGGCGCTACCGATCTTGAGGGAAGCCGCCGGTACTGTCAAGGCGAGTGCCATCGTTGCGACCGCGGCAATCGCTTTGCGCTCGACGCGTACAGGTGATGGGGCAGCGGCGCTGAGCATGCGCTCGATACGACGTCCTGCCCTGTCTCCCCGGGCCATAGAAACTCCAAGCCACCTTGCCGGAACGGTACTCAATGACTGAAAGAATCCGAGCAGTACTTCGGCATAGAAGGCGGGGTCTTTAACGGCAAGGAGCGCCGAATCATCACTGGCTTGCTCGGCGAGGTCTACGAGACGGCGGTGCAGCCACCAGGGCAGGGGACTGAACCAGAAGAATGACCGATGGATTGCAGAAAGCAACTGTGTCAGGGCATCTCGTCTGGCAACGTGCGAGAGCTCGTGGGCCAGCACAGCTCGGAGCTTCTTAGTGTCCCATTCACGCCAATCGGGCGGCAGCAGGATCATCGGGTTCAAGGCGCCGGTCGCCAGCGGGATCGACACCGATGACGATTGGGCGATTGTAACTCGCCGGCTGCGGGCGTTGCGGCAAAGTTGATCGAGAAGCTGTCCGGTTTTCGGATCGGTAATCACGAGCGCCTGTGCTCGAAGCCGCGAGGCCAGGATCAGGCCGGTAATCACTCTTGCAAGCAGGATCGCGGCGACCATGAGGTAGATAATTACGGCCAGCTCCGACCATCTCAGGAGTCTAGCAGTCGCTGCGACCGATGTGGCGGCGCTATCAGGCAGGGCGGCTTTGCCTTGATTGAAGGTTTCTTTGGTGATAACGGTATTTGGCCGAGCAGCGGCCGTTCCTGCATCGGCGCGGATGCCGGTGGGCGGGAAGGCACGGACTGGTTCGAGCAGCATGCCAGTGCTGCTCGGCGCCAGGGCGCTCGCCGGGGCCACCGGTTGCGCGTTATCTGGGGGCGACAGGGTTGCGATGTTACCCGGAAGCAGCGGCAGCTTAATCGCGGGCAGCGCTAGAGCGAGCAGCGGCATCATCATCGAGATGTAAAGGACGCCGGTCCATGCGAGGAGGCGCAAGCGCGGATGGCCGAGTTTTGTAACGGCAAGAAGGGAACCGACGGCCAGCGCAAGCGCAATCGACCTCACAGCGGCTTCGGCCACGCTCGGGAGAAACTGGCTCATTGATTCTAGGGTCATGATTTTGCTGCCTTTCGCTGCGCGATTTTGCGCGCAAGCTGCTCGAGTTGTTTGCGATCGAGAACATCGTTGTCGACCATTCCGACCAGGAGTTGTTCTACAGAGCCGCCGCAGAAGCGGTCTATTATTTGTTTGACGGCGCGGGCGGCGACATTTTGTTTTGCTTCGACAGGTTTGTATATGAAGGTGCGGCCCTCGACCTGATGCGTCAGGAATCCTTTGTTTTCGAGGCGTCGCAGGACAGTTCTTACGGTTGAGTCTTTCATCGTCCATTTGGGGGCGAGCGCCTCGCGGCAGGCTTCGGCGGTCGCTGACCCCTTGGACCAGCAGTACTCCATCACCAACTGTTCCAACTGGCCGAGGCTCTTTTGCTGTTTTTTCTTTGCGCTATTCATGGTAACGTTACGAACTGTAACATATGATTGTAAGGGTGTCAAGAAAGAAATGAGGAGGGCCTCGGGTATCTACAAGATATGCGTCCGGCGGATTTTGGGGAGGGAGGACACAGGGACGACGGAGGGAGGGTTCGGATGCTATAAACATAATGGGTCCTGCGGACCCGCGGAGTTTGGACAATTCCGGCGGCTCTGCCGCCCATCGCCGCGTTAGCGGCGGTATGAATGTAGCCCGGCCTTTCAAGGCCGTGACGAGATATCAGACGCATCCTCGTCGCGCCAGCGACGAATGAATCTGGGGCGTGAATTTAAGATCATAATATCATCTCCGAACGAATCTCCATCTCTATCAAAACATCGAAAAAAAATGGTCGTTAGAACTTGACAAGATACTAAGTCTTGAACTATACTGTATCTCGGTTTGAACTACATAACATGCCGGGCGGCATGTTAGATGCGGCGAGTAGAAAGGTATGGTAATAGAACCATACTCTATCATTATGACAGTAACGCTTCTGGGCCTCTTGACCTACATTTTTATCTATCTATTTACACTTTTAGAGTCTGATCTACATTTTTAAGGCCGTCAACGGTTGCCTCGGCTCGCACTCTGCGGCTTCGCCCGCCTGCCCGCGCCCAGCAGCGGCCTGACCGAATGTGGTCGCGTACCGACGAAAGGTCCTATGGACCCGGGAACGCATGGCGCGTCTCGGTCGTAACCGAAACCAGACGGATTGCGTCTCCTCGGGCAATACGGTCGAGTATTTTCGATTTGAATGGCAATGGGAGACTGTGCATCAGATATGTGGAATGTCACACCGGACGAAGCGGTCGAGTTACAGAAGGAGCTTCGGAAAAGGGTACAGATAGAGCCGCTGGCTGGGCCGCCGCGCCTGGTCGCCGGGTGTGACATCGCTTACGACAAGAGTTCCACTGCTGCCTATGTCGGCATTGTCGTGCTGAGCCTGGCGTCACTCGAATTGGTGGACTATGCATCCGAAATAGGCGAGGTCGCTTTTCCGTATGTCCCGGGACTGCTGTCGTTCAGGGAGTCTCCGCTGTTGCTGGGGGCCTGGAGCCGGCTGAAGGCAGCGCCTGACGCTGTAATGCTGGACGGGCACGGCATCGCTCATCCGAGGAGGTTCGGTCTGGCTTCTCATTTCGGGGTTATGGTCGAGAAGCCGTCGATTGGATGCGCCAAGACGAGTTATGTAGGGGAGTTCCAGGCTCCTGGCCCGACTGCCGGAAGTTATGAATACATAGTCGACAATAGAGAAGTCGTTGGCGCGGTGCTAAGGACCAGGGATAAGACTGCACCGGTATATGTCAGCGCAGGCCATATGATAGATCTCGAGGGGTCGATTGATATGGCGATAAGGTGCGTCAGGGGATTTGTCGTCGGCATGCCGCGAATGGGGCGGCCACAGAAGGCCGCCCCTACAAGTGGTGGTGCGAATATCGCCGGAGAAATGATTTCCAGAAGGCCGTCTCGTGGGCCTAGGTACCGCGTTCCAGAGCCCACGCGGCTTGCGAATGTCTTTGCGAACGCAATGAGGAGAGGCGAGACCGGCGAAGCCGCGCTACGGCGTGCAGTTCAGGCCTAATCTCGCTAACAAAATCATTAGCTTGCCAGGTGCAGTTTATGTCGTCGCGTAATGATGATTCCCGCATCACGCGCGGGTCAGATTGCTAATGGATTACTAAAGGTGTTTTGGGCCTCGTCCCGTATGGTGTCAACACACATTTCCAACTCCAGCGGACCCAGTCTGGTCAAGCCCACCCTATAATTCCCCGGTTCCATCTGGACGAACATACCGCCACTCTTTGTGTTCGGTTCAACTCCACCGCCAGAAACCTGCTCTCCAGGTCCGACAAACAGTCTGCCGCTTGGGCAGCGAAGTCTTGCAGCTAACATTGCTGGTGCTCCCCGCCGCTGACCACAGCTTAGGTGGACCGTATACTGTCCGTCGCTGCCAAGTGAAGTAAAGAGCACGTTACCTTTATTGACCTCTTCTAGTTCGTCCTGAGGGTCAGACCACCAGTCATCCAGATCATTCAGCCGATGCTTGATGGCCTCGGGATCAAAGGCGCAGATGGTTGCAGTGTTGGTGGTAAATCGGATTGTGGTTTCCATAGCCTGTGGCCTGCTCAGGACCCAGCCCGGCCGATAACGCTGAGCAAGCGGCCAACAGGCCTGGTTCCGCCGCCTCCCTCGAGCCGGTATGAGAAGAACAGCTCGTTCTGGTGCATCGTGCAATAAGGAGCGACGTGGATGCGATCGCGTGTGAATCCGCAGAATTCCAATTGTTGAATGTTTGCGGCCCGGATGTCGAGGTAGGCCTTGTCAGTGCCAGGGACCGGTTTCATTAACTTCCTCCAGTAACCAAATTCCTGCTTGAACTGATCGATGACATCAGGTCCTACCTCATAGCAGCGGCCGCAGGCTACCGGCCCTAGCGCGGCAACTGCGTCGCGAGGATTCACTCCGAGGTTTCGCATCAGGTCGGCAACGGTGCGTTCGGTGATACGGGCAGCAGAGCCGCGCCAGCCGGCATGAATGGCCGCCATCGCGCCGGTTTTCTTATCGCCGATCACGATTGGCAGGCAATCGGCAGTCTGGATAGCCAGGAGAATCCGATCCACTCGGCTGACCAGGGCATCGCACCTGGGATCGGCGGGCAAGTTTTCGTTGGCGTGCTCATCGGCTGCTTCGATGATGTGGCGGTCGGAGGAGTGGGTCTGGCTCATGGTTTTTACCGGCAACCGTTCGGCGCCGATAGCGATGAGAAAGCGGCGCCGGTTCTCGTCGACATTTTCACGAGAGTCGGCCTTGGAATAGCCCAGGCTAAGGGCTCCTTCGGCGAATTTGCTGACGCCGCCCACACGGGTGCTGAAGGCATTGAGGAATCCGGCTTCTTTCAGCGGTTCGCAAACAAGGTATGAAACCTTCGTCTTTCCCGCCGCGGTCTTGATCTCGTGAGTCTCCATCTTGAAATGGTCTGACTCTAGTTCCTGGCGCTCGAAGGAATTGGTGAGTGAATCCATAGCATGAATTTATATTCTCGGCGGGTCGCGATCAAATGGCGCTGAGATGTTTGACACCCGGAAGGCAGCGGTCATACAATTGTTAAGCCGGTCAGACAAGGAGAGCATGCATTGACCCAACTGGCTTGCTTTGTTCTGTCGTTCATATCCTTACTACAATCCGAGACATCTCAAGACGGCTCCTTATCGGGACTCTTGTTAAGGGCCAGTCCGATTGCCAAAGGCGTGCTGGCGCTGCTCATAGTCTTCTCGATCGTTTCGTGGGCGATAATTATCAGCAAATGGAGGTGGATCAAGAAGTCGGAGCGAGCCACCTACGAGTTCCTGCAGAGCTTTCGCAAACGTCAAAAGCTGTCAGACGTTTATGTAGATTCTGAGAGCTTGAAGGACAGTCCGGTTGCGCGGCTTTTCGTGGCGGGATACGACGAGATCGGTAATCAGATGAATACCTCGCGCGAGGTGTACAGCCTGGAGGTTCTCGGGCGAGTGTTGCAATCATCAACCATCGACGAAGTTACCGCGCTTGAACGCAGTCTGTCATGGCTTGCTACAACCGCCAATGCGTCGCCCTTTATCGGTTTGTTTGGCACCGTAGTTGGAATAATCATAGCGTTTCAGGGCCTGAGCTCGGCAGGAAGTTCATCGATTCAGGCAGTCGCCCCAGGAATTGCGGAGGCCCTCATTGCAACGGCGGCTGGAATTGCCACTGCCGTTCCGGCGGCTATTTTCTACAATTTATTCCTTGGCAGGATCAAGAACCTGACAGCGGTGATGGACCGGTTTGGCCTCGAGTTGCTCAACGTGGTGGAACGACATTACCTGAAAGCAAATGTGTAGGGATTGTCCTAGGTTGAAAGCAGGGACTGCGGGGTTGCACCCGTAACTTGAGCGGAAGATTTGGGCGCGATATGGCGTTTACGAACCAGCGAGGGCGGACTCAAACGTCCCTTTCGGAGATCAACGTCACGCCGCTGGTCGACGTGATGTTGGTGTTGCTGGTGATCTTTATGGTAACCGCGCCGATTATCCAAACCGGCGTCCACGTCAACCTTCCGAAGACCAAAGAGAGTACTCGCGAACAGCCCAAGCCGCGGTCGGTGATGATTACCATCGATAAAGATGGGAATGTCTACCTCAGCACTCAGCAGGATGCGAAGCCAGTCAACGTTCAGGACCTCCCAAACATGCTTCAGCAAAGACTCGGTGAGTCCGGAGAGAGAAAGGTCTACGTCAGGGGCGATGGCGATACGCCTTATCGCATAATTGCCTACGTGCTGGACATGGCCAAGCAGGCCGGTGCGGACGTCAGCCTCGTGACTGAGCCTTCGATCAAGAAGTGATGGAGTTCCGGTCGACACAGAACAGCATTGGTTCGTCGCGGCCAGGAGTGGTGGTGTCGATGATCTTGCATGTCGCCGTAATCGGTGGGTTGGTCATCTGGTCCGGTACCCGCGGGGCGACCATGTTCATCGCGGCCGGAGAGGGCGAAGGCGGTGAAGGTGGTGGCGGATCAATTCAGGTCGGAGTCACCGATCCGTCAGAGGTGCTTGGTTTTGCCAAGCCGGTGCCCCTTGCGTTTGTCGGCAAGGACGAAAACCCCGTCAACAATGCCGTGCTCGAGCGAGAGAAGCGAGTCGAGCCCGAAGCTGAGGCCGTTCTGAAACCCGAGGATGCGGACAAACCCGATCCTAAATCCATCAAGACCAATCGCCCGATCATTCCGCAGCACGAGCGGCCGTTCACAGGGAAGCAGGACCAGGGCACGGCGACTTCAACGTCAGCCCAGGTAGGGCATAGTTTCGGGAATCCGACGCCATCTGACGTGAGGGGAGGCATCGGAATCGGTAGCGGGGGGGGCCTGGGAGTTGGTACGGGGCTGCCCGGTGGATCGGAATATGGTCGAAGGATCCAACAGATTTTGAGCAGGAATTACAATCCCCCGATCAATGATTCTGCGGCGCAGCAATTCGCAATCATCATATTACGGGTCTCGCGCGGCGGGAAGATCTTATCTCTGTCGGGAGGTAGAGTCAGCCCGCAGTATTTCAAGAGAAGGAGCACGATCGGCATTGTGAATGATGCTGCAGAGAGGGCGATACTGGCTTCGGACCCGCTACCGCCGTTTCCAGCCGGATTTCTTCCAGGCGCACAGGAAGCGGTGGCTGAAGTGTGGTTCCGGTATCCGAAGTAGGAATAGTTTTCAGTTTTGAGTTTTCAGCCCGTTGCCTCCTCTCCAAGGACGTTCGGCAAGAGAAAGGACGCAGAGAGAGAACGGATTGCGGAGTTCCGATGGCTGTTATGAAGAGAATACTCGAGTAAACTCGCAGCTCCAAAAGCCGCACCGGGTTTTCGTAAGGTTTGCCAAGTAAGGTGGATACCGAATGAGAAGCACGATGAAGATCTATCGATCGACGCCGATAGTGGCGGCTGCGGTACTGGTCGCGGGTTCGATCTGCTGGTTGAATTTTGCTGATGGGCTCGGAGGACCCGAGCGCGTCCGTGCTGATGGCGGCCAGCAGGAGCAACCTCAGCAACCGGAGAAAAGCGAGCTCCAGAGCCAGGTTGGCACTCTAATCGTCACTCCTGGCAATGGGCCAAGTCTGGCGCTTGCCGATTTCGTTGCGCGATCGGCCGGAGTCGACGTCGCTACGAACACGTTCAATCAGGTGTTGTGGGATGACCTGAAGTTCGCTTCGGTAGCCGGAATGGTCGGCAAGAGCTTGAACCCGAAGTCGGTTGTGCCCGACCCGGCCTCGCTGCAATTCGACGCATGGGCGGGCGACCC
>Ga0126381_100004876_pt1 | contig 14666 bp, 9 predicted proteins | sample PanSoiMetPlot_28_FD_96465 | JGI IMG/M metagenome (GOLD analysis project Ga0126381, IMG submission 96465) | Tropical forest soil microbial communities from Panama - MetaG Plot_28 | ecosystem: Environmental > Terrestrial > Soil > Tropical forest > Bulk soil | place: Panama | collected 2016-02-17
CACGCTGCGCAGATGGGCCGGACTGAGCAGCGGGGCCTGAGTCCCGAGACGCTGGGGGCGGGTAATGGACGAGCGGGTGCTGCTGGTTGAGGATGACTCGTCTATCCGCGAGATCGTGTCGATCGGCCTGAAGGCGGCTGGATTCCGGGTCAGTACCTGCGGCGACGGCCGGGAGGGGTTGTCGATGGTCCGGGCCGACGGTTACGACGTGGTGATCCTCGATGTGATGCTGCCTTCTCTTGACGGATTCGAGGTGTGCCGTCAGATCCGCGCGTTCAGCCGGGTTCCGATCGTGATGCTGACCGCTCGGACCGACACGATCGATGTGGTCGTCGGGCTGGAGTCGGGTGCCGACGACTATGTCAAGAAGCCGTTCGAGCTGCCGGAGATCGTCGCGAGAGTGCGCGCCGTGCTGCGCCGTGGGTCGCGGCAGCCGGAGTCCGCGCCGATCGTGGTCGGCGACCTCGAAATCGACCCGGCCGGGTTTACCGTGCGAAAGGGAGGCGCCGACGTGGCGCTGACCGCTACCGAGTTCCGGCTGCTGCTGGAGCTGGCCAGCCGGCCCGGGCAGGTGTTCACCAGGGAATTGCTGGTGCGGCGGGTCTGGGACTATGAGTACCTGGGCGACGCGCACCTAGTCGACGTGGCTATCCAGCGGCTGCGCGCCAAGGTGGAGTACGACTCGGCGCGGCCGCGGTTGATCACGACCGTGCGTGGTGTCGGCTACCGGCTGAACCGGGCCTGAGCCGATGCGCCCTGGTGGCTTCCGGCGGCGCCTGATCATCGCCTTCGTCCTCGTCGCTGCCGTTTCGGCTGGGGCGCTGGCGGCGGCGTCCTTCGCGCTCGTGCGCCAGGCGCGGCTAACGGACTTCCTGCATGCGAAGGCGTTCGAGGCGAGGGTCGACCTGGAACAGGCTCAGGGACTGAAGCCGACGCCGCAGGTGCTCAGCCCGGGTCCGAGTGGGTTTCTCCAGGGGTATCGACGGCCGACCCTGCTGATCTTTCCTGGCCGGGATCGGGTTCCTTCCGACCCGGCCGTCGATCCGCCGATTCCAGGGTCGCTCCGGCGCCTGGCGGCAACGGGCCAGCTCAGCTACACCACAATCGACGAGCACGGGACGCCGTACCTGGTCATCGGCGGCAGGGCGGCCGGCTCTGTCGCGCAGCTTTACTTCTTCTTCTCTGAGGCTGGCCTGGACGGCGAACTCGACCAGTTCAGGAACGCCCTGATCGCAGGCTGGGTCGGCGTTGTCGTGCTTGCGCTGCTAGTCGGCCGCGCGCTGGCGCGGCGCACCCTCGAGCCAGTCGCGCGGGCCAGCCACGCCGCGAAGGCGATCGCAGCCGGGCAGCTCGGCACCCGCCTGGAGGTCAGAGCGCCGGATGAGTTTGGTGCATGGGCGGTTGCCTTCAACGACATGGCGGACGCGCTGGAGGCGAAGATCGCCGCGCTGTCGTCCGCCCAGCAACGGGAACGCCGGTTCACCTCGGACGTGGCACATGAGCTGCGGACTCCGGTCACGGCGCTGGTCGCCGAGGCATCGCTGCTGGCCGGGCACGTCGCCGGGCTGCCCGAGAGCGCTCGCCGGCCAACCGAATTGCTGATCAAAGACGTGCGGAGGCTACGGACGCTGGTCGATGACCTGATGGAGATCTCCCGGCTGGACGCCGGCACCGAGCCAGCCCAGGCCCAGCGGTTGGAACTGCGCGATTTCGCCGCCACGGTGCTCGCGGCGCGGGGCTGGGATGGGCGGGTGGCGCTGGCGGGCGGGCCGGTGGACATCACCACGGACTCCCGCCGGCTGGAGCGGATCGTCGGGAACCTGGTGGGCAACGCGCTTGAGCACGGCCGGGTCGATGTCACGGTGGTGATCGGCCTTGACGGCGGTGTCGCATACATCGACGTGGCCGATGCGGGACCCGGCGTCGCGGCCGAGCACATCGGGCAGCTGTTCGAGCGCTTCTACAAGGCTGACCCGGCCAGGACCGGACCGGGCAGCGGCCTTGGCCTCGCGATCGCGCTGGAAAACGCCAAGCTGCTCGGCGGGGACATCAGCCTGTCCAGCGAACTGGGGCATGGCTGCGTGTTCCGGCTGACCCTGCCGCTTGAGAGCGAATCGTGAGGTTCCGGTGAACCGGCTGTGCCGCCCTCCGATCAGGGTGATTGCACAAGCGACCTAACGCCAGGAGTCACCGTGAATCACAACCTCATCCGGATGGCCAGTTCCGCCGTCTCATGCGCCGCAGCGGCCTGCCTGGCCGCGTGCGGGCCGGCGCCTACCGGAGCGCTCGGCCCGGCTCCGGGCAGCAGCGCCAGAGCGCACACCTCCGCGCCGGCGCATCCGGCACTCACTACGCCGACCGCGATGCCCGGCGCGCAGATGCCGACGTCGGCGCCGTCCGCCGCACCATCCCTGGCGCCCCCGCGTGCGGTCACTCTGCAGGCCTGGTTCATCCGAGGCGGCAGGCTGTTCGAAAGCCAGCGAACCGTCCCCGCGACCAGAAGCATAGGCAAGGCAGCCGTCGACGCCGTTCTGGCCGGAACGAACACGTCCGAGTCCAGCGCCGGGCTGGTCTCAGCCGTCCCCGCCGGGACGAACATGCTCGGCCTGAAGATCGCCGGCACGGTCGCCACGATAGACCTGAGCTCGTCGTTCGCTCAGTCGGCCAGCTCGTCCGCCGTGTCGCTACGGCTCGCGCAGCTGGTCTACACGCTGACGCAGTTCGGCGCCGTGCGGTCGGTGCACTGGCGGATCAGCGGCCAGGACGTGACCACGATCGGCGGGGTCCCGGTCAGCGGTCCTCAGACCCGGCCCGCGTACTCCGGCGACCTGCCCGCGATCACAGTGGCCAGCCCGGCGATCGGCGCGACCGTGACGAGTCCGGTCACCGTGTCAGGAACCGCCGACGTGTTCGAGGCAGTGGTCAGCATCGAGATCCTTAACTCGGCGGGCCAGGAGATCGCCCGCACCTTCACCACGGCCAGCTGCGGCACCGGCTGCCGGGGTAGCTACACGACCACGATCTCCTATTCGGTGCCGGCCACCCAGAAAGGCACCGTCGAGGTGTTCGAGCGGTCGGCCAAGGACGGGTCACCGGTGAACATGCAAAAGATCCCGGTCACGCTCGGCCCGTGACCACGTTGGAATCATGCCGCGCTAAGTGCGACGATTGGAGGCCGTCTCATGCCGGGACGGGGTGAACAGCCGCCAGCTGCGCGCCGAAGCCGCCTGTTCGCCACCTGCGTCCCTGGCCTCGGCCGGCTGCTGCGCAGGCAGTTGGAGTCTGCCGACGCCGTGGCCGCGACCGGCACGGGCTCTGACGGACGCGCCGACATCGTGTTCGTCGAGGCTGACCGCGCAGGCCGGGCTGAGGTCTTGCGGTCACGGCTGGCCGAGCAGGTGTTCGCGGAGATCGGCCGCGCGAACCGGGCCGGCGCCAGAGGGCCGGGCGCCATCGCCAGCATGGCGTGGCAGGGTGAAGCCGTCCAGCGCGCTCTGTCGGTCTGGGCTGATGAAGTCCGCCCGCTGGCCGGATCGATGACATTCCGGGTGACCGCACGGGTCCGCAGCGAGGCCAGGTTCCGGCGGACAGATCTGCGCCGGGCGATGTCCGACGTCATTTCCGCAGACAAACCCCGCTGGAAGTTCGCCGACCCGGCGCAGCTCGAGATCAGCATCAATGAGTGGCACGACGGGCAGTATGTGGCGGGTCTGCGCCTTACCGACAGAAGCAGGCGTAACGGGGCGGGGTATAGGGTCGCCGCGCGAGAGGGCGCCGGCGCATCCGGGGCCTTGCCGCTGAGCGTAGCCGCGGCGATGGTCCAGCTCGCCGGACCGCCGGGGCCAGCCCGCCGGCCGGCTGGCACACTGCTCGACCCGTGCTGCGGACCTGGACCCATCCTGGCCGAGGCGCTTGCCGGCGGCTGGACGGCCGACGGCAGCGACATTGACGCGGGCGCCGTGGAGGCCGCGAGGCTGACTGCGCCGGCGGCGAGCGTGCATCTGGGCGACGCTCGCGAGCTCCTGCTTCCCGACGATTGCGTCGGCGCATGTGTGTCCTGGCTTCCCGGCCGGGTGGCAGACGGCTGGCAGGATTGGGCCGAGGCGGTGCTGGCTGAGCTGAGCCGGGTAACGCGCAGCGGCGGCTCGGTGGTGCTGCTTGCGCCGGAAATGCCACAGTCGGCCGTCCCCGGCTCACTGCGATTGCGCAGGCAGGTCCCGATCCAGCTGGTCGGCCGCCGGACCTCGATCTGGGTCTTCCGCCGTGCCTGAGCTCGGCCAGCTAGCGCTTGCGGCCGAACGCAAAGTACGACAGCGGACCGAGCAGGTTGACCACCATCGCGGCGCGCCATAGCGCCTTGGGGCCGCGAATCCGCTCGGCCGGCCGGCGCTTGATGTCGATCAGCGCCGCGATCTTCAGCGACAGCTCGGCAGCTGCCGCGCCGAGGATCAGCACGCGCTGACGGTCGCTGAGCTCAGCCCACTTCTTCGCGGCATCTCCGGCGTTAGAGCGGTCTGCGGCCATCCGAGCGCCTCCAGTCAGCTAGCACTAGTGCCAGATTCTGCCGTACCGGCGGCGGGCCTGCGAGCAAGCGGCTTGGACGGAAATGCCTTGTACGCCTGTGACGAAATAGCAGTAGATAGGCGATTGAAGTGATGCGGGCGAGCCGGGTTATTTGCCCGGCAGGAGTGGCGACGATGCCCCGGACCTGCGGAAATGACAGATAGTAAGCAGCCCGGTCGCTCTTGTAGTATCTCGCACGTGGAGTCCATGCTGTGTCCGGTGCTCATTGGCCGAGGTGCCGAGCTGAGTGCGCTCACGGACGCGCTGGACGCCGCCGCGGACGGCCGCGGCGGGGCGGTCTTCGTGACCGGCGATGCCGGCGTGGGAAAATCTCGGCTTACCCGTGAGGCTGCCAATGCCGCGTGCGCGCGCGGGTTCCGGGTGCTCTTTGGCCGCGCGGTGGAATCTGCGATACCGGTTCCGTTCCGCCCGATTACCGAAGCGCTCATGGGAGCTTCCAGGGCGGGCGCGGTCCCGGACACGCCGGGGATCGCTGACTACCGCGCAGCGCTTGGTGCGCTGGTGCCGGAGTGGAGCCGACCAGAGGACGGCGACTCTGAGGTATCGCCCGTGATTTTCGGCGAGGCTTTGCTGCGCATTCTGTCGGCGCCAGAGGGGCCGGGCAGCCTGCTGATCCTGGAGGATCTGCAGTGGGCGGATCCGGAGACGCTGGCGATCGTCGAGTATCTAGCTGACAACGTCGCCCGATCACATGTGCTCTGCCTGGAGACACTGCGCGATACCGAGCCGTCCGCCTGCCTGGACCTGCTGCACTCGGTTTCTGCGCGGCGAGTCGCAGCCAGGATCGAGGTGCCCAGGCTACGGCGACGCGCGGTGGTGGAGATGGCCTCAGCTTGCCTGGATAGCCCGGATGTGCCGCGTGCGGTAAGCCGTCTGCTGGCCGACTGCGATGGACTCCCGTTCGCGGTCGAGGAGATCCTGGCCGCAGCTGTCTCCTCCGGAGAGCTCGTGCACGGGCCGTCTGGCTGGGAGGTCAACGAGGGAGTGGTCACGGGAGTGCCTGCCTCGATCGTCGGCTCCGTGCGCAACCGCCTGGCCGCACTGGGCCCTCGGGCCAACAACATCATCGTGTCCGCGGCCGTTCTGGGCAGGCAGTTCGACTGGAGGCTGCTCCCCGACGTCGCCGGGGTCACTGAGTCCGACGTCCTCCAGGCGCTGCACCGGGCACACAGCGTGCAGCTCATCGAGCCGGTCACCGCCGATGGCGACACGTTCCGCTTCCGGCACAGCCTCACGCGCGACGCGATCGTCTCCGACCTGCTCTCACCCGAACGAGCCAGCCGGTCCGAGCGGGCGGCCACCGCAATCGAGCGCAATCATCCGGGCCTGCCGGGAAGCTGGTGCGAGCTGGTCGCCGAGCTGCGAGCCGAAGCCGGGCAGCCACTGCAGGCAGCCCGGCTGCTGCTGACAGCCGGTTTCCGGGCGATCAGCCAGGGCGCGCTTACGAGCGCCATCGACGGCTTGCATGACGCGCAAAAGCTGCTGGCTAATGCGGCTGATACCGACACCATGCTGGACATAGAGATCGACGAGGCGCTTGCTGAGGCCTTCGCGCTGTCCGGTGACTTCAAGCAACTATCCCTGCTGGCGGACGACCTGATTCCGCGGCTGGTGGCAGTCGGAGCGGACCCGCGCCGTCAGGCGCTGATCCGGATCATGGCTGCGAGCACCCGGCCGGAGGACAATCAGGCAGCGGCCGCCACGCATCTGAACGAGGCCCGTGCCATCGCGAACGAGCTGCATGACACCGAGCTGGCCAGCCGGGTCGACGCAGTCGCCGCGCGTTATGCGCTCGTCACCGGCGACCTGGACCGGGCTCAGGAGCTAGCGGCCCGCTCGCTGGCGGCGGCCGAAGCGGCCGGCCTGACCGGATGGGCGGCTGAAGTCGCACTGCAGTCGCTTGATGTCATCGGACGCCGGGAACGGACCCGTGACCTTGCTGCCGCGCGGGCCGTCTTCGAGCGGGCCTACCAGGTTGCCGGCGAGCAGGGGCTCGGAGTGTGGCGGATCAGGATGATGCACGAGCTGGCGACCGTCGACATGCTGGCCGACGGGTCTACCGGCAGGCTGCGTGAGGTGCGGGAGCTGGCGCAGCACGCTGGCATCGTCTCGATCGCGACGGTCATCGACCTGCAGCTGGCGAACGCCTGGAGCCTTGGGCCCGACCTAGACCTCGTCCTGGCTGCGGCCCGCAAGTGCGAGCGCGGCGCGACTCAGGTCAGCGCGCACCGGATCGAGGCCATGGCGATCTGCCTTCAGGCGCTCGTCTTCGCGATCAGGTCGGACAGCCAGGCTGTCGAGCAAGCGGCCGAGCGGGCCGAGGCGATCATGCCGAGCGACCCGGAAGTCATGCTCCACAGCCGGGGCCAGATTGCCGTTGTTGCCTCGCTGTTCCGTGACAACGTGTCGCGCGCGGCGCGAGAGAGCAGTGCCGCGATGGCGGAGTATGGTCCGCAAGCTCTGAACGGTCCGCAGCGTGGCCGAGGCTACTACTCTGCGGCCCAGGCGCCGCTCCTAGCCAGGGGCCGGTCATGGGCCCTCGCGGCGCTCGTCCAGGCGGCTGATGACGGCGACGCCAAGCAGGCGATCGAGCAGGCCGAGCGGGCCGGTGCAACCGCTGGCTGGAACCGCGGCTGCCTGGCCTACGCCGAGGCTGTGCTGGCGGGCCGCGCCGGTCACGCCGATCGCGCAACAGCGCTCGCGGCCGAGGGCAGCGCATGCTTTGCGCCGTTCGCGCCGTGGTGGAATCACCTTGCACAGCGGCTGGTTGCCCCGGCGGCGCTGCGTGACGGCTGGGGACAGCCGGTCGCATGGATGCGTGAGGCCGCCGCCGGATTCGAGGCCACTGGCCACACCCGGCTGGCGGGCGCGTGCCGGGGCATCCTGCGCAAGGCGGGCGAACGGGTACCGCGGTCCGGTCGCGGCGCTGCCCAGGTACCGCCGCAGATGAGCCGCCTCGGCGTGACCAGCCGGGAGATGGACGTCTTCCTGCTGGTAGCACAGGGTTTCTCGAATTCCGAGATCGCCGAGCGGCTGTTCATCTCGCCCAAGACTGTCGAGACCCATGTCGCCAGCCTTGTCGCCAAGACAGGGCAGTCCGGGCGCCGGGAACTTGTGGCTCATGCGGCTCGGTTTGCGCCGTCCTGACGCGTTTATCGTCTACCGGGCGATCGACCGATTTTCTTGGGGTTCGCTGGGGCGCGCCGACTTAACTCAGGTTACGGCTCGCACTAGGTCAGGCTGGGCCTGATGCGCCGATCACCCTGATCAGCGATTCTGGCCGTAGGTAGCACTTACGGGCTAAACCCTGCAGCGCCGGCTCCCCCCAGGGCCAGTCCTGTCGCACCGACGGCTTACCGCCGTTGGCAGCGGGCTGTCCTCGCCAGCGTGCAGGCGAAGGAGGATTTGTGACGGTCCACGCTGACCCCCCCAGCGATTACCGGACTCGCTTCGAAACCGACGCCGTTCCCTACATGAGGCAGATGTACGCTTCGGCGCTGCGACTGACAGGAGACCGGTGCGACGCCGAGGATCTCATCCAGGAGACATTCGCTCGGGCGTATCAGAAGTTTGACCAGTTCACGCCGGGAACGAACCTGCGGGCCTGGCTGTACTGCATCATGTCGCGCACGTTCCTTGGCATGTGCCGGACGCGAAGCCGCAGGCCCGCCGAGGTGCTGGCGGCCGACCTGCACGAGGCGGCCAATGACCGCGCCGGACTCGTGCCGGCGTCACGCTCGGCCGAGACGATGGCACTTGAGGGCGTCAGCGACTCCGCGATCATGTGCGCGCTTGGCGAACTGCCCTCGCAGTTCAAGACGGTGATCTACCTGGCAGACGTGGAGGGCTACCAGTACGCCGACATAGCTGACATTATGGGCACGCCGATTGGCACCGTTATGTCCCGGATCCACCGCGGGCGGCAGATGCTCCGCGCGAAGCTCACTGCGCTGCTCGCGCCCGCGTCACCTGCGCCAGATGCGCCTGCGCAGGCCGTGCAAGGCATGCCGCCTGCGGCCGCCACCGCGCGCGTAACCGCTGCTCCCGGATCGGATGCCGTGCCGATCGCGGCCTGACAGCCACTCCGGGACATGGCCACCGCGAACCTTGGTCGGACCGTGCGCAAGATGGGCGACAATGGTCCATGAGCAAAACCCCTCTTGCTCCACCGCCCGGCGACAAGGCCGTGCGCACGGCGCCCCCGCCACCGCCTGCCTGGCGGCACTGGCTATGGCTGCTCGCGCTTGTGGTGGCCCTGCTGTACATCCTGCCGTCCTTCGTCCACGCGACGCCGCCGACGCCATTGAACTTCTCGCAGTTCCAGAGCGACATAGTTACTCATAAGATCAAAACTGTTGACATTCCGAGCCCGTCAGCGCCTGATGCGAACGTAACGGTCACCGGGACTCTGGCCAACGGCAAGAACTTCACGGTGGTGACGCCGCCGATCACCCCAGGCTCGCCGGTCGCTGACAGCCTGCACAAAGCTGGGGTGACCACGTCCTACATCGCGCCAGGAAGCTCGATCGGCGGGATCCTGCTGGAGCTGCTGATATTCGTAGTGCTCCCGTTCGGCATCGTGATCTACCTGTTCCGGCGGATGGCGCGCGCAACCGGAAGCTCACTGCAGGGCGTCATGGGCGTGGGCCGATCCAGGGCGAAGGTCTTCGACGCCGAGCGGCCGACGACCAGGTTCACCGACGTCGCCGGCTACGACGGGGTCAAGGCCGAGATCACTGAAGTGGTCGACTTCCTCCGCAACCCGGGCCGGTACCAGAGGGTCGGCGCTGTCGCGCCGCGCGGCGTCCTGATGGTCGGTCCGCCGGGCACCGGCAAGACACTGCTGGCACGAGCCGTGGCAGGCGAAGCATCGGTGCCGTTCTTCTCGGTGGCCGGCTCTAGTTTCGTCGAGCTGTTCGTGGGCGTCGGGGCGGCGCGGGTGCGCGACCTGTTCGCCGAAGCGCGCAAGGCGGCCCCGGCCATCATCTTCGTGGACGAGATTGACGCGATCGGCCAGCGGCGGGCTGGCACGGGGGCCGTCGTAGCCAATGACGAGCGCGAGCAGACCCTGAATCAGCTGCTGTCGGAGATGGACGGCTTCGACGTGTCTTCCGGGATCGTCGTGCTGGGTGCGACCAACCGCCCTGAAGTGCTCGATCCTGCGCTGCTGCGGCCCGGCAGATTCGACCGGCAAGTCATTATCCCGTTGCCCACGCTGGAAGAGCGTGCGGCGATCCTGGCCGTGCACGCACGGGACAAGCGGCTGGGGCCCGACGTCGACCTGCACGTTGTGGCCCGCGGGACGCCGGGGTTCTCCGGTGCTGATCTGGCCAACCTCGCGAATGAGGCAGCGATCTTCGCGGTCCGAGACGGCCGCGAGGTGCTGACGGCGGCTGATTTCGAGAATGCCAGGGACCGCATCCTGCTCGGCCGCCGGGAAGGGTCGAACGTGCTGCTGCCTGAGGAGAAGCACGCGGTAGCGATCCACGAGGGCGGGCACGCGCTGGTAGCGGCGCTGTCGGAGCACGCCGACCCGGTTTCGAAGATCACCATTCTGCCAGCCGGCCAGGCACTCGGCGTCACTCAGCAGCTTCCGCTGGTCGAGCGCCACCTCTACGGCGAGGACTATCTGAAAGACTCGCTCGCGGTCCGCCTCGGCGGCCGGGCAGCTGAGCTGGTCGAGCTTGGCCAGGGTTCCACCGGCGCCGCCAACGACCTGGCGTCTGCGACCGACCTGGCTACCAAGATGGTCAGGGAGTTCGGGCTGTCGGCCGCGCTCGGCCCCATCGGCTATCCCGAGGGCGGCTCGGTCTTCCTCGGCGGCGGCGGATCAGGCCTGTCGAGCCGGCCCTTCGCCGAGGCGACCCAGGCCACCATCGATTCCGAGGTCGCCCGGCTGCTGCGCGAGGCCGAGGAATCGGCAGTCTCGCTCATCCGGTCCCATCACTACGAGCTGGGCCAGCTCGTAGCACTGCTCCTGGAGAAGGAGACTGTAGACGGCGAAGAGGTCTACCGGATCGTCGGCCGGCCGGTGCCGGAACGTCGGCCCGACCAGCTGGTCATCGTTCCGCATGCCGCCACGGCAGCGGGCAGCACCGCGCCAGCTCCTGCTCCTGCTCCCGACCATGAGACCGGACCGGATACCGGGCCCCGCTAGCGGCTAGCGGGCCCCAGCCCCCGGTCAGCGCCACCAGGGCCTGCGGCGTATTGCGGCCAGGCGCTCGGCCGGGCCGGTGATGTCGGCGAAATGTGCCTGCAAGTGGTCGAGCTGGTGGCCCACCCACAGTCCGTCAGCCCGGTACGCAGGCTTGCGCCCGCAGGGCGGCAGGGCAGCCCTGGCGATGCTGCTGGCCGGCGGCGGGAGCAGTACCGGCACCGGGGTGCCGCGCGCAGGCCTTCCCACCTCGGTGGCGAGACGATCGTAGAAGCCCGACAGGTCAGCCACCTGGCGACTGAGCGCGGCATGCAGCCTGCCTTCGTCGGCATGCGCATGCGGCGTCGTCGGCAGGCTGGCCATCGAGTGCGCGGTGAGCTGGAGCCGCGTCGCGGCCATGACCAGCGCCCACAGGTCGCCTTTGCTCAGCCGCTTGGATCCCTGCTCGGTCATGTAACCGCGGAGCGCATCGTCGAGCCGGTTGCGCGCCGTGAGTGCGAGCTGGGCGCGCTCGGGTCGGCTTGGCCGATCGCCGAGCGCCCAGCTGGCCGCGTCGCTGAGGTAACCCGCGCCGCTGCGGAAGGCGTCAGCCAGGTTGTCGCCGACGACAGAGGAGATGCCGTGGGGCCAGAACAGGAACCCGACCGCGAGGCTGACGGCGCAGCCGATGCCGATGTCTTCGACCCGCAGCAGCCCGACCTTCCAGCCGGCCGGAACGAGCACGTTGTACAGCACCACGAGCATTACCGTGAACGCGGCCTGCCCGGCAGCGAACGGCGAGGTACCCGGCGTGTAGGCGGCGACCAGCACGGCGAGCGGGAAAGCAATCCACAGCGCGGTTGGGTTTGTGCCGATGCCGACGAGCAGCGCCGCGCCGATGACGAAGCCCCCGACGGTGCCCGCGAGCGCTTTCATCGCGGTGGCACCGGTAGCGGACCCGCTCGTTCGCAGGACCGACAGCGTACCGAGCACCACCCAGAATGCGTGCTGGACGTCGGTCAGCTTCGCCACCGCTACCCCCGCCGCCAGTGCGATCGCGCCGCGTGCGCTGTTGCGGAACCACACCGAGCGCAGGCTGGCGTCGGCTGCGATGACGCCGATGCCACCTGCCGAAGACCCGGCGCCCGGCGGCTGCCCGACGTCCGGCCCGTCAGGCCCGGCGGCCTCCGGTATGCCGGGCAGGCTGGCGAACCAGTTGCGGCGTTTGGCAGCCACCTCAGCCGGGGTGGCCAGGCGGGCGGCGATGAGCGCCTCGCCAGCAGCGGCCGACGTGGCGATGCCGATTGCCTGAGCGTGGTAGGCGTGGTCGGCCCGGCGTACGGCCACGGCAGGATCGTCGGTATCGGTGTCCAGGTGCCGGGCGCTGGCGACCCGCGCCTGCCAGAGCGGCTCCAGGTCAATATTCGGTGGCCGGCCAGACAGCACCGCTGCAATCTGGTGCAGTGCCTGCGCTGACAGCTCCAGCAGCCCACGGTCGGCGCTCGCCGAGGCGGGCAGCTCCAGGTGCCCGTCGGACACCTCGCCGACGAGGGCGGCGCACCCCCCCAGCAGGTGGATGAGACTCACGAGGCCCTGGTCTGGCGTGGCGAGCCCGATCGGCCGGTACGGCATGGCAGTGAACTCGTTCATCAGCTCATGCTTGGCCGCGAGCGTCGCGTCCCGGCTCGTATCGGTTGGCTTACCCCGGATCGCGGCTTCAAGCTGGTCGGCCGTCAGGTGCGCGAGCCTGGCCGCCAGCGCGCGGAGCCGGTCGCCTGGCGGGCGCGGCGACAGCAGCAGCACGGCAGCCGTGCCTGCGGCAGATGCCAGCCACCAGCCCTCCAGGCGGGACGGAAGGGCGCTGACCGGCGCAGCTGTTGCGACTGGCAGGACATAGGCGAACAGGCACGCGTTGACGCCCGAAGCGACGTTCGGTCCGGCCGAGCCGGCGAAGTACACCGCGAACGCCACCGGGATCGTGACGATCGCAGCAAGCCAGATCGATTCGCTGACCAGCGTGCCGATGACGATCAGGACGCTGCCAGCCAGTGCCAGGCCGAGGTGCGCGATCGCCATGTCGCGTCGGGTGCCGCCGAACTGCGCCACGACAAGCGTGGCGAAACCACCGAACACCGCGAAAAGCGTCATCTCGGCGTCGCCGATGACCTTGGATGTCAGCGCGAGCATGGCCGGGATCACGATCGCCGCGCGCACGGCGCGCAGTGCAGCAGGCGTCGACCACGACACCCGCCACCAGCGGCTGCCCTGCTGGCCTGGCCCGGTCGCAGCCGCGGCGCCCGGCACGCTGGAGGACCGAGCCACGGCGCTCGACGACATGTGATCTAACTCTGTCATCAGCGCACTGGTGTGTACATGCGCCCCCCGCGATCACACCTTGGATGCGACCTGGCTGGGCCGGTTACGCTGGCGTGGGTGGCGACTAGTACCGAGGGCCGGAACGCGGTTTCGAAGCGGGTGCCTGCCGCGATGCGGCGGGACGTGCGGCTGCTCGGCAAGATCCTCGGCCAGGTGATCGCCGAGTCTGATGGCCAGGACCTGCTCGACGATGTCGAGGACCTGCGCCGCCGGGTCATCGCAGCCCGCCAGCACGACGGCGCCGATGGTGGCGGCGGACCGGCGGCCGAGGCAGACGCTGACATAGTCGCGCTGGTGGCCAGCTGGCCCCTGGCCAGGGCCGAGGCAGTCGCGCGTGCCTTTACGGTCTACTTCCACCTGGCGAATCTGGCCGAGGAGCATCAGCGCATCCGCACGCTACGCGAGCGGGATTCGGGCGCCGAGCCGGTGCGGGAGTCCCTGGCAGCCGCGATGTCGACCCTCGGCGGCACTATCGGCCCTGACAAGCGGGCAGCGCTGCTGGGAAGGCTCGAGGTTCATCCCGTGCTGACCGCGCACCCGACCGAAGCCAGGCGCCGGGCGGTCACCGAGTCCCTGCGCCGGATCAGCACTCAGCTGGATGACGTGGATGACCCGCGGCTGGGCGCCGCGGCGCGCGCCGAGGCACGGCGCCGGTTGCGCGAGGAAATCGACCTGCTATGGCGAACCTCGCCGCTGCGCAGTAAGGCCCTGCAGCCGCTGGATGAGGTCCGGACCGGTGCGGCGATCTTCGACGAGACGCTCTTCCGGCTCGCACCGAGCGTGTACCGCGCGCTCGACCTCGCCTTGCAGCCCGCTGCGTCCGGAGCCGTCAGCCCACAGGCGCCTGCGTTCCTGCGCTTCGGCAGCTGGATCGGCGCAGACCGGGACGGGAACCCGTTCGTCACTGCCGCGGTGACCGAGCAGACTGCGCGGATCCAGGCAGATCATGCGCTGCGCGCGCTCGAGAACGCGGCCGGCCGGATCGGCCGCTCGCTGACGATCGACGCCGTCTTGCTCGCCGAGACCGGCGTCAACCGCGACGGCGCTGCCGTTGACCAAGACGGCACAGCCGCAGGGTCCGCGCTGGCGGAGCTTGACGCTGCGCTCGCCGCGCTGACGCAGGCGCAGCCGGCGCTGCTTGGCGAGCTGATGTCGCGCTCGCCGGGCGAGCCGTTCCGTACCTTCCTCCTGCACGCGGCGCAGCGGCTAAATGCGACGAGGCTCCGGCAGACCGGGGAGGATGAGCACCTGGCCGCACTTGCCTATGAGTCGGCTGCCGAATTCATCGCAGAGCTCCGCCTGCTGCAGCGAGCGCTGGCCGAGGCGGGCGCGGACCGGCAGGCCTACGGTGAGCTGCAGCAGCTGATCTGGCAAGCCGAGACCTTCGGGTTCCACCTGGCTGAGCTGGAGGTCCGCCAGCACAGCGCGGTGCATGCGGCGGCATTGCGCGAATTGCGAGCTGGTCAGGAGCCGTCGGCGCAGACCAGAGAGGTACTGGCGACGTTCGCGGCCATCGCCGGTATCCAGCGGCGGCACGGTGTCGACGCCTGCCGACGGTACGTGGTCAGTTTCA
>Ga0126381_100004877_pt1 | contig 14664 bp, 13 predicted proteins | sample PanSoiMetPlot_28_FD_96465 | JGI IMG/M metagenome (GOLD analysis project Ga0126381, IMG submission 96465) | Tropical forest soil microbial communities from Panama - MetaG Plot_28 | ecosystem: Environmental > Terrestrial > Soil > Tropical forest > Bulk soil | place: Panama | collected 2016-02-17
CCAAGGTCGGCAAGGACGGTGTCGTCACCGTCGAGGAGTCGCCGACGATGGGCCTGGAGCTGGAGTTCACTGAGGGCCTCCAGTTCGACAAGGGCTACATCTCGCAGTACTTCATCACCGACCCGGAGCGGCTCGAGGCGGTGCTCGAGGACGCGTATGTCCTGGTCCACCAGGCCAAGATCTCCTCGATGGCGGACTTCCTTCCGCTGCTTGAGAAGGTCGCACAGAGCAAGAAGCCGCTGCTCGTGATCGCTGAGGACGTAGAGGGCGAGGCGCTCGCCACCATCGTCGTCAACAAGATCCGCGGGCTGCTGAACATCGCCGCGGTCAAGGCGCCTGGCTTCGGCGACCGCCGCAAGGCGATGCTGGCCGACATCGCGACGCTCACCGGCGCGACCGTCGTCACCGAGGACCTCGGCGTGAAGCTGGAGTCGGTCGGCCTGGACTCGCTTGGCCGCGCCCGCCGCATCGTGGTGACCAAGGACAACACCACAATCACCGACGGGGACGGCGACCCGGCGGCGATCCAGGACCGGATCCGCCAGATCAGGACCGAGATCGACGCCACGGACTCCGACTGGGACCGCGAGAAGCTCCAGGAGCGGCTTGCCAAGCTGTCCGGCGGCGTCGCGGTGCTGCGGGTCGGTGCCGCGACCGAGGTCGAGGTCAAGGAGAAGAAGCACCGGGTTGAGGACGCCGTGTCCGCGACCCGCGCCGCGATCGAGGAAGGCATCATCCCCGGCGGCGGCAGCGCGCTCGTGCACGTGGCGCGCGAGCTTGACGACCTCGGCCGCACGGGCGACGCCGCGACCGGCGTCGGCGTGGTCCGCAAGGCGCTGTCCGAGCCCGCCCGCTGGATCGCGCTGAACGCGGGCCAGGAGGGCTCGGTCGTGGTGGCGAAGATCGCCGGCCTGCCCGCCGGGCACGGGTATAACGCCGCCACCGGCGAGTACGGCGACCTGGTCGTCCAGGGCGTCATCGACCCGGTCAAGGTCACCCGCTCCGCGGTGCAGAACGCAGCGTCCATCGCCGGCATGCTGCTGACCACCGAGACGCTGGTGGTCGAGAAGCCGGAAGAGGAGAAGGCGCCCGCCGACGGCCACGGCCACTCGCACGGGCACTCGCACTAGCGAATCCGTTCCGCCAAGGTTGACCCCGGCGCGGGGGCCGCATCCACTGTGGCCCCCGCGCTGTTCTCTTGTGGACGTGCTTTCTCGGGCGGGCGGTGCCTCAGCCACAGGAACAGCAACGTCAGCGGCACCACCAGTCCGCCGATGCCGAAGATTATGAACGCGTACAGGCTGTCGATGTGCCCGGTCAGCCACTCGAAATTCTGCCCGAAGAACCCGGTGACGAATGTGAGCGGCAGGAAGACCGTGGCCAGGATCGTGAGCTGCTCGATGGTGGAATTCTGCCGGAGGCTGATCTTGGTTTGCTCGACGGAGATGACCGCGATGTTGGCCTGCAGCACGGTGCCGAGCAGGTCACGCTGGGCGGCAACCTCCTCGTTGACAAGGAGCAGGTTGTCCTGGACGTCGCGCAGATACGGGCGCAGCGGTTTTCCGGCTGCCCGCTCGATGGTGGCGATCACGGCCAGCAGCGGGTGCGCGGCGCGGTAGAAGTCGGTGGCCTGGCCCCGCAGCGAGTAGATCCGTTCGGTCGGCGCGACAGCGCCTGAGAACACGGTGGCCTCGATCTGGTCTATGTCGTATTCGAGCCCGTCGACGACCGGCCCGTAGCCGTCTACCACCTGGTCCAGGATCGCCCACAGCGCCGACAGGCTGCCCACGGCCAGCAGCTCTGGCCGCTGCTCAAGCCGCTGCCTGGCCCCGCGCAGCTCGCTCGCCACGCCCCGCCGCACCGTGATCACGAAGGTCGGCGCGATGAAGACGCTGATCTGGCCGAACTCGACTTGCTCAGCGGCGTCGTCATAGTGCGCGGTGCGCAGGATGACCAGCCGGACGTCCCCGTCGTAGGTTTCGATCTTCGACCGCATGTGCCGGTTCTGCGCGTCCTCAATCGCCAGCTCATGCAGGCCGAAGGTGGCGCTGACCTGGGCCAGCTCCTCGTCTTCCGGTTCGAACAAACCGAGCCATACAAAGCCGCCCTCCTTCGTCCGGGCCGCCGCCTCCTCAAGAGACACAGGGCCGTCGTCTCGCCTGCGGCCGTCCTGGTAGTGAGCACAGTCGATGATCATCCCGGGTACCTCCCTCGACGAACCGGAGGACGAATACCCCCAGTCACGATGGCGCAACCCAGGGGCCAGGCTGGCCAGGGCGCGCGCGGGTCCTGCCGCTGGGTTGCGGCCGCGCCGGTAGGATGGACGGCATCCCACCGTTATCAGCTGCCGCACTTGCAGCTATGAGCCGTGAGGGCGTCATGACCGAGTCACCGAAATTCTCCCCGGTAGGCCTCACTTTCGACGACGTACTGCTGCTGCCGGCTCACTCGGAGCTGATGCCGAGCGAAGCGGACACCGGCACCTGGATCACTCGCCGCCACCGGCTTCGCGTCCCGCTGGTCTCCTCACCGATGGACACCGTCACCGAGGCCCGGATGGCGATCGCGATGGCGCGCCAGGGCGGCGTCGGCGTGCTGCACAGGAACCTGTCCATCGAGGACCAGGCGCAGCAGGTTGACCTGGTGAAACGGTCTGAGGCCGGGATGGTCACCGATCCGGTGACCTGCGGCCCGGACGCCACCATTGCCGATGTCGAGCGGCTGTGTGCCCGGTACCGGATTTCGGGTGTCCCGGTGACTAGCGACGACGGGATTCTTCTCGGGATCGTGACCAATCGTGATATCAGGTTCGAATCCGATCATTCCCGCCGGGTGGCCGACGTGATGACGTCGATGCCCCTGGTCACCGCTCCGGTCGGGGTGGACCAAGTGGAGGCGCTGCGGCTGCTCAAGCGGCACAAGGTGGAGAAGCTGCCGCTCGTCGACGACAACGGCAGGCTGCGCGGCCTGATCACGGTCAAGGACTTCACCAAGAGCGAGAAGTTCCCGAACTCCACCAAGGATGGCAGCGGGCGCCTGGTCGTCGGTGCCGCGGTGGGCGTCGGCGAGGACGCCAAGCGACGAGCCCAGGCGCTCACCGACGCGGGCGTGGACTTCCTCGTAGTGGACACCGCACACGGCCACGCCCAGTCCGTGCTTGACATGGCCAGACAGCTCAAGGCGAATACCGACGTCGAGGTGATCGGCGGCAATGTGGCGACGCGCGCCGGAGCACAGGCGCTGATCGACGCGGGCGTGGACGGTGTCAAGGTGGGCGTCGGGCCAGGTTCCATCTGCACCACCCGCGTGGTCGCCGGGGTCGGCGTACCGCAGGTGACGGCCATTTACGAGGCCTCGCTTGCGGCGCGCCCCGCCGGGATCCCGGTAATCGGGGACGGCGGGCTGCAGTACTCCGGTGACATCGCCAAGGCGATCGCCGCTGGCGCGGACACGGTGATGCTCGGCAGCCTGCTGGCGGGGTGTGAAGAGAGCCCGGGCGAGATGATCTTCGTCAACGGCAAGCAGTACAAGACGTACCGTGGCATGGGCTCCCTCGGCGCGATGCGCAACCGGGAGCGCGGCAAGTCCTACTCCAAGGACCGCTACTTCCAGGACGACGTGCTGCGCGAGGACAAGCTGGTCCCCGAGGGGATCGAGGGACAGGTGCCGTACCGCGGGCCGCTCGCCGCTGTGGCCGACCAGCTGGTCGGCGGGCTGCGGATGGCCATGGGGTACTGCGGCGCGCGGACCATCGGCGATCTGCAGAAAGCCAGGTTCGTCCAGATCACGGCCGCCGGCCTGAAGGAAAGTCATCCGCACGACGTGCAGATGACGATCGAGGCGCCGAACTATAGCGGCAGGAAGCAGTGACCGGGCAAGGAGATCAGCGGACGGACGTGGAGATCGCGTGACGGACATGGAGATCGGCCGCGGCAAGAGCGGTCGGCGAGCGTACTCGCTCGACGAGATCGGCATCGTACCCGCGCGCAGGACGCGCGACCCTGAAGAGGTGTCGATCGCGTGGCAGATCGACGCATACCGGTTCGAATTGCCCTTGATCGCGTGTCCGATGGACAGCGTGGTCTCGCCGGCCACCGCCATCGCGATCGGGCGGTTCGGCGGCTTGGGCGTGCTCGACCTCGAAGGGCTGTGGACCCGGTTCGAAGATCCCGAACCGCTCCTTGATGAGGTGGCCTCGCTGGGCGAGGAGGCGGCGACCCGCCGGCTGCAGGAGATCTACACAGAGCCGATCAAGGAAGAGCTGATCGGCCGCCGCATCGAGGAGATCTCCAGGGCGGGCGTGATCACGGCGGCACGGCTGTCACCGCAGCGCACGGCCCGCTACTACAAGGCGGTCGTGGACGCGGGGGCCGACATCTTCGTGATCCGCGGCACCACCGTGTCGGCCGAGCACGTCTCTGGCCGCGCCGAGCCGCTCAACCTCAAGCAATTCATCTACGAGCTTGACATTCCGGTGATCGTCGGCGGCTGCGCCACCTACACGGCAGCGCTGCACTTGATGCGCACCGGCGCAGCCGGCGTTCTCGTCGGGTTCGGCGGCGGCTCGGGGCACACCACCGCCGCCGTGCTCGGCGTGGCCGTGCCGATGGCCACCGCGATCGCCGACGTGGCGGCGGCCCGCCGCGACTACCTCGACGAGTCTGGCGGCCGGTATGTGCACGTGATCGCCGACGGGTCGATGACCCGCAGCGGCGACATAGCCAAGGCGCTGGCGCTGGGCTCGGACGCCGTGATGGTGGGCTCTCCGCTCGCGCGTGCCCGGCAGGCGCCCGGACACGGCTACCACTGGGGCAGCGAGGCCAACCACCCGGAGCTGCCGCGTGGCGCCCGGGTCCGGGTCGGCACGATCGGGACCCTGGAGCACATCCTGCTCGGCCCGTCTACCGTCCCCGACGGGTCAATGAACCTGATGGGGGCGCTCCGCCGCACGATGGCGACCGCCGGCTACACCGAGCTCAAGGAGTTCCAGCGGGTCGAAGTGGTTGTCACGCCGCCAGGACCGCGCTGAGCCCGGCCCCGGTTAGACTTCCTGCCCATGGGCTCTCGTCGCGTCTTCTCCGGCATCCAGCCGACCGCCGATTCATTCCACCTGGGCAACTACCTCGGCGCCGTTCGCCAGTGGGTGGATCTGCAGGAGAGCCGCGACGCCGTCTACTGCGTGGTGGACCTGCACGCGATCACGGTCCCTTATGACCCGGAGGCGCTGCGCCGCCGGACCCGGGTCGCCGCCGCGCAGCTGATCGCCGCTGGCCTGGACCCGGAGCGCTGCATCTTGTTCGTGCAGAGCCAGGTGCCCGAGCACGCCGAACTCAACTGGGTGCTCGGCTGCCTCACCGGGTTCGGCGAGGCGAACCGGATGACCCAGTTCAAGGACAAGTCCGCCCGCGGCGGCGCCGACCAGGCCTCGGTCGGGCTGTTCACCTACCCCGTTCTGCAGGCCGCCGACATCCTGCTTTACCGGACCGACGAGGTGCCGGTCGGCGAGGACCAGCGTCAGCATCTGGAGCTATCCCGTACGCTCGCGCAGCGGTTCAATCACCGCTTCGGTGAGACCTTCGTGATACCCGCGCCGTACATCCTCCCCGCGGTGTCGAAGATCACCGACCTGCAGGACCCGACCGCCAAGATGAGCAAGTCGTCCTCCACGCCGCAGGGCATCATCGACCTGCTTGACGAGCCGGACGCGATCCGGCGCAAGATCGCGCGCGCGGTGACCGACACCGAAACGGCCGTTCGCGCGGACGAAGAGAACAAGCCTGGCGTGACCAACCTGCTGCGCATCTACTCGGCCCTGTCCGGCGACTCCATCGAGTCGATCGCGGCGCAGTACGGCGACTCTGGCTACGGCAAGTTCAAGAAAGACCTCGGCGAGCTGGTGGTGGATACGTTCGGCCCGATCAGGGAGCGGACCGCGAAGATCCTGGCCGACTCCGACGCGCTCGACGCCGTGCTACTTGACGGCGCCAGGCGCGCGCGACGGATCGCCGGCGAGACGATGGCGGTCGTCCGTGACCGCTGCGGCCTCCCGCCCGTCGCCTGATCGCCACCTCAGCCGAGCTGCCCGGGGACCTAACGCGGCCTGCGGGAGCGCTGTCGCCTGGCCGCGGCGAACCCCAGCCCTGCCACCAGCACCGCCAGGCACGTGAAGCCGACTGCGGTTATCGTCGCGATCCTGGCCGCGTCCTGACCACCTGGCGCCGCCGCATTCTGCGTGTGCAGGCCGTTCGCGCCGGTCATGGCCGCACCGACGGCTGAGCTCGTACCCCGGCTGCCGGGCCTGCTAACGGCGCTGGCGCTCGCCGCGCCAGGCGAGGGCCGGCTGTCCGTGGCCCCGGATGCGGCCGCCGCGGCGGGCCGGACCAGCACGCCGACCGGCCCGACCTTCCCGTCCACGGCGAACCCCCAGGTGAGCAGCTTCTCTGCGGACGCGATCTCGGTGAGCGCGGGGCAGTGCATGAGTGTCACGATGAGCGTGACCCCGTGCCGTCGCGCCAATCCCACGTACGTCGCGCCCGCGGCGCTTGTCCATCCGATCTTGCCGCCGATGCCGCCCGGGTAGCCGGTCAGCAGCCCGTTCTGGTTGTAGAGGGTCTCCCAGTGGCCGGGGCGCACCTCGAACCGCGCGACGCGGGTCTGGTCGTAATGCATGAACGCGGGCATGGTCAGCGCCTGCCTAGCGAACAGGGCCAGGTCGTAGGCCGACGTGTGCTGGCCCGGCGCGTCTAGGCCGTTCGGATCGATGGCGACCGTGTCCCTGGCGTCCAGCCGGGCAGCTTCCGCGTTCAGCATCGCCATCCCTCTGGCGTAGGACCCTGTCGCCTCCACCAGCGCGACGGCTGCGTCGTTCGCCGAGATCGTCAGCAGCGCGGTGAACAGCTCAGCGATCTTGTACCGCTGCCCGGTGACGAGCCCGGCGATCATCGCCTCGACGGACGTGGCGCGCGGCGAAGCGACGACAGTCCCATTCGGGTTGAGCACCGGGATAAGGGTCACTGCGGTAAGCACTTTGAGCGTGCTTGCCGGGCGGAACAGTCCATGCGGATCTTTGGCCGCGAGTACCTGGCCGTTTCCTGCGTCCGCGACGACGAACGACGAAGCCGCGACCGGCGGCAGCGGCGGGATGGGCCCGGACCCGCCGGTGTAGTTGACGATGACCCCGTGCCCGGCCAGCTGCGGGCCCCCGACTGGGACGGGCGCGGTGCTCCCGGCCGCATCCGTCACGCCGCAGGTCAGCAAGCATGCCGCGGACAGCGAGATGGCGAGTGTGCCGCCACCAAGAACGCGCCCCAACCGTTCCACGATGCCCCCCGTGCTCAACGTGGCCACCTGCGCCTCACGCACTACAAGCACATTAAGTGATCAATCGTTTACGCGCCGTGTACATCGGCAATGTACACCCAGGCCCGCGGACGACCCGGCTCCGCCCGGCCTTTCGATGGCAGCGAGTCACCGCGCGCACGACGGGCCGTAGGGGGTCCCATACCGCGAGGCGTATCCGGGCGATACCCCCGATTCAGGGACGATTCAATTCCGGAAAGCGGGAAATCGTTAGTGAGATACCCATGCGTGTGGCTAAGCCCGGGGCCTGGAGGTTTGTCATGACTATTGAGTGGAACCCGTCACCGGGCCCGACGCTTGGCGTGGAATGGGAAGTGCAGCTCATCGACTCGCAGACGCGCTTGCTGCGGCAGGACGCGTCCGCGGTCCTGGCCGGCCTGCCTGGCCTGCAGGAAAGCGGCGAGCATCCCAAGATGAGGCATGAGCTGATGCAGTCGACAGTGGAGGTCGTGACCGGGATCTGCGGCACCGTGGCCGAAGCCAAGGCCGACCTGGCTGTGACGATGAAGGACTTGCAGCTCACCGCCGAACCGCACGGCATCGTGCTCGCGGCCGCCGGGACGCACCCGCTCAGCGACTGGCGGGACGCGAAGATGGCACCAGTGCAGCGCTATTCGGAGCTCGTCGAGCAGTTGCAGTGGACCGCCCGCAGGCTGCAGACGTTCGCGACCCATGTGCACGTCGGGCTGCGCGACGGCACCCGGGCCATGCCGGTCATCAACGCGCTCGCCGCATACCTGCCGCACTTCCTAGGGCTCACCGCGTCAAGCCCGTTCTGGTCCGGCGCGGACACCGGCCTGGCCTCAACGAGGTCGGTCGTCTTCGGTGCGCTGCCGAATACCGGTCCGCCGCCCGGGCTCCCCGACTGGAAGAGCTTTGAGGAGTACATGGACACCCAGCTGCGGGCCGGCACGATCCGCACGATCAAGGAGGTGTGGTGGGACGTGCGGCCGCACCCGGACTTCGGCACGGTAGAGGTCAGGATCGCCGATGCCGTGCCGACGTTCCGCGAGATCGGGATGGTGGCCGCCATCGCGCAGTGTCTCGTGCAGTTGTTCGACTCCCAGCTCGACCGCGGCTACCGGCTGCCCATCCGGCCGTCATGGGTGGTCAGGGACAACAAGTGGCGCGCCCTGCGTTACGGCCTGGACGCTATCGTGATCACAGACGACGCGGGGGAGACCGCGCCGCTGCGAGACGAGATATTTGAGCTACTGCGGGACCTGGAGCCGATAGCATGGCGGCTCGGCTGTGCTGAGGAGCTCGCGGTCGCCTCAGAGGTGCTCGCCTACGGCGCCTCGTACGAGCGGCAGCGAGCGGCGCACGCCGGTGATGGCGACCTGATCAGCGTGGTGGACGCGCTCGTCACTGAGTTCGCGGAGGACCGATTCGTCCTCCCGGGGGATGGTGGGCATGGAGGGTAACCGGCTGTCGGCGGACTTGGACCAGTTCCTGGCCGACTGCGAGCAAGAGCTGATCGGCTTCCGGCGTAGCCTGCACGCGCACCCGGAACCCGGGTACGCCGAGCTGCGCACCACGCGCCTTGTCGCGCAGCGACTCACCGCGGCCGGCCTGCACCCCGTTCCCCTGGCCGGTGGAGCTGGCCTGCTCGTCGAGATTGGCGCGACTCAAGACCAGGAAAAACCCGATCATCCCGAACGGAGTGTGGTGGCTCTTAGGGCTGACCTCGACGCCCTTCCGCTGGCGGACGAGAAGGAGGTGCCCTACCGCTCCACGGTGCCCGGTGTCTGCCACGCGTGCGGCCATGACGTGCACACGACCGTGCTGCTTGGCACCGGGCTGTTCCTGGCGGCGCAAGCTAAGGCGGGGCTGCTTCCCGGCCGGGTCCGGCTGATCTTCCAGCCAGCCGAGGAGATCGGGACAGGCGCGCAAGATGTCATCGCGGCGGCCGGCCTGGCATCGGTCGGCCGCATTTTCGCGCTGCACTGCGACCCGCGGCTGGACGTGGGCAAGATTGGCATTCGTTCCGGGCCGATCACCGCCGCCTGCGACCACATTAAGGTCACGGTCACCGGCCCAGGCGGGCACACCGCCCGCCCGCACCTGACCGCCGACGTGGTGTACGCACTGGGGAAGATCGTGACCGAACTGCCAGCGGCGCTGTCCCGCCTGGTGGACCCGAGGTCAAGCCTGAGCCTGGTCTGGGGCCGGATCAGCGCCGGGTCAGCGGCGAACGCCATCCCGGGCGAGGGGATCGCGGAAGGAACGATCCGCAGCCTGGACGACGAGGCGTGGCGGGCGGCCCCCGGCCTGGTTGAGGCGCTCGTTCGTTCGGTAGCGACACCCTACGGGGTGACTGCGGAACTCGAGTACGTGCCCAGAGACCCGCCGACGATCAACGAGGAGGCGAGCGCGCAGATGTTCGCCGTCGCCGCTGCCGCGGTGCTCGGCCAGGATTCCGTCGCGAGCACCCCGCAAAGCCTTGGCGCCGAGGACTTCGCCTGGTACCTGTCTTCCGTGCCCGGTGCGCTGGCCAGGCTTGGAACCCGGACCCCGGGCGCGACGCTGGTCCGCGACCTGCACCAGCCGACATTCGACGTGGACGAGCGGGCGATCGCCGTCGGCGTCCGGGTAATGGCGGCGACTGCGCTGACCGCTCTGTGGGACAACGGTTCCGTGGTCGGCGAATCACTCGCCCCGGCGTCGGCGGGGACGTAGCCCGCGTATGCGGGCCGCTGGCTAGAGTGGCCACGTGGGTGATAGGCAGACGTTCCGGTCGCCGTTCGCGGTAGCGATCTGGTGGGTATGGGTACTCTTCGCCGTCGGCAACCTGATCGACCTCGCCGTCCAGGGCAGGGATCACCTGTCGGTCGTGACCGCGTTCGTCCTTTTGCTGATCACCGGGGTGGTGTACACGACCGCGCAGCGGCCGCGGATCGTCGCCGATGACGGCGGGCTGACGATCGCCAACCCCCTACGCGATCACCGGATTGGCTGGGGCGCCGTTAGGGGGGTCGATGCCACCGAACTGTTGCGTGTGCGGTGCGAATGGCCGGTTGGCGGCACGCCGGAATCGGCTGGCACGGGGCAGCGGGTGATCTACTCCTGGGCCATGCCCTCGTCGCGTCGCCGGCAGGTCACGGCTCAGCTGCGCGCCGAACGCCCCCGGATGAGGCCGCGCGGCGCCGCGACCGCGGGCACAAGCGGATCCTACGGTGCCCCCGCGGAATCCGCGGCACCGCCGATTCTCGGGGATCCCCGGCCGGTCGCCGCCGCGCTCAGCGCGCGCGCCGATCAGGCGCAGGCGGCCGTCCCGGGTCCGCTGGCCCGTCCGCCGGTGAGCACATGGTACTGGCCCGCGCTCGCCGCGATCCTCATCCCGGCGCTGGCTCTCGTCATCGCGATCCTGGCCTTACTCGGGCAGCTCACCGTCGCTGTCGGGCGGCGGGCCGGGCTGCGCGCTTGACGGCGGGTTGCACGGCCGGGCCCGCAGCCAGTCCACGTAGTCAACCGGCGCGCCGGCCTTGCTCGCGGCGTCTACCAGTATGGACAGGTGCCGTGCTGAGGGCAGTCCGCCTTCGTAGGCGTCGAGCACGTATAGCCAGGCGAGCGCATCCCCGTCCAGGGTTTGTACCCGGACCTTGACCTTGCTGTAGTAGCCGAGGGTAACCCCGTCCCAGTTGTCGAGTTCTTTTTCGTCGATCTCGGGCACGTCATAGAGCACGACGAACACCCGCTGGGTTGCATCCTCGACGACAGTGGTGAGCGCACCATCCCAGCCGATGTCCTCACCGCCGAAAGTCAGGCGCCAGCCTTCGAGCCACCCGGTGCCCCGCTGCGGGGAATGCGGGCAACGCTCCAGCATCTGCGCCGGATCCATGTTGCTGCCGTAGGCGGCATATAGTGCCACGGTGCTTAAGCGTACGGCGTAATCGTCTAGGGCGGCGCATGCCCACTGATGAACGTGCGAGATAATTGCCTAACGTGTCCTTGCCACGTCCACGTGTCGCCATCCTCGGCGGCGGGCCAGGCGGTTACGAAGCCGCCCTGGTAGCTGCCCAGCTAGGCGCAGAGGTAACCGTCGTCGATGAAGCCGGCCTCGGCGGCGCTTGTGTGCTGACCGACTGCGTCCCGAGCAAGACGCTCATCGAGTCGTCGGCCACGATGACCTCACTCGGCCGCTCCGCATCGCTTGGCCTCCAGCTGGAGAACGGCGACAACCCCGTCGTCGAGGTGGACGCCCCTGCGCTGTATGCGCGGATAAAGGCACTTGCCATGGCTCAGTCGAGCGACATCACTGAGCGGGTGGCGGCCGAAGGCGTGCAGATCATCCAGGCCAGGGGCCAGCTCGCCGGCCCGCACACGATCGAGGCGGCCGGGACGACGGTGCACGCGGACGTACTGCTGATCGCAACCGGGGGCAGCCCGCGAGTGCTTCCCGAGGCGGTCCCCGACGGCGAGCGCATCCTCACCTGCCGGCAGATCTATGATCTGCCCGATCTGCCCGAGGAGCTGATCGTGGTCGGCTCCGGGGTGACCGGCGCCGAGTTCGCCGGCGCGTACCAGGCACTTGGCTCCCGGGTCACCCTGGTCTCCTCGCGTGAGCGCGTACTGCCGCACGAGGACAAGGACGCCGCGGTCCTCATCGAGGGCATGTTCCGGCGGCGCGGTATGACCGTGCTCGGCAGGTCCCGGGCCGAGGCGGTGCATCGCAAGGGCGACAGCGTGGTGGTCACGCTGGCCGATGGCCGCACGCTCACCGGGTCGCACTGCCTGCTCACCGTGGGAATGGTGCCGAGCACTTCCGGCATCGGCTGCGACAAGGCGGGCGTCAACCTCGACACGAAGGGCTTCATTGAGGTGGACCGGGTGTCGCGGACGACCGCTCCCGGGGTGTACGCGGCGGGCGATTGCACCGGCGTGCTCATGCTCGCGTCGGTCGCGGCGATGCAAGGGCGGATAGCGATGTGGCATGCGCTCGGCGAGGCGGTGCAGCCCATCAGGCTCAGCCACGTGGCGTCCACGATCTTCACCGACCCGGAGATCGCGTCGGTCGGCGTGTCACAGGCGGCGGTGGACCGCGGCGAGGTCGCCGCGCGCGTGGTGAAGCAGCCGCTGGCGACCAACCCGCGCGCGAAGATGGCTGGCATCAGACACGGGTTCGTCAAGATTTTCACGCGCCCGGGCACCGGTCTCGTGCTCGGCGGGGTCGTGGTGGCGCCGCGTGCCAGCGAGCTGATCCTGCCGCTGTCCATCGCGATCGAGCAGAACCTGTCTGTGGACCAGATCGCGCACACATTCTCCGTCTACCCGTCGCTGTCCGGCAGCGTCACCGAAGCGGCCCGTAAGGTGATGGAGTTCGGCACCGACGCGGTCCTGTAGGCCGCGCGAATCAGCCCCGGCGCAGCTCCGCGATGAGATCTCGCAGCATGCCGAACGCGGGCTTGGCCGAGTAGTCGTCCCGTAGCACGCCGAACCGGTGGAACAGGCTATCCCGCGAGCTGTTCGCGTCCCGGAGCGTGAACAGTTCCCAGTGCGTGACGTTCAGCTCCGCCCGCAGGCCGTGCACTGTCCGCAAGGTCGCCTCGAGCACCCGGGCCTGCGTGGACTCAGCCCGGCCAGGCCCCGTCGGCCAGCCGTTCTCGCAGATCCGGACCGGGGTGCTCGGCGGTATGCCAATGATCGGCAGCGTCTGCTCGCGGAAGGTGCGCAGGATCCAGGTCACAACGCCGGGCAGCTGGCCGAGCTCGATCCGCGGCCCGAAAACGTCGGCGTACAAGTCGATGCCCGCGTACTCAACGGCGGCTGCGAAGTCCGTCCCGCCGAGCTTGCGCACCCCGCTCCAGAAGCCGTTGCCGTCCGGCGTGGCTTCGACGGCCGCCGCGAACCCGACCGCCGCGGTCGCGCCCGCCGCCCGCTTGGCCTCCGCCGCGCTCAGCACGCCACGGACCAGCGCCTCTGCGGCCCTGGGGAAGGCGCCGTCCGCGGCGTCGGGTATCGCCGTCAAGTTGGCCTCCCCTGTGACCTGGATCGCGGCGAGCTTGTGACCGTAATCACGCACTACGCGGGCCACGAACCGCGCCCAGGCCTCGACGTTGCCGGAGCTGTCGCGGTAGCAGAGCACCAGATCGTGCGGCGGTCCCGCCGCCTCCGCAACCCGTCTGACCTGGGCGAGCGCTGTCCTGTTCCACCATCGCCCCAGCCAGTTCACGTACATCCGCGGCATCAGCGGCGGGCCATCGCCGCTGAGCTCCCCGAGCGCACGGGTGATGGCCTGCCGGTCGTCCCGCCGCCCTGTCGCGACCCGGCCAGGCGCCCCGGCTATCCCCAGCGGAAAGACGCCGAACTCGAGCGCCGGCTGGTTTCTGCCAACAGGACCGGGGAGCGTCACGGCCCCGAGCGTATCGCGCCGGTTACCCCGTCGATGACTACGTGAGCGCGTTCGGGCGTGCGCTCGCGGGCCAGCATCGCCTCCTCCTGCGCCGCCCACTGCTCCCAGTGCGGCGCGAACGTCTCCCCATCCCGGTCAAGAGCCCTCTTCTTCCGAACGGACGCCGGCGCCTCTACCCACACCACGAGACTCTCGTAACCAGCGGCACGTCGCGCGCCAGCCCCAACCCCTTCCACGATCAGCGACTCCGGCGGGTCGAGCATCACCGGCCCGGCCCAGGCGCACGCCACCCAGTCGTAGTGCGGGACCCGTGCGGTCCGCCCGGCGGCCAGCGGCGCGAGAACCTCGCTGACAAGCAGGTCAATGCCGTCCTCCAGCCCGTCCCAGCCGCCATAGAGATCCTCAAGCGACACCACCGGCGCGCCAAGCCCGGTGCGCAACTCCTGCACCAGCAACGTCTTGCCGGCCCCCGATCGCCCGTCTATGGCCAGGACCCGAGTCCCCCCAGCGCGCGCCGGCGCCTGCCTCAGCGCCTTCCCGAGCACCGCCACTACCTCCCGCATGAAACCTCCACCTCAACCGCCGCCCGCGTCAGTGGGTGGGGCGGCCCAGGTCGGGGTCGTCGGGGACCTCAAGCCCGTGCTGGCGCAGCCGCGCGGCGCGCACATCATCGGCGCTGATCGCGACCGTGCCGACACTGGCGATCAGCGCGAAGGCGGGCACCGCAATCCGCAGCCAGTCCGGCCCGGGCAGGAACGCAAGCCCGATGCAGATCGGCAGCATGACAGCGAGCAGCCGCCGGATCGTCCGGCCCCGCCAGCCCGCGTCGGTCAGTTCGTGCCGCACCCACTCGCGGTTCTCGTCCGGTAGCCGGAACCCGATCGCGAACAGGAGCCAGCGAAAGACCCCCGGATCCCCTGGCAGCCGCCGCGACATGAGGACTCAGTCCTTGA
>Ga0126381_100004878_pt1 | contig 14664 bp, 9 predicted proteins | sample PanSoiMetPlot_28_FD_96465 | JGI IMG/M metagenome (GOLD analysis project Ga0126381, IMG submission 96465) | Tropical forest soil microbial communities from Panama - MetaG Plot_28 | ecosystem: Environmental > Terrestrial > Soil > Tropical forest > Bulk soil | place: Panama | collected 2016-02-17
CAGCAACAGCCTTACAGAAGGCCAGACGATTGGGTCTTTGCCAGCAGACGTCACCGTGGCCGAAAACCAATCTGGGGCCAAGCCATCCTGCGAAAGTTTATTCGTCCGAAGGCTCAGAAACTTGGAATAGAAAAGCGTTTCGGATGGCATACGTTTCGCCACACATATTCGACACTGTTGAGGAGCGTCGAAGCGGAATTTAAGGTGATGCAGGAATTGCTTCGCCATTCCTCTTTGCGGTCAACGCTGGACGTCTACACGCAGGCGATGATGCCTTCGAAGCAGGCGGCCCAGGATGCCGTCATGTCGCTGGTGCTCAGTGCCAATGCAGACGCGATCGCTCAATAAGCGCTGTGCTCATCGTTTGTGACGACAAGACTGTCGCGAGTCTTGGATCGAAAAGGACACAAAAGCGACACAAAACCTATGTCCTTTTGCACCCTCTGTGGTTTCCGCCGATTCCGAATAAGTCTTTTAGAATCTATGGCGGGGACGACGGGGCTCGAACCCGCGACCTCTGCCGTGACAGGCAGGGAAGGCCGTAACTGATTGAAATTAAGGCGAACGGATGGCTCCTTTCAGCGCCCTGAGGTACCCCTGGCAACCCTTATTGCTCCCTTAACGCACCCGTGACCTCTGCCCGGACGACCTCTGCCCACTCGATTGGTCTTCGTCCAATTTCCCCCTCCGCACCGCGACCAGGAGTGAAAAACCAGTTGGTTTTGGGGCGGAGCAAAAGCGACTTCTGCCGCAGCGCTGCAGAGGTCTTGAGTGCAATAAGACATCTGGGAAGTCAATCACCCCGATGACCGGGGACTCTTTCCTTTGTGTCGGCACAGAGCATGATCCCATCAATGCATCGAAAGCCAACGGCAATCGTCATGAAAAACCTAGGCCCTCAATCTCATTCAGCTTTGCGTTCGGATGATGCTTCACGGCCGAGCTCCGCCATATTTGACGGCAGAATCCAATCACTGAGGTGTTTCTTCGCGACTCGAAACTCGATCGTGAGATTTGTCCAGAAGTCCCGTGCAGCAGCTCTCAAAAAGAGCCCGAGGGCGCCGAAGACGACGAAGACGACAAGGAAGCGCGCCAACCAATGTGAAACGATAAGCGAAAATTCTAACGAAGTGAAAAACAGGATAAGTACAATCGTAAGAATCGCGAAGCCAACGGCCAGGAATGCGCCCGAGGTCTTGATGATGTTGAGCATCTGAGAGCTCCCTTGAATGAGGGTATGCGCGGCCATTCGACTTCCCGCAAGTCGCGCCTAGAAAGAAGAAGGTCAGAATTAAGCTGATCCTATGCCCAGCCACAAGCCCAAGCTCATTTTGTCCGAGGGGCCTGTCTCCCTCGATCTTAAGAGTTCCAAGCCGGAGGTCAACAACGCTTTCAGAGTCCTGCGCTGATTGAAAAGGAACTGTGTCAGGCGTGGATCAGCGCCTCGAACAGTTCATCGAGAACCGGCTGCACGTGCTGCCTTGACATCAGCTTTGGACGGAAGAGACTTTCGAGATTGACGGCACTCAGAAGGGCGCCGAGTATCACCAGCCGCACCTCAGCGGCTGCACGCGCGGCCTTGTCTAAATCGGCTCCGAACAGTAATTCGATAAAGTCCTTCCCCGAGGCTTTGGTCATCAGATCGTACATGTGCAACAACTTTTCCCGCGATTCCGGCCGGCGCAGTGCATAAAGCTTGAATTCAAGGATCAGCGTACCCCAGGTATGATCGTCTGCCTGGGCTGCGATCCACTGGCGGAAGATCTCCGGGCGCCTGCTGACCAGAGGCTCGGCTTCGATTGCCTGCCGGACTCTGTTGAACCTGGTAAGAACGCGCTGCTCCATGAGCGCAAGGAATAGGTCTTCTTTGCTGGCGTAATGTGCATAGATTGCGCCACGGGTGTAGCCCGCACGCGCGGCCACCTCTTCAAGCTGCGTTTTGTCGAAGCCCTGTTCGGAAAACACGGCCTCAGCCGCATCCAGGATTCTGCTCTGGGTCTCTTCGGTTCGCACCTGGTGCTTGGTCTTGCCCGTTCGTGGCTGAGTGGCCATGGATTCCTCTTGACAAATTCTACTGTCGATCTCATATTAATACATACACGTCTGTATTTATTTTGACACGCGAGCAAATTGATGGTTTTGGACATGGACACGGAAGCTTCGACGCCTGCTTCTGTCAACAGCCGATTTGAGCGTGAACCCGTTGAGACTGTTGACTACCGATTCGGGCCTGAGGACGCCGAGCCTATTAAGCCTCGTCGACGGGTGAACCCTCTTCTAATCGGAGCGATCCTTTCGGTGCTGGTTGGCGCGGGAATCAGTTGGTATCTCTACGCGCGTGGCTTTGAAACTACCGATGATGCGCAAGTAGACGGCCACCTGAACCCAGTCGCAGCACGGATTGATGGCACGATTAAGGCGGTTCACGCTGAGGACAATCAACGCGTTGAAAGTGGATCGTTCCTGGTGGAACTTGATTCAAGCGACGACCAAATTGCGCTCGAGCAAGCGCGGGCGCAGCATGACCAGGCCCTTGCGCAACTCAGTGCCTCTCATCCTAACCTTCCGATGACATTGATCAGCAATCACGGTGACTTGACTTCGCGACAGGATGAGGTTGCTGTCTCTGAAGCTGCGCTCTCCGCCGCCCAGCACGACTTGGAAAGTGCCCAGGCTAGGCTAAAGGAGTCTCAGGCGGTTAACGACCAAGACCAAGCCGATTTTGCGCGTTTCCAATCCCTGTTTGACGAAAAGCTGGTTCCCCGCGCGGACTACGAGCACTCCAGGGCAACAGCAACCGCACAGTCCCAGACTGTAGTACTCAATCAGGCTGGGGTCGCGTCATCTGAGAAGGTTGTTGAACAGCGCCGAGCGCAACTCGCTGAACAGCGCAGCAAACTTGAGCAGACGCAGAATAGCGCACCGTTGCAGGTGGCGATTCGCGAGGCCGATATAAAAGGCCAGCAGGCTAACGAAGAGGCAACCGGGGCGGCACTGGCAAAGAGTCGGCTCAACCTTAGCTACTGCCGCATAGAGGCTCCGGTCGCCGGTGTGATAGCACAACGCAGCGCCGAAGTCGGCGCGCGCATTTCTGCGGGTCAGCAGCTCTTCATAATTGTCCAGACGGACGATTTGTGGATCACGGCTAATTTCAAGGAGACCCAGTTGGCGCGGATGCGCCCTGGGCAACGGGTTCGGATCCAGGTGGACGCGCTTCGCAGGTCGTTCGACGGCACGGTGGAAAGCATGCCGGCGGTGACCGGTTCACGCACCAGCGTGCTGCCTCCTGAGAATGCGACGGGAAATTACGTAAAGGTCGTGCAACGTCTGCCGGTCAGAATTCGCTTCAATGCGGGGCAGAAGGACCTCGATAAGTTGCGGCCGGGCATGTCGGTTGAGCCCAAGGTGTATCTGGACTGATCAATGGCTCACGAGAACGAACGCATGAACATCAGTTCGGGAGCGCCTGAGGGCGCCGGGATCAATCCCTGGGTCATCGCCATGACGGTGACGTTGGCCACCTTTATGGAGGTACTCGATTCGTCGATTGCGAACGTCGCGCTGCCTCATATTGCGGGTACGCTGGGCGCGAGTCCGGAAGAAAGCACATGGGTGATTACTAGCTATCTGGTGTCAAGCGCAGTTGTGCTGCCGATAAGCGGATGGCTCTCGAATCTGGTGGGCCGCAAGCGTTTCTATATGAGCTGCGTCGGCATCTTTACGGTTAGTTCCCTTCTCTGTGCGCTGGCTCCCAGCCTGCCTCTGCTTATCCTCTTCCGCATCCTGCAGGGTGCTGGAGGCGGGGGACTGCAGCCCACAGAACAGGCCATCCTGGCCGACACCTTCTCCGCTGAGAAGCGCGCAATGGGTTTTGCGATGTACGGCGTCGCGATTCTCGTTGCCCCAGCGATAGGTCCGACGTTGGGCGGATGGATTACGGACAACTACAGCTGGCACTGGATATTCCTAATCAATGTGCCGATCGGCATTCTTTCGCTAGTCCTGACACAACGAATCGTGCACGACCCGGCCTATCTGCGAAACATGGTGAAATCTAACTTCCGTGTGGACTATGCTGGTATCGGCCTCATCGTGATCGGTGTAGGCTTCCTGCAATATGTGCTCGACAAGGGCCAGGAAAACGACTGGTTCTCATCGAATGGCATTGTCATCAGCCTGATTATTGCCATCGTCGCCTTGCTGCTGCTCGTAGTTCGCGAGCTTAGGCACGAAAATCCGATTATGGACCTAAGGCTGCTCGGCAAGCGGAACTTCGCGACCGCGATTATCTTTAGCTTCGTCCTCGGCATCGTGTTGAACGGCACCACCGTGCTGTTGCCGCAGTTTCTCCAAAACGATCTCGGCTACACTGCGCAGCAAGCCGGAATGGCACTTTCGCCTGGCGCAATCGTATTGATTTTCATGATGCCTGTTGCTGGACTTCTGGCCAGCAAGTTCGACCCACGCGTCATCATCGCCACAGGTTTCGCCCTGACTGCTTTCGGCCTTTTCCACGCCAGCAACATCCATTCCGACATGAGCTTCGAGACGATGGTGTGGTACCGCGTGATCCAGGTCGTGGGAATCCCGCTCATTTTTATTCCAATTAGTACGCTCAACTACGTGGGCGTGCCGCGCAACAAATTTAACCAGGTTTCCGGAATCAGCAATTTCGTTCGCAACATCGGAGGCGGAATCGGGATCTCGCTGTTGAATAACTTCATTGCACAACAGGGCCAGATCCATCGGAACGCTCTAACAGCTCACACCAACCACGCCAACCCATTCTTCGAGCAGAGACTGCACGGATTGATGCAAAACTTCATAGCGATGGGCTCCTCGAAGGTTGAAGCGTCGCATCGCGCACTGGCGCAGCTGTCAGCGCAAGTCGACTTGCAGTCGAGTGTGCTCAGTTTTGCGAATTCCTTTTGGGTGCTTGGCTTCCTGATTCTGTTCCTCATACCGCTTCCTTTTCTCATGCGCCGGCCGAGCCCAGCGGAGGCCAAGGAAACTGCAGCCGTGCACTGATAATTAGCTAATCGAGATGGTCACACATTGATGGCCCAGAGCAGCCTAATCCGGGTCCAAGGTCAAATGTTGTTGCCAATTTACGATTGCTCGGCTCAGAGTCTGGAGCGAGTAAGCAGCGAGCCGGTTCTCAAGTCGGGATCCCAACTCCCCATGCAGAGCGAGCGCGCTGAATTCATCTCGAATTATTTCAAGATCAGAAATTCACAGTGAATATTCGCCTATCCTTCGCCTATATCTTGCCATGGGCAGCGAACGATCCTCCACAACACGGATGCGCCTGGCAGGCAAAATTTGCTGCAGTTGCAAGTCCCCTTTGCCGCCCCCACATGTCCCTGGCGAAAAATACTGCCGACGCTGTCAGCCACAAAGTACGGACCAATACAGGGTCTACATGTATTTCATGCTTGGGGATGGCTGGCATTGTCAATTCTTAGAAGCGGATCTCAACACCGCACTTCCCAAGAGGCTGACCTTCACAAACCCGCAAAAGATCATCGAGCTTGCTGAGCGAGGCGGCTACACTATGACCCTTGAGGGCCGACAAGCTCTGGAACACGGCATCGAAAATGGGCGGGGCGGAATTTGGCTTCTTCTTAGTCAGGAACAATATCAAAAGCTCAAAATAGGCAGTAGACCCGAGCTGCCCACACATGAGTAATTTTCCGCTTACCAGCGTCCTGCAAACTCCGTCCCGACTGGACTCGCAACTCCCGCCACTTGATGTCTCGTTGGCAGCTTCTCAGCCATTCAAGAACAAGCTTTGGTAAAAGGGCGTTATAAGGGTGAACAACCTCGTGCGACATAGGCCGCGGGCACGGAACCGCTGGCGAGTGCCCGCGAAACTCTGCCAAGCCGCGAGTGCGCGGCCTAGTCCGGACCAGTAGCCGATTTTAGTAAGTCGCCGCCGACGCCGTTTGTGTAAGAGACACCGCGGTGCACTGTGGCTGCAGCCCGTGCAGGTAATCGACGGCCTTCTGCGCGTACGACGCGGCTTGGACGACGCAGCGATTGTCGTTCTTGAGGGCATCAAGCCAGTTGGCGATATAGCCCGCGTGGTCATCTCGCACCTCTACCTCGGCTCGCCAAGTCAGTGGTTTGGACAGACCTGCATCTGTCTCTTGCTCTGTAAGCCCCTGTCCATCGATGTAGACATCACCCAAATGGGTCCAGCGCCCATAGCGCAACCAGCCCCAGCCGTCGTTGTGATCACCGCCAACGAAGTTCGGATTGCGGACCAAAGTAGCAAACGGATTGAACGACCCCCAAAAACTCCTCGGGAGCTCGGTTCGCCAATGGGAACTCTCGCGGATCCATCGTGCCAAAACACGCTCTGAACCGACGATTCTCACTTCCTCGCCGGGTGTGGCACGATAGATTATCCGGCGGGTCTCCGACGTTCCGCCTCGCAGGGATCGATGCGCTCGCGATAAAGCCCGGCGCGGATGGTGATCGTGTCCCCAGGATAGGCAATGTTTGCAGCATGCTGAATGGTAAGAAATGGATGAGCAGCATCTCCGGTATTCGTATCCGAACCTGTTTTCGCGACGACAAAATTACGGGCTTCTGCAGAGGAAGAAGTCAGAATCAAGCAAGAAGAGCTGCGAGCCACACCAAGCCCCCAATCCCGTATGAATGCTTCAATGTCATCTCGGATTGCGCTCCAACGATGGCGAATTGGGTTTTAAGCATTTCAGAATCGACGTTGATGTTGAGGCCAGCCAGTTCGTTAGAATTAAACGAATTCAGCTCACCGAAGAGAGCCTCGGAAGAAAAACAGCTATTGACTTACGTCAAGCTGAATCTTCGTAGTCTCCGCTGAACTTGGGCCAACCAGAAGATCTACCTCTCCGGGTTCCACGGTTCGCTGCATCTGCGCATTGAGGATGGACAGCTGCTCTTGACCAATGTCGAACGTCACTGTGGTTGATTGGCCTGGCTCCAGATCAATCCGTTTGAATCCTCGGAGTACGAGAATCGGCTGGACTATGCTGCTGACCGAATGGTGAACGTACAGTTGGACGACCTCGCTCCCCCCGCGTTCACCTGAGTTGGTCACCTTAACAGAAAGTTTGGCGGTTTCATTCCCCGAGATTTTATTTCGATCCAGAGTCGGTTTGTCGAAGCTGAAGGTTGTGTAACTGAGGCCGAAGCCGAAGGGAAACAAGGGTGTATTACTGTCGAAGACATATCCACGTCTTGCGGCAGGAGTTTTGTAGTAATACACAGGAAGCTGGCCAACGTTACGTGCGAACGTGACAGGAAGATGTCCCGACGGGTTGACATCGCCAAACAATATACCCGCGAGGGCATTTCCAGCTTCTTGGCCGAGATACCAGCCCTCAACGATCGCAGGCACCTGTTCCGTGACCCGCTCGATAGAGTATGGTCTTCCGTTGAGCAGGACGGCCACCATTGGCTTTCCGAGCTGCGATATCCTCTGGACGAGTTCGTTTTGACGCCCAGGAAGGTCGAGAGTGTCGGAGTCGCCTACGATGGGTTTGTCAGTGGATTCGCGAGACACGGTCTCATTTCCTCCAAGCGCCAAAACGACAATATCTGCGGATTTCGCAGTGGCCACGGCCTCATCCATGAGTTTGTTGTCACTGGCTTCGTTAGGCGCTTGATACGGCAGATATCCATTCGAGTTCGGTGCGGTGTCCGGTTCGGATATTCTGCACCCTTCGGCATACAATATTTTCGTACGCGCCCCCGCCCTCCGCTGAATTCCCTCAAGCAGCGTAACGTAATAGCGTGGAACACCGGCATAGCTGCCAATTCGCATTTTGTTTCCGTTAGGGCCAATCACAGCGAGAGTTCTTATTTTCGCGGCGTCAAGCGGGAGAGTGTTGCTGTCGTTCTTCAAAAGAACGATCGCTTCGTCGGCCACTTGGCGAGCAAGCTTGCCTCTGTCCCTATTACCGACTTCGCTAACAGCACGATCCTCATCGACGAAGGGATGTTCAAATAGGCCGGCTCGAAACTTCGCTGACAAAACCCGGGCCACTGCTTCATTAAGATCCTGTTCTGAAATCTTCCCCCCTTTAACGGCGAAAACGAGGCTGGGGAATGCAGACGGCGAGGGTAGTTCCATTTCCACACCTGACTTGAGTGCGAGAATCCCAGCTGCAGGAATATCGAGTGCCACGTGATGAACTGTGGCTAGCTCTTTGACAGCATCGTAATCCGATACCGTTAATCCCGCGAATCCCCACTCCTTCCGTAAGACTTCGTTGAGCAGCCAAGGATTGGCGTTCGATGGAATACCCCCCATCGTTTCATTGTAGGAAGGCATAACCGCTTCGATGTGTGCCTTCTCGACCGCTTGCTCAAACGGATAGAGAAAGATGCTGCGCATCGTGTGTTCAGAGAAGTCGCTCGGTCCTGTATTGGTTCCGTTTTCAGGCTGTCCATGAAGAAAATGCTTCGCGGTGGCAAAGACATGATTTTGATCGGGCCGATCTGAACTGCCCTGTAGGCCGCGGATCGCCGCCATCCCCATTTGTCCCACGAGATATGGATCCTCCGAGTACATTTCCTCAACCCTCCCGTACCGCGGATCACGGCTTAAGTCGAGCACAGGAGCGAGGACGAGAGAATTCCCGAGTGCCCGTGATTCCAAAGCAACTATCGAAAACATCTTCTCGATGAGGTCCGGATCCCAGGTGCTGCCTAGTGCAACGGCCTGGGGAAAGGAAGTAGCACCTTTGACTACCGCCCCATGCAGCGCTTCGCCATGGAACATGATGGGGATCCCTAACCGTGTGTTCTTCATCACCCAAGCTTGGAGGAGATTACGATGGTGAGAAGCAGTGCGGACTGAGCTCGGGCCATCGACCATGCTTGTGAACTCGTCCAGAAATGAATAAGTCCCCAGTCCATTTGCGAGCAGCTTCCGGGCAATTGCTTCGTTTAGATGGTCTCCTTCAAAGATCGAAGGCGGTGCGATGCCAGCGATGTCCGGCGCATTCATTCCGGATTCGAGCTGCGCCACCTTTTCTTCGACGGTCATCCTTTCAAGGAGATCGTTCACTCGGTCAGAAGTCGGTGCATTCGCATCTTGATATAGAGGCCTTGAAGTCTGCTGGCACATGACAGGAACCGCACCAACCAGCAAGCCCACGCTCAAACAGCAAATGTTGATGCAACTCATCTGTCTCAGCCCTCTCGGCTCTGAGGTCTGATTCCGGTGAAAAGGAAGATGACAGTGGAAGGATGTCGACTTAATCCGAATTGTGAGCACTTAGTTATCGTTCCTTCTATCGCTCATAGGTCTGGAATAAACTTCGTAACGAATGGCGCTCTATGATCAACCGCTTATGTTCTTACTTGACTAAAGCCATAACCCAGTGAAAAGAACCCCCTTCCCATGAAGAGGAAGGGGGGTGGGAGGCTCAGATGAGCCAAATAATCGCGACGTCGTGACCAGCCAACACTCGTTGCCAAGCCATTGTCAGCACAACCATGACATGATGCCTTTGCGCGGCACACCTAGTAATTAAGACGCAATGCAAACTGAAAGAGTCGGGGGTTGTTGGCTTGCCCGCTAACCACGCCAAACGTTGCATCACCTAGCTTGCTATCAGGCGCTCCAAATTGAACCCGATTGAAAAGATTGAAAATTTCCGTGCGGAATTGAAGATTGAATCTTTCCGACAAATGGGTAGTCTTGAAAATGGCAAAATCGAAGTTAGCCACTCCAGAGTTTCTGAGAGTCGCATCAACGCGCGGCTCGTCGCCATACCCGAATTCCGCCGGCGCCGTGAAGCACGCTGTATTAAACCACTCATTCAGCTTCGATTGCTCAGAGCCTCCGATCCGTTTGACGCAGCCCGGTACAACGTTGGGCCTGGGATTACCTCCGCCGAAATAGGTCGAGATTGCGGTTGATCCGCTGTAGCCTAAACTAATCGGAAACCCTGTTTGAAATGTCGTGATTCCGTTAATGCCCCAGCCTCCTACAAGTGCATTCTCAATGCCAGACGCATCGTGAAGAAATCTTTGACCGTTACCGATAGGCAAATCGAGAACGTAGCTAGCTACAAACCGCTGCCGCACATCGTAGTAGGAGAGTGATCGCTCAGCATGAAGATCATTCGGATCCTGTGGCGTTCCCGTGTTGCTATTGTTGTTTCCCGTAGAATCTAGAAAATAGCCGGTCGTATTATCAGCGTTTCCCAGAATCTTGCTCCAGGTGTATGCGCCCAGGATCGTACCACCATTCGGTAAACGGCGCTGGATACTAGCCTGTAAGGCATCATACTTACTGCTACGATCATAAGAAGCTGAATCCGTGATGTTATAAAACTGCGGGTACCTCCGAAGCAGTTGCCCTGCTGGAATTGTGGGACCTGCCAAAGGGCCATTGGTAATGAGGCTGGCGAAGGGATTCGGAACTGGATTGAGCAACGCGGACCCCATGGAGAGATAACTATCCGGTAAGGGGTTGATCATGTCGCCGCTGCCAGAAGGCGGGACGAGGTGACTTGCTTGAGCGCCTGCGAAGGCGATTTGCATGGTTGTTCTCGAATCAAGCTGCTGCTCAACCGCAGTATTGAACTGGATAACATACGGATATGTTTCATTGGGGATAGCCGCGCCGAAGGTCTGCCCCAAAGCCGCCGCATTGAGCGCACTATTTGTTGATCTCCCCAGCGGTAAGAGCACTCCGTCCGGGAAGGGATTGGCGAAGTCGAATGTTCCAGCCTGCACAAGCGGCGTTGGGTTAACGGTCGTGGTAGCCGCGCTCACGAAGTCATTGACGGGCTGAAGAGCGAACGACGTATCGGCCGGGGCATAGAATATTCCGAATCCAGCCCTCAGAACGGTCTTGTCCGTCGCCCGGTATGATGCTCCGAGACGAGGGGCGAAGAGGATATATTTTAGGTCGGTACTCCCTCTCTGACTTCTGGCTGAGCTGTTGACGTAAGCCACCGCGCCGTTATATCCAGACGCCAAAGGATTCGATGCGTTCGGCTGAAACACGGAGAGCCGATCGTGGCGTTCCGTCCAGGGCCCTGGCAGTTCCCACCGAACGCCGAGGTTTAAAGTTAGCCGGCTGGTCGCGTTCCAGGTATCGCCAAAATAGTAGCCTTGATAGTTTTGCCGGCCCGCCGGTTTGATCGGATTCACTAATTCGTCAACGAATGGGTCACCCAACATAGCATCGGCTACTGCATTACCGGAAAACTGCCCCGAAAAGAGAAACAGTCCGGACCCGAATGATGATTGCACGTAGTTGAAGAAGTATTTTCTAAGATCTGCGCCAAAATTCAGAGTGTGCTGTCCAATGGTTTTCGTCACGCTCGGTTCGATCGCAAAACTATTATTCTGGTCATTCACTATGTTGGAAGGATTTCCCGAGAGACCCCAGTAACCCAAGATGATCCCGAATGGCTTAGTTGGATAAAAGATGTTTGCGGTTGTAGAAGTAGGCCATCCCAAATTACTGGAAAGGTCATATCCAAGGCTGCCGGGAGAGCGATGATAGTTGTATCTCAAGAAAGCGAAGCGCAGATCGGCAACTGTCGAGGAGTTGAAAGCATAGGTGTCGCCTAAAACAACCGAATTTGTCACAAAATGTTCTGGCGCCAGTCCGCCGTAGTAACTTTGTAGCCCCGTCGAGTCATTTGGCAGGTTGCTATTGTTCCAGTTGGTATAGCGTGCAAAGAATCTCTGTTTTTCGCTGATGACTTGGTCGATCCTGGCGTTATATTGGTTGAAATTGCCGCCGGTAGCGGAATTGATCGAATAGTTGTTGATGAGGCCCGGCCGGTTGCTAGCGGGGTAGAGCGACTTGACCATCGTCGTGCCGGCCGTGTTCAACGCGCTCGGACAAATCACGTTAGGCTGACCGCCATTACAGCCCATGTACTGCTGGCCCGTGACGGGATTGACGATCGGAGTGGGTAATAACGCGGAGAAATCGCCTCCCAATTCAGCTGCGGTGGGCTCAGTGGCGGTGAAGCTGATGCCTTGACGAAGCGCAAAGCCCTCCCAGGAGAAAAAGAAGAATGTAGTCTTCGGATGGATGGGACCGCCGAGGGTGACCCCGTACTGATTCTGTGTAAAGGCTGGTCGCGGCGTCCCGAGCTGATTATTGAAGTAGGTGTTTGCATTTAGGACCTTATTGCGAATGAATTCATAGGCGGTACCGTGATAATCGTCTCCTCCGCTCTTGGAAACCATGTTCATGACGCCGCCCAGGAAATTGCCGTACTCGGGACCAAGGTTGTTGGTCTGTACCCTGAATTCAGCAATCGAATCCTGGGTGGGAACGAGTGCCGTATTGTGGAGGTAGTTGGTGTTTAAAGGGGCACCGTCCAGGGTCGAGGAGGCTTGGTTGGCGCCCCCACCGCCGATTGAGAAGTTACCGGCTCCGAAAACATTTTGGCCGCTCGGAGACTGCTGAGTCCCGTTCTGCGGTACGGCTCCCGGAACCAGCCCCACTAACCCGTAAACATTGCGGCCATTTAATGGCATGTCCGTCACTGCGCGCCCCTCGATTGTCGCACCGAGAGATGCGTTCTCAGTTTGCAGGGCGGGGCTTCCTCCCGATACCTGCACTGTCTCCGTTATGGTACCCACTTCCAGCGTCATATCAACTCGTACCACTGCTGCCACTTGAACGTCGATCGAGCCACGAGAGCCCGTCTTAAATCCGTCCTTAGCGAAAGTCAGTTGGTATGTCCCGGGCTGAAGATTGGGAAACGAATAGACGCCGTCACCGTTAGTCTTTCCCTGGGTCGCAACCCCAGTTGTGGAGTTGGTCAGGGTAACTGCCACGCCAGGGAGGAGATTGCCAGTCGATTCCACGACCCTGCCGTTGATGGATCCATAGAAGCCTTGCGCCCATCCCGGTTTCGGGGTGAACAGAACTCCACTCAAGACGGCAAATGCGGAAATTAATGTAAGGACGATGGTCGTCCCCCTCTGTTTTCGAATACTCTCGCTCGTCGTTGTATTCAGCTTTGTCGTGAAATTCACTTCGCCTCCTAAGAATCCGCATCGTCCACTCTGCCAAAGAACAGAGCGTCGCAGTTTCGGAAGGAGTTCTAGTTCCCTACGTAACAATTGAACAGACAGGTACGGTCTCCTGACATGTCAGGAGAGCCACCTAAGCAACTGCCATTAAAGGAGATGTGATGCTACCGTTGGAATCGTTAAAGCAATGCTTGGTGCATATTTATGCTTCTATGACGTGTTATGTTGACAACGAAAACGTCCCGCCGTAGCATTCAAGTCGGGCTTGATGGAAGCGAAAAGTGAGTCGCGTCGGGCATACTTTCGATGGCGCGCTCGGCCCATTGGGAGTAAGGCGAGCTCATAGATCCCGGGTCGGTGCAAAGCGATGCTTTCCATTGAAAAATTCGACCAAGATGCGGACTTGACTCCGGAAATGATTGAGTGCCAGCTTGCGCTTTTGATTAGCCATACCTCCCTTCGGTCCAGCAAGCGATTGATTGGATTCCTCCGCTACGTTGTCGATCAGACCCTGAATGGTTCAGCCGACAAGCTGAAAGAACGCACCATTGGCATAGAGGTTTTTCAGCGCGACCCCGACTATGACACCAGTAGTGACCACATCGTTCGAACGGCTGCCAGTGAGTTGAGAAAGCGGTTGGCGGTCTATTATGGCGATGATGAACACCAGACCGAGTTGCGCATCGATATCCCGCAAGGTTCATATGTTCCACGATTCACGTTACCGCAGGCTGCTTCCGCTCCTGAAAAGCTAACGGTCGAAATGGGGTCGTGTCTTTCTCCCGAAGTGCAAATCTCATCCGAAGACGAACCCACCCGCCATCGGGAGAAACGAACATGGTTTGTGATTCTGGCCGTCTTGGGAACGATCGCGGTGGTGCTTGTATTCATTTCGCTGCGTCGTATCGAGACTCCGCGATCGCGGTTCTGGAATCCCGTCATCCGGCGTTCTGACTCGGTGCTTTTGGTGGTCGGTAATGTTTCTAGTAGTGCTTCACAAGCTACATATGAAGGGACTGCGGTCACGCCATCACCACCGCGCAACGCGGACTTTGGGTTCCCCTCCGTTGCGGTGGGAGATGCTATCGCCATGTCGCAGATTGCTAACGTTTTCGCAACTGAGCGGAAAGGGATCGTGATACGCCGAGAGAGCGAGGTATCGTTCGACGACTTGCGAACCAAGCCGTCCGTTCTGATCGGACTCTTTAATAACGCATGGAGTCTCCGGTTCGCTCACCCGCTAAGGTTCAGTTTGGCGCTGGACGCCAACCGGAAGCTTCTCTACATACTTGACCGAACAAATCCGACTAGCCGCGCTTGGTCGGTTGCCGCTACGGATCGTATCAACTCGGTGGACGCGAGGGCGAGTGGTAAGGCGATACCGGACTATGCGCTGATAACTAGAATCGTGAACTCAGAGACAGGGAAACCGATGGTCATTGTCGGCGGTCTTTATATGTATGGCACTGAAGCAGCAGGAGAATTCCTCTCCGACCAAAATCTTGACGGCTTAGCAGCTGCTATGCCTCTCGGTCACGATCAGCAAATTCTTCAAATTGTACTTGAAACCAACGTGACAGAGGGCGTACCCGGTCCACCTAAAGTCCTGGCATATTCGAGCGAGTAATAGTGCAAGAACTGTCTTGCGAACCG
>Ga0126381_100004879_pt1 | contig 14664 bp, 10 predicted proteins | sample PanSoiMetPlot_28_FD_96465 | JGI IMG/M metagenome (GOLD analysis project Ga0126381, IMG submission 96465) | Tropical forest soil microbial communities from Panama - MetaG Plot_28 | ecosystem: Environmental > Terrestrial > Soil > Tropical forest > Bulk soil | place: Panama | collected 2016-02-17
TCCTGCCGCGCATCCATCCGACGGCGTTTGTCGCGCCGAATGCGGTGGTGATCGGCGATGTCGAGATCGGCGCGCACACAAATATCTGGTTCAACGTCGTGATCCGCGGCGACGACGCGCCGATCCGGGTCGGCGCCGGCGCCAATATCCAGGACGGCACGATCGTCCATGTGACCTACGACGTGCCCGGCAGCGGCGAACACATTCCGACGATCATCGGCGAGGGCGTCGCGGTCGGCCACATGGCGCTGTTGCACGGCTGCACGCTGGAGGCGGGCGCCTTTGTCGGGATGAAGGCCTGCGTGATGGATCGCGCCGTGGTCGAAGGCGGCGCGATGGTCGCCGCCGGCGCGCTGGTGGCGCCGCGCAAGCGGGTGAAGACGGGCGAGCTCTGGGCCGGCACACCGGCGCGTTATTCGCGCGACCTCAAGCCCAAGGAGATCGAGTACATGCGCTGGGTGCCGGGCCACTACCAGCGGCTGGCAGAGGAATATAAGGCGCGCTAATCCGCGGCGCGGACCTTCACATAGCTGCCCGGTGCGTCTTCGATCGGCTTGAGCCGACCGTCGCCCGGATGGCGCGCCGGCACCTCGCCGCCGGAATAGTGCGACACCCAGTCTTCCCAGATCGGCCACCACGACGAGTCGCGCGCGGTGGCGGTGGCGAGCCAGTCGTCGGGTGAGGGCGGATTGTCGTCGTTGCTCCAATGCCCGTATTTGCTGCCGGGCGGGTTGACCACCCCGGCAATATGCCCCGACGCCGACAGCACGAATTTCGTCGGCCCCGCATAAAGCTGGGTCGCCACATAGGTGGAGCGCCACGGCGCGATGTGATCCTCGCGGGTCGACAGGATGAAGGCCGGCGTTTTGACCTTTCGCAGGTCGATCTTGACCCCATCCAGCGTGATCCCGCCTGGCTCCGACAGTAGGTTTTCCTGGTACATCTTGCGCAGATAGAAGCTGTGCATCGCCGCCGGCATGCGCGTCGAATCGGCGTTCCAATAAAGCAGGTCGAAGGGCAGGGGCTGCTTGCCCAAGAGGTAGTTGTTGACGACAAACGACCAGATGAGGTCGTTGGCGCGCAGCATGTTGAACGTCTGGTGCATGTCGCGGGCTTCGAGATAACCCCGTTTCGACATGCGCTCTTCGAGCGATTTGAGCTGCTCTTCGTCGATAAAGACCGAGAGGTCGCCGGCCTCGGCGAAATCGACCATGGTGACGAAAAAAGTCGCGCTCTTGATCCGTCGGTCGCGCTTCGCGGTCATGTAGGCGAGCGTCGCCGAGAGCAACGTGCCGCCGAGGCAGTAGCCGATCACGTTCGCCTCTTTCTCGTCGGTCGCCGCTTCCATGGCGGCGAGCGCGGCGAGCGGGCCCTCTCTCATGTAATCCTCGAACGTCTTATTGCTAAGCCGTTGATCAGGATTGACCCATGAGATCACAAATACCGTGTGACCTTGGCTTGCCGCCCAGCGGATGAACGAATTTTGCGGCCGCAGGTCGAGCACATAGAACTTGTTGATCCACGGCGGGATGATCAGCAGCGGCCGGCGGTGAACCGTGTCCGTCATCGGCGCATACTGGATCAGCTGGATCAGGTCGTTTTGGCAGACCACCTTTCCCGGGGTTGCCGCGACATTGTCGCCGAGGCGGAACGCCGCCATGTCGGTCATGCTGATCGCCAGCCGGCCTTTGCCGCGCTGCAAATCGTCGAGCAGGTTTGACAGGCCGTTGAGCAGGTTCTCGCCGCCCGATTCGGCGGTCGCGCGCAGCACCTCGGGGTTGGTCAGCACATAGTTCGACGGCGCCATCGCGTCGACAAACTGCCGCGTATAGAAATCGATCTTGCGGCTGGTGTGCTCGTCGAGCCCGCCGACGTCCTTGACAGCACGCTGGATGAAGCGCGCCGACAGCAGATAGCTCTGCTTGATATAATCAAAGACCGCGTTGTCGCTCCACGCGCGATCGCGGAACCGCCGGTCCTCGGGGGCCGCCTCGACGACCGGTTCCGCCGGCTGTCCCATCAGCCGCTCGCTGGTGCGCTGCCACAGCGTCAGGTAATCGTTCCACAACGCCATCTGCGCCTCGATGAGGCGCGCCGGGTCGGCCATCATCCGCGCCGTCAACTCGAAGAACGCGGTGCCGATCGCCAGCGGGTCGCCCATGCCGACCCCGCCCTCCGGCGCCTCGTTGGCTTGCCGACTGAGGAAATCGCTGACGAGGCGTTGGCTGCTTTCGGCGATTTCCGCCAGGCGGCGCGACAATGCAGTGGCGTCCGGCGTCTCGCCGCCGTTGCCGCTGGTCGCCTTGTAGCCCGCTTTGGCGGCGCCTTTGATGCGGCCCCTGACACCTGGCGCATCATTCATGCGGTTTCCTCGTTGGCTATTTTCGCCGAGCATTGCGGCCGATGTCGCGGGATCAAATGTAGTGACGCGCGCGTTGCGATCTAATACACCAACGCATCGAATGTGAAGCCGCCGTTGGCGCTCTGCGATGCGCGCGGCGGCGTCCGACGCCTGGGGTTGAGGTCTCGCGGATGATAGTGGTGAGTGCCCGCCGTCGTACCGGCGGGTCGGCGGCGTGGCTGGGCGGGCTGGTGCTGCTGCTCATGCTTTGCGGCTGCGACGGGGTGATCGAGACGTACCGCTCGGCGGTTGGGTTCAACAAAAACGATCCCGACCCAGGAACGGCGCCGTTCACCGGTAACCTCGACAAGGCCGAGACCGGCGCCTACCCCAATCTGGCCAGCGTCCCGACGCCGCCGACGGTCGCGACCACCTCGGCGGAACGCCAGGCGCTGACCAACAGCCTGACCGGCACGCGAACCGCGATGCAGGCCAATGGCGGCACGGCCACACCCGGCCCGGTACCGCCGCCGCCCACCATCCCGCAGTCGCTGGAGGCGTCGGCGACCACGGCGATGGCTCAGCCGGTACCCCCGCCTAAGACCCCGCTGCCGCCGCTGCGGCCGATGGACGAGCCGCCGCCGCCGCAGGTGCAAAACAGCACGTTGCAGACGCCGACGATCGCCAACCCGCCAGGCTTCGCGGCGGCGCGGCCGGCGCCGGCTCAGGGGCAGGTGTCACCCATTCCCCATCCGGCCTCGGCCGCGTTGGCGCCCGCCGCCGTCCAGTCCGGCAACCCGCAGCCGGCGATACCGGCGGCGACGATGCCGCCGGTCAAGCCGCCGCCGGAGGTCGCCTCGCACCCGCCGCCGAAGTTGCCGCCGGTACCGATGACCGTGGCGTCGCTCGATCTGCCGCCCGGGACCGCAGCGCTGTCACCCGACGCGCGCCCGCGTCTCGGCGACGTCGTCAGGGAATATCGCGAGCGGCCGCGCACGGTGCGTGTCGTCTCTTACGCTGCGCCCGCGGTCGGCGGCGCCGAGCAGCTCAACGCCTTCCGCGCGGCGCTCGACCGCGCCCAGATCGTCGCGAAGGAGCTGAGCGACGCGGGGATCCCCGCGAACAAGATCCAGACCGAGGCGTCGCCCGCGGGCGGTGCGCAGCCGCCCGGCCGGATCGAGGTGCAGTTGTTGCCGTGACCGCGGGAGGAGCCTTGTGACTGCGCCGCTCAAGATCGCCATCGCCGGTCTCGGCACGGTCGGCGCCGGCACCGTGCAGCTACTGCAGCGCCAGGCCGCGCACTTGGCGGTGCGTGCCGGGCGGGGGCTGGTGGTGGCTGCGGTCTCGGCGCGTGACAAGGGCCGCGACCGCGGCGCCGATTTGTCCGCCGCGCGCTGGCACGACGATGCCGTGGCGATGGCCGCCGACCCGGACATCGACATCGTCGTCGAGCTGATCGGCGGGGCCGACGGCGTCGGCCGTCGCGTCGTCGAAACCGCGCTCGCCGGCAAGAAACACGTGGTCACGGCCAACAAGGCGCTGATGGCCGAGCGCGGCACCGCGCTTGCCGAGCAGGCCGAGGCAGCGGGTGTGGCGCTGGCGTTCGAGGCCGCGGTCGCCGGCGGCATCCCGATCATCAAGACCTTGCGCGAAGGCCTGGTCGGCAACCGGCTGTCGCGCGTCTACGGCATCCTCAACGGCACGACCAACTACATCCTGACAACGATGCGCGAGACCGGCCGCGACTTCGCCGAGGTGCTGGCCGAGGCGCAGCGCCTCGGCTACGCGGAGGCCGACCCGAGTTTCGACATCGACGGGGTCGACGCGTCGCACAAGCTGGCGATCCTCGCCAGCGTCGCCTTTGGCCGGCCGGTCGATCTCGCCGGCGTCTACTGCGAGGGCATCCGCCACGTCTCCCGGCTCGACATCGAATTCGCCGAGGAGCTCGGCTTCCGTATCAAGCTGCTGGGCATCGCGCGGCTGACCGATCACGGCTTGGAGCAGCGCGTGCACCCCTGCATGGTGCGGCGCGAGACGCCGATCGCCGCGGTTGAAGGGGTCTTCAACGGTGTTGTCGCCGAGGGCGATTTTGTCGGCCAGCTGATGCTCGAAGGCCGCGGCGCCGGCGCCGGCCCGACCGCTTCCGCCGTCGTCGCCGACATCGTCGACATCGCCACCGGCCGGCGCGTGCTGCCCTTCGGCGTGCCGACGGCGGCGCTCGAACGCCTGCCCGGCGCGCCAATGGAACGGCATCAGGGCGCGTATTACATTCGCCTCATGGTCAAGGATCAGCCTGGCGTCATCGCCGATGTCGCGGCGGCGTTGCGCGACCAGCAGGTGTCGCTCGAGTCGATGATCCAGCGTGGCCGTTCGCCGAGCGAGGCCGTCCCGGTGGTGCTGACGACGCATGCCACCGTAGAGGCGGCGATGCGCAAGGCCTTCGCCGCGATCGGCAAGCTCGAAAGCGTGCTCGAACCGCCGCATATGATCCGTATCGAGGATTTCTAAGCCAAAAGAAGAGGGAGGAGACCGTGTCCGACGAAGCTCCGCGTATGGATCGCAACCTCGCACTGGAGGCTGTGCGGGTGACCGAGGTTGCCGCGCTCTCGGCGTCGCGGCTGATGGGGCGCGGCGACGAAAAGGCGGCCGACCAGGCCGCCGTCGATGCGATGCGCCAGGCGCTCAACGGGCTGACCATCGACGGCACCGTGGTCATCGGCGAGGGCGAGCGCGACGAGGCGCCGATGCTCTATATCGGCGAGAAGGTGGGCACGGGACAGGGGCCCAGGATCGATATCGCGCTCGATCCGCTGGAAGGGACGACGATCACCGCCAAGGGCGGCGCCAACGCCCTGGCGACGCTGGCGATGGCCGATGCCGGCGGCTTTCTCAACGCCCCCGACGTCTACATGGAAAAGATCGCGGTCGGCGGCGGGCTGCCGGACAACCTGATCGACATCGAGGCCGAGCCGGGGATCAACCTAAAGAACCTCGCGCAAGCCAAAAAGACCGACATCGCCGATCTTGTCGTCTGCATTCTCGACCGGCCGCGCCACGCCGAGCTGATCGCCAAGGTGCGCGCCGCGGGCGCGCGGATCATGCTGATCGGCGACGGCGATGTCAGCGGCGTCATCGCGACCTCCGATCCGGAGACCGGGATCGACATCTACATGGGCTCGGGCGGTGCGCCGGAAGGGGTGCTCGCCGCCGCGGCCTTGCGCTGCATCGGCGGGCAGATGCAAGGCAAGCTGTTGTTTCGCAACGATGACGAACGCGCCCGCGCGCACCGTCTCGGCATCACCGACCTCGATCGCGTGTACGACCTGCTCGACCTGGCGCACGGCGATGTGATGTTCGCGGCGACCGGCGTCACCAACGGCACGATGCTCAAGGGCGTGCGGCGCTTTCCCGGGGGCGCGATGACACATTCGGTGGTGATGCGCTCGCGCACCGGCACCGTGCGCTACATCGAGGCTAAGCACGATCTGAGCCGCAAGGAGAGCTTCGCGCGCTTCTCGCGCTGACTCTTGGCGTCGGCGCGAATCGCAACGCCGGTATCGGTCTTGACCGCGGCCTCCTTCCCGTGGTCGCGGGGGAGCGAGTCCGGCGCTGCGAGCGGCTGACGGGAGGCGGCTGGCGCGCACGGTTCAATCCCGCGAGAACTTGCGCTAGGACGGTGGCCGGGGCCGCTTCGGCTCCTGGCAAATCGAAGGGCCCAGGGTGGGGGAGCAGACAGCGTTCCTCGGGGTCGAGCGGTCGGCGAGCGGCCGCCGCTGGCGGCTGCGCGGCATCGCCGACGACGGCACGGCGGCGGCGATCGCGGCACAGCTCGCGGTGCCCGACATGCTCGCGCGGATGCTGACCCAGCGCGGCGTCGGTCTCGCAGAGGCCGCCCGCTTCCTCAGCCCGCGGCTGCGCGACCAGCTCCCAGACCCGGCGCACCTCAAGGACATGGACCGCGCGGTCGAGCGTCTTGTGCGCGCGATCCGCGAAGGCGAGAAAATCGTCGTCTACGGCGATTACGACGTCGACGGGGCGACCTCGGCGGCGCTGCTCTTGCGCTTTTTCGCGGCGGTCGGCGCGGCGGGCGATTTGTACGTTCCCGACCGCATGCGCGAAGGGTATGGGCCCAACGCGCCGGCGCTGATACAGCTCAAGCAAGGCGGCGCGCGGCTGGTCATCACCGTCGATTGCGGCACCACCGCGCACGATGCGCTCGACGCCGCGAAGATCGCCGGGCTCGATCTCATCGTCATCGACCATCACGTCGCCGAGCCGCTGCTGCCGAGCGCTGTCGCCGTGGTCAACCCCAACCGCCTCGACGAGGAAAGCGCGCACGGCCATCTCGCCGCGGTCGGGGTGGTGTTCCTGCTCGCCATCGCCGCCAACCGCGCGCTACGCGAAGCCGGCTGGTATCGCACCCGGCCCGAGCCGGATCTGATGCAGTGGCTCGATCTGGTGGCGCTCGGCACGGTGTGCGATGTGGTGCCGCTGACCGGGCTCAACCGGGTACTGGTCGCGCAGGGGCTCAAGGTTGCGGCGCGCGGCGCCAATCCGGGCATGGCGGCGCTTGCCGCGCTCGCCCAATCGAGTGGCCGGGCGAATGGCCGGCCGACCGCGATCGACGCGTATCAGCTGGGCTTTGTGCTCGGGCCGCGGGTCAATGCTGGCGGCCGGGTCGGCGCGGCCGATCTCGGCGCCCGCCTGCTGGCGACCGACGACAAGTCGCTCGCCGCCGAATGGGCGCAGCACCTCGACGCCTACAACAAGGAGCGCCGCGAGATCGAGGCGCAGACATTGGCGGCGGCGATCGACCTTGTCGAGCGGCAGAATGCCGAGTCGCCGGTGCTGGTGTTCGCGGCGGGAGAGGGCTGGCATCCTGGGGTCATCGGCATTGTTGCGGCGCGCCTGCGCGAACGCTACGAGCGGCCGGCGGTCGTCGTCGCGCTCGCCGACGGCGTCGGCAAGGGCTCGGGCCGTTCGGTTCCCGGGCTCGATCTTGGCTCGGCGGTGATCGCGGCGCGGCAAACCGGCCTCTTGATCAATGGCGGCGGTCACGCGATGGCGGCTGGCTTCACGGTCGCCGCCGACAAGCTCGTCGAGCTGCAGGAGTTTCTTGCTGCGCGGCTCAATGACGGGCTGGATCGCGCGTGCCTGGTTCCCGAGCTGGCGATCGACGCGGCGCTCTCGGCGGAGGCGGCGCAAGGCGATCTCCTCACCCAGCTCGAGGCGCTGGCGCCGTTCGGCTCGGCCAATCCGGAGCCGCGTTTCGCTTTTCCCGCGGTGCGCGCCCAGCATGTCGAGCGGGTCGGCAGCGACCATCTCCGGCTGCGCATCGCCGATGCCGTCGGCGGCGGGCAGCTCAACGCGATCGCTTTTCGCGCCGCCGACACTCCCGTCGGCGGGTTGATCGCCGAGGCCAAAGGCCGCGCGATCCACCTCGCCGGACACCTGCGCCGCGATACCTGGCGCGGTGGCGGTGCGGTGCAGCTTGTCGTCGACGATGCCGCCGTCGTACAGACAGGGGATGGTTGAGCAGAGCGAAACCCCCGAGCCGGTTCACGAGCACGTCGAACACCATCATCACACCGACGCCTTCCGGCGTTGGGTGGCAATCTATGTCGGGGTCGTCGCGATGCTGCTGGCGATCTCGTCGCTCGGCGGCGGCAAGGTGACGAAGGAGATGCTGGCGGCCAACATCCGCGCCTCCGACGCTTACGCTTTCGCCCAGGCGAAATACCTGCGCGAAACCGCCTACGAGCTCGCGGCGGACGAGCTTGAGGTGCTCGCCGCGCAGACCGCGACCCCGGACGAGTTGAAGTCGCGCATCGCCGCGTCGGTGAGGCACTATCGCGCCGCCGCGGCGCGCTACGCCAGCGATCCGGCGAGTGGCGAGGGGCGCAAGGAGCTGCTCGCCCAGGCCAAACGATGGGAAGCGCAGCGCGATCATGCGGAGGCGCAGGACCCGAACTTTGAGTTTGCCGCGGCACTGTTTCAGATCGCCATCGTGCTCGGGTCGGTGTCGATCGTCGCGACATCGCGCCCCTTGCTTGGCCTCAGCATGGCGCTGACCCTTGCTGCCGTGGTCCTGACCGTGAACGGTTTCTTCGTGCTGGTGCCGCTGCCGCTGGCGGGCTAGCGATGCGGCCCCGTGGGCCGCCTCGGGGGCCACCCGAGCAAACGCGACGCCGCGGCGCCAGACTTGTCGAGCTTGTCGTCGACATCTTGGGCGCGCAGGGCGACGGCATCGCGCAGTGGGGCGAACTGCCGGTCTACCTGCCGTTCAGCGTGCCGGGCGACCGGGTGCGCGCCGAGATCGGCGCACCGCGCGGCGGCGGTTTCGAGGCGCGGGTGGTCGAGCGTCTTGCGGCCGGGCCCGGACGCGTCGCACCGGCGTGCCGCCATTTCACGCGCTGCGGCGGTTGCGCGCTGCAGCATCTCGGCGCCGACGACTACCGCGCGGCCAAGCTCGGCGCGCTGACCGCCGCGCTCGCCCGGGTCGGCATCGATCTCGCGGCGGTCGCACCCTTGCAAGTCGTCGCACCGTATCGCCGCCGCACGCGGCTCGGCCTCGCGCGGCCGCGCCAACCGGGCGCTCCGGTGACGGTCGGCTTTCGCGGGCGCTTCCGTCATTCGCTTGTCGATCTCGCCGAGTGTGCGGTGCTGGAGCCGCGATTATTCGCGCTGGTCGCGCCGCTGCGGCAGGTCGCGGCGACGCTGCTGGCGCCCGGTGCTACCGCCGAGGCGATGCTGACGCGCTGCGACAGCGGTATCGATCTGTTGTTGGAGGCAGCGGTGGCGCCGAGCCTCACAGCGCTCGAAGCGCTCGCCGAATTCGCCGCGGTGCACGACCTCGCGCGCATCGTCTGGCGCTCCGGCCGTGGCGACGGCATCCCGGTCGTCGAGCGCCGCCCGGCGCGCGTCACCTTCTCGGGCGTCGCGGTGGCGCTGCCGCCGGGCGGGTTCCTGCAAGCGAGCGACGCGGCGGAGGCGCTGCTGGTCCGCGAGGTCGTCGCCGGGGTCGGCGCGCGCCGTCCCGTGCTCGATCTGTACGCCGGGCTCGGCACCTTCACCTTCGCGCTGGCGCAGGCGGGCCCGGTGCACGCGGTGGAGGGAGCGGCGGCAGCAGTCGTGGCGCTCTCCGCGGCGGCGCGCGCCACGCCCGCGGTCAGCGTCGCGCGCCGCGATCTCGATCGCGATCCGCTCGCCGGACCCGAGCTCGCCGGCTATGCCGCCGCGGTGTTCGACCCGCCGCGCGCCGGCGCGCGGCGCCAGGTCGAGGCGGTCGCCGCCTCGGCGATCGCGACTGTCGTCGCGGTGTCATGCAACCCGGCCACCTTTGCCCGCGACGCGGCGGCGCTCGTCGCCGGCGGCTTCCGTCTCGACCGCGTCGTCCCGATCGACCAGTTCGTCTGGACGCCGCACCTCGAACTGGTCGCGACGTTCCGCCGCTAATCCTCCGCCGCTAATCCCCCGGTGCTGCCGCCGCGCCGTCGAGTTCATGCAGGCTGCGCCCCCGGGTTTCCGGCAACAGCAGCAGCATCAGGATCATCAGCCCCGAGGCGACGGCGCTGAACAGCGCGATCGTCGCGCCGAGATCCAGGTTCTGGCTGACATAACCGACCATGGTCGGGAAGAACGAACCGATCGCCCGCCCCGAGTTGTAACAGAAGCCCTGGGCGTTGCCGCGCACCTCGGTCGGGAACAGCTCGGTCATGAACGGCCCCATCGGCGGGAACTTCACCAGCAGCGCCATGAACATCGGCAGCCCGGCGAAGAGCAGCGCCGTGTCGCCCATCGGGATGAACATGTAGAGCAGGATCAAGACCAGCGAGAGGATCGCCGACCACATAAAGGTCTGCTTGCGGCCGATCGCGTCGGACAGGTACGAGCCGAGGAGGAAGCCGAACAGCGCCCCCAGGATCTGCACCATCAGGAACCCGCCGGTCGCCGTCGCCGAGAAATGCCGCACGGTGCGCAGATAGGTCGGCATCCAGATGCCGATCGCGTAACCGCCGCCCTGGGCGCCCGCGACCATCAGCGACACCTTGATCGTCGTCGCCAGATGCGGTCCACGAAACGCCGAGAACAGGTGGGTGAAGCCGACCGGCCGGCGCTGCTTGTGGAAGATCTCGGGTTCGTCGATGTGGCGACGGATCCAGAACACGAAAATCGCCGGCGCCAGCCCGATCCCGAACAGCACGCGCCAGGCGAGCCACTCGGGCAAGAGCCAATAGACGGCGGTGTAGACCAGCGCCGCGCCGCCCCAGCCGACCGCCCAGCCGGTCTGCACGATGCCGACGCCGCGGCCGCGGTATTTGTCGCGGATCACCTCGCCCATCAGCACCGCGCCGGCGGCCCACTCGCCGCCGAAGCCAAACCCGTGCATCGCGCGCAGGATGAAGAGCTGTTCGAAATTCTGCGCGAAGGCGCAGAAGAAGGTGAAGAACGAATACCACAGGATCGTGATCTGCAGCATTCGCACCCGGCCGTAGCGGTCGGCGAGCGTGCCCGAGAACCAGCCGCCGAACGACGAGATCAACAGGGTCACCGTGCCGATCAGCCCGGCCTCGCCCTTCGACAGCCCCCACAGCCCGATCACCGTCGGGATGACAAAGCTGTACATCTGCACGTCGAAGGCATCGAGCGACCAGCCGCCAAAGCAGGCCCACATCGTGCTGCGCTCTTTGGCGGTCAGGTCGCGGTACCAGGCGAGCATCGTCCCCTCCCGAATTCGTTTTCTTTGCAAATGAGTGAAGCCGATAATTGCCCGCCTTGTCACCCTCGCAGATAAGCGGAGCCGCCATGCAAGGCCCAACCGATCGCGACCTGCTGCTGGTCGTCGATATGCAGAACGATTTCTGCCCCGGCGGGGCGCTGGCGGTGCCGGGCGGCGACGAAATCGTCTCGGCCGTCAACCGGCTGGCGCGTGCTTTCGCACACGTGATCCTGACCCAGGATTGGCACCCGCCCGGCCATTCCTCCTTCGCCAGCGCGCATCCCGGACGCCAGCCGTTCGAGACCGTCGAGATGCCGTACGGCGAGCAGATCCTGTGGCCGGACCATTGTGTGCAGGGCACCCCCGGCGCCGCGTTTCATCCCCGGCTCGACATACCGCGTGCCGAGCTGGTGCTGCGCAAGGGGTATCACCCGGCGATCGATTCGTATTCGGCGTTTCGCGAGAACGACCGACGCACGGCGACCGGACTTGCGTCCTATCTGCGGGAGCGCGGTTTCGAGCGGGTGACCTTGTGCGGGCTCGCGACCGATTTCTGCGTGCTCTATTCGGCGCTCGACGCGGTCGCGGCGGGGTTTGCCACTTCGGTCGTGCTCGACGCCTGTCGCGGCATCGATCGCGACGGTTCGGTCGCCCGCGCGATCGCGGCGATGCGCGCCGCCGAAGTTATCCTATGTTAAGGAACTTCTTCTCATCACCATGTGTTGTCGTCTTGCCGGCATCTCTCTCTCGCCGGCGATGACATCGGCATCCGGCGGCGTGCGACCTCGAAAGGCGTTAGGGGGCAGGCCTCCACCCGCTGCGGGCAAGCAGGCCGAGAGCAAGCGGCGCCGTTGGCCGGGCGCCGTGCGGCGGGCTTCCGTGCGAAGCCGTTCAGTGAGCAAAGGGTCGAAGTGTCACCTGAGATTTTCGCGGTTCTCGACGCGCTGTCGGATTTTGTCCTCCTCGTCGAGCCTCCCGGCGTGGTTGCGGCGGCGAACCATGCGTTCAGCAACGGCTTTGGCCTGTCCGCCCGGGCGATCACGGGCCGCAAGCTCGCCGATCTTACCGCGACGCCGCCCGATCGCCTCGCCCGCTATCTGCGGCAATGGTCGGCCAGCCGGGAGCCGACGCCGGGCGTTCTCGTCTTCCGTCTGCCCAACGGCGCGACGCTCGAATGCCCGTGCGAGGGCGCGGCGTTGCCCCTGTCGGGTGATTACGGCTCGGGTGATCACGGGCCGGATGATCACGGCGAACCGACGATTCTCCTGCGCTGTCAGCCGAAGGTGGAACCCGCTGGCCAAGCCGGTCGGAAAATCGCTGAGCTGAGGCGCGAGATAACCGCCAGCCGGCACACCGAGCAGGAGCTCCAGGAGCGCAACACCGCGCTGGCGGAAAGCGTCGAGCAACGCGACCGCGAGTTTGGCGGGACTCGGGCGCAGCTGAGGTCGAGCGAGCGGCAGTTCCGTCATCTCGTCGAAGGCGTCATCGACTACGCGATCTTCATGCTCGACCCGGAAGGTTTCGTCACCACCTGGAACCCTGGGGCCGAGCGGATCAAGGGGTACGCGGCGGGCGAGATCATCGGGCAACATTTCTCGCGCTTCTACCGGCCCGAGGACCGCGCGGCCGGCGTCCCCAAGCGGGCGCTGGCGACGGCGGTGCGCGAGGGGCGGTTTCTCGCCGAGGGATGGCGCGTGCGCAAGGACGGCTCGCTGTTTTGGGCGAGCGTCGTCATCGATGCCATCAGGCAGGGCGGCACATTGATCGGGTTTGCCAAGGTGACGCGCGATCTCACCGAGCGCCGCGCCGCCGAGGAGCATTTCCGACAGGTCCAGAAGATGGAGGCGGTCGGCCAGTTGACCGGCGGCATCGCACACGATTTCAACAACATGCTGACGGTTATCGGTGGCAATCTCGAGTCGCTGCAGCGGCACCTCGATCCGAATGATGCCAGCCGACACCGCCTGGTGGACGCCGCGCTGCGCGGCGTCAGCCGCGCCACCACCCTGACCAGCCGACTGCTCGCCTTCTCGCGGCGCCAGCCGCTCGATCCGAAGCCGGTCGAGGTCAACCGGCTGGTCATCGCCATGTCCGATCTGCTGGTGCGTACGCTCGGCGAGCACATCACCGTCGAAACCGTGCTGTCGGGCGGGGTATGGACGATCTTGGCGGATCCCAATCAGCTCGAAAGCACGATTCTGAACCTGGCGGTCAATTCGCGGGACGCGATGGCGCGGGGCGGCACGCTGACGATCGAGACGGCCAATACCGAGCTCGGCGATGCCGATGTCGCCGCCAATGACGAGGTCCTGCCGGGGCAATACGTGAAGCTCACGATCAGCGACACCGGCACCGGCATGTCGGCCGAAACCCTCGAGCGGGCGTTCGAGCCGTTCTTTACCACCAAGGGCATCGGCGAGGGCACCGGGCTCGGCCTGTCGCAGGTCTACGGCTTTATCAAGCAGTCCGGGGGGCATGTGAAGCTGTCCAGCACGCCGGGCGAGGGCACGTCCGTGCAACTCTATTTGCCGCGCGCGACAGCGTTCCTGGCGGCATCGGCCGAACCGGCGCCAGCAGTCGTCATGGCGAGGCCCGGCGAGACGATCCTGGTCGTCGAGGATGACGCCGATGTCCGCGCCTATAGCGGCGCGCTGCTGCGCGAACTCGGCTACACCGTGCTGGAGGCCGCCGACGCCGACGCGGGGCTCAGCCGGTTGTCGGCGCATCCGGAAATCCGCTTGCTGTTCACCGATGTCGGCCTACCGGGCGCCCTCAACGGCCGCGGGCTGGCGGATGAGGCGCGGCGGCTTCGTCCGGATCTCAGGGTGCTGTTCACCACCGGCTACGCCCGCGACGCGATCGTGCATCAGGGCCGGCTCGACCCCGACATCCAGCTGATCCTCAAGCCGTTCACCTTCCCCGGCCTCGCCGCGCGGGTGCGCCGGATGCTCGACGGCGAGGCCTGAACGCCGCAACGGTTGCGCTGCGCCCACGGCGGCTTCAATCTGACGGCCGAAAATTCCCCGCCCGCAACTGCGGGACGCGAGGCTGGGAGAGCTTGTCGGGGAGGGCGGGCGATGTGGCGTCTCGCGATGGCGGTGCTCCTGTTCGTGGCCGCGCCCGGGGGCGCGCACGCGCAAAAATCGGGCGGCATTCTGCAGGTCTATCACCGCGACAGCCCGGCTAGCATGTCGATCCACGAGGAAGGCACCAACTCGGTCGCCATCCCGATGATGGCGGTGTTCAACAACCTCGTGCTCTACGACCAGCATGTCGCGCAGAACAGCCTCGACGATATCGTCCCCGATCTCGCCGAAAGCTGGTCGTGGAGCGGCGATGGCACACGTCTCACCTTCAAGCTGCACGACGGCGTCAAATGGCATGACGGCCGCCCGTTTACGGCTGCCGACGTCAAGTGCACCTTCGACCTGCTGACCGGACGCTCCACCGACAAATTGCGCGCCAACCCGCGCAAATCGTGGTGGAGCAATGTCGCCGCGGTCGAGACCAACGGCGACAGCGAAGCCGTCTTTGTCCTCAAGCGGCCGCAGCCGGCGATCCTGGCGCTGATCGCCTCCGGCTACACCCCGATCTATCCCTGCCA
>Ga0126381_100004880_pt1 | contig 14663 bp, 9 predicted proteins | sample PanSoiMetPlot_28_FD_96465 | JGI IMG/M metagenome (GOLD analysis project Ga0126381, IMG submission 96465) | Tropical forest soil microbial communities from Panama - MetaG Plot_28 | ecosystem: Environmental > Terrestrial > Soil > Tropical forest > Bulk soil | place: Panama | collected 2016-02-17
CTTCGCTCAAATCAACGTTGGCCGGCCTCATATTAGAGGTAGGTAGGGTAGGTAGGAGGAGGAGGCCGTCAATCCCTTTCGGTGATCACTCCGTCGCTTGAGCCATCTACTTTCTCTGGCCCTCGATGTATTTGCGCACCACGGCTGCACCCGCGACTGGTTTGACCAAGACTCGGCGGCGATGCTTCGAACACCACACCGGATGACATTTGACGCTGAAAACGGCACCTGCATGTTGGGCGTACTGACCCGTGCGCAAGAGTAGACAAAGAACACAGGTTTAAGACAAACAAAAGGCGAAGGTGCAAAAAACGCCGCATTTCCCCTTTCGCATGAAGGCGACAGTCCCAATGACCTTGTCGTGGCAGTGGCGAGGGCTTCGGTGCGCGCTTGATGGCAGCACAGCATTTGCTAACCGTTTCGGGTAGGCGCTGAGAAGCCCCTGGCTTTAACCAAGGGAGTACGTCACACTCCGCCACCGGGGGCAATCAAATGAAAAAAGCTTCGACCGGCGGCGCCATTGCAATTCTAGCGGTTCTTTTGACAGGTTTTGCGGGCTGGACGCATTCCGCGCAAAACGCAACCGAGACCGAGCGAGTTCCACAGTTCGAGAATGAAGACGTCAAGGTATGGAAGTCGGTCATTTACCCCAACCAACCTCTCACCATGCACCGTCACGATCATCCGCGGGTCATCGTGGCCCTCAAAGGCGGAACGATCGAGATTTTGGAGCAGAGCGGCACAAGAGAAAAGCATGTCTGGGAGACTGGGAAGGCTTACTGGTTGCCGGCAAATCCTCCGAATAGTCGGCACGCGGATGTAAACACGGGCGATCAGCCAATCGAGGTCATGGTGGTCGAACTCACAAAGAAAAAATAGGCGAAGACGTGTTGCACCGCGGCACGTGTGGTCGGCCGTTTTCACGACCGTCGGGGCGCGCGCGACACCAATTCTCGCGCGCGCTCCAGGCCGCGCGGGTGGGCTTTGCAACACAATATCCGTGAGCCCAAGCTTCGAGTGTCAAGAGCCTTTGATGAGCGGAGACGTACGGCTGGAGGAGGGACTCGACAGTATCGCTGCATTTCCTTGCGTTAAAGGTGGGGATTGCCCCGTTCTTGGCAAGTCCGCGAACCAGAAAGGATTGCAGATATTACATCTGCGATCTTCGCCTCCCTGTCAATCATGACTATTCTCAAATTTGAGAACCTATCCTCGAGGTGATCGAGAACCTGAGTATCCAATACGTTGTTGACTGGGTCCAGCAAGAGCACATCACAGGTTGCCTCGCTGATCTCCGCGGCAATGCCAACCGAAGATGCGTGTGCGCCGACCAACGAAATGTCTGCCTGACTCTTCAGCGCGCGGGCGAGCGCATCGCGCAGAAGCCGATGGTCGCTTAACAGCAAAACCCGAACGGGCGTATGCAGGGTCGTCACTGCTGATCTGGTTCCGGAAGCGGGTTGGATAGGCGATAGTATCTCAGTCTCCATGGGCAAACTCCTCCCTCCAAGTATGCCGAGCAGTCCATCAAGGAAAGGGACTTCGGGGCAACTGTCAGAAGTACCAGTGCCCTCTGAACGGCTTGTCCAGAGCGCCAGAACGCTATTTCGCTCACGTTAATAGATGAAAAATCTTTAGATAACTAGATCGAAATCAGCTTCGGTGGAGCGGCGGGCAGCGTTTCGAAGCCAACGGCAATTCACGAAGGCAGGCTTACTTTCTTCCTAGAAACTTTCTCTCCAAGTCCGGCCCGAATTCGTCAATCAGGTGGTCAACCACACTAGAAGGGATTCCCATCGCTACCCGCGCAAAAGTCCGGTCGACAGCGCGATCGGTCGCCGGTTAATACGCATTCGACAGACTACTCGCAGCGATCAGGCCCAGTAGGCCCGACCAGTTGAACGTGCGCCCTCCCGAGTCTTGCCGCGTCAACACGGGTCGAATGATTGCATGCGCCAAACGGTTCCCGAAAGGACCGGAACCCACACGGAAATAACGCGGATCCTGGTGGAGAACTGAAGGAAATAGGTAGGCCCGAAAGAAGCCCGACGCTGTTTCATCAGCCAATCCAGCCCCCAGTCGCTTTCCGTACCCTGCAATACCTTGTCCGTATCCTGGCAGGCCGTTGGTCCCTTGCTGAACTCCCGCGCTGAAAGCGGTGTAAGTCAGGGTAAACGGATCGGTCGTGTTCTCAAAAAAAAGATGAAACTTTGCGGCCGAACTCAACGAGACTGGCACGCTGCTGTTGGAAACCGAGTACGTTGGGATGATCCAGAACAGTCGTGGATGTTCTTCTTGAGCAACCGGAGTTTGTGCCTTTGTCGCCTGCTGGACAGCCGGCGCGGGTTCTGCGGGGGTTGCCTTCGCGTCCTGTTCCATGCAAATGGACACCGTATCTTGCCCACGAACTTCACCTCGGAACAATAACAGTAAAGCCAGAAGATTGAAGGTTATTCGCACTGGATCAACCGACCTCCCGCTACACACGCCGCCATTTCTTCTGAGTGCCCCTTGTTGAATATTGGTCCGGTCCCCGGCTGTACGGGTGATGTCACAAGTCGAACGTTCACAGCTTCAATCACCACCTTCTTAACAATAGAAATGGCTGAGCGACACACCAACATCAGCCGAGATGTTGAGGATAACGGTTTGCTGACGAGAAAGAGCCTGTCAAATCGACTAGTCTGTAGAGGCAGGCGATAAGCGTAATACCGTCCAGTCAAAGGCCGCTCGAAGCAGCTTGTAGAGAACTAGGATGACTCCTGCGCGCGAGTCAGCGTTTAGCTTGTGACTAGCGCTAAAGCGTCTAGCCTTCGTCTCCCGCAGCCATGTGGGCTTCGCCGACGCGATCGGCTGATTTAAAACACAAGCTTGGCCGCTAACTGGACGATACGCGGATTAACGTCAGAGGTTGGGAACTGGAAGGCCGACGTGCCGGAGCTGTTTGGCAGCAGACAAGGCGTGAGAGCGACACCGCAAGCCGCTGCGCTGGATGAGACGATGAATTGTGTGGCGTTGACGCCATTGATGTTCGTGTGATTGAAAATGTTAAAGGCCTCGCCTATCAATTGCAGCTTCAAGCGCTCACGAATCTGAATATTCTTGGTGACGCGAGGATCGAGTGAAACGACCCGCGGCAGGTAAAGAGTGTTGCGCCCGAGGCCCGGCACACGATCGGTGAAACGGTTCGAATCATTGTTCAGATCAGAACTCACTAGCGCGGAGTAGGGCTGGCCGGACTGCGCGGTAAAAATTCCGCTCAGTTCCCATCCGCCTAGGATTAAGCGCTCCGCCGCGTGAGTTCCTTGCGCATAATTCAACGTCCAAACACCGCTCAAAACAAAGCGATGACGCTGGTCGGTAACGCCTGGAGCGCGGTCGGCGCGAACATTGACGGGATCTTCGACCATTTTGGGGTCGTCCGTGGAGCTGAAAGGCACCACGGAGGTTCCGTCCGGCCTGTCGTCAATCACCTTGCCATAGGTATAGCTCGCCAGCAGTTGGTAGTTCCTCCTGAAACGCTTGTTGAACTGCAAAATCAGTCCGTGATAGATGGAATTGGCATTGCTCTCGACCTCTTCAATCCGCTGAAAATTACCATTGGGCCGGCAGGTCGTGCTGGAGGGGACGACGAAAAGGCCTGCAGGACAGGCCCCGGCGACGGGGCTCGGGAATCGCTCGAAAGTAAGCGGCGTGGTGCTGCCGGCAATGCGGATGGTCGTGGGAATTTCCCCGGCCAGATTAATGTCTCGGGTGCGCTGCAGGTGCACACCGCGAACGCCGAGATACGATACCGTGATGCTTGAATCCTTACTGACCTGCCACTCAACGCCTAGGTTGCCCTGCTCGGTGTAAGGCTGGACGTAATTCGGGTTGAACACAAAAATCGTGGGCGGCGGCGGTGTCGGTATGCCGGGTCCGGGTGCTGGGGCGGCGCAACTCGGGTTGGCGGTGGGGCTGCCGCACACGGTATTCGGATAATTGGCCGGTATAGCCGCGCCGACGAACGTGAGCGTTTCAATCTGCACGCCGTTGTTGGAGTGTGCCGTGCCTACCAAAATGGATGGAGTGCGTCCGAAATAGATTCCGAAACCACCGCGAACGACGGCGTGGTGTTTGAATTGCGACGGGTTCCAGGCGAAGCCCAGTCGCGGGCCGAAGTTGTTGTTATCCAGATTGATCTCGTTGGTGAGAATCCCGGCCGCCTGCGCAACGGGGTTGAGCACGTGCGGCTGGGCTAGCCCCTCACGGTCATAGCGCAAGCCAGCGTTTAGAGTGAAATTCGACGTGACGCGCCACTCATCCTGAACGAACGCGGAGAATTCGTTGAGGTTAGGATTGGTAGTTGCGCCGGAGGTCCCCGCGCCTGCGAAGGCCTCGGTAAATGTGTCCGCAACGTCGGCGCCCGTAAAACAGGACGAACCTCCGCCATTTAGGCCGCACCCGAAACCTTCCAGGCTGTTGAAGGTGTACGTGCCCGAGAAATTGCCGGGAAAGAAATTCGAGATGCGGTCTAACATTACCGATCCGCCGAACTTGAGGGTGTGGCGGCCGCGGACCCAGGCCAGGGTGTCAGCGAACTGGCTACGTTTAATGTTGGTGAAGCGCGGACTGAAAGAATTCCGGCCAATGGTGAGCTGAGTACTGCCGCCCTGGCGGACGAACGCTTCGGGATTGATGCTGTTGGACTGCCCGGGCTCATTGTCGCGCACGTAAGCCGCGCGGAACTCGTTGACAAAGCGCGGCGAAAGAGTCGAGGTAAGCTGGCCGGAGATCGTGTCGGTCGTCACGTTTGACGCGCCAGTGTGCTCGCTCGAAACCGTCGCTCCGCCGAATTCCAGGTTAGCGCCGGTGAAGCGTTGGCTATTAACGCGCACCGACACAAGCTCTTTGGAGTTGATGTGCCAGTCGGCTTTGCCTAGGTAGACGTCCTGATTGAACATCTGAAGCCAAGAAGCGTCGCGCGCGAGCAGGTAATTGCAGGCCGTGGTCTGGTTGGCGTCGAGCGCACCCGTGCAAGCCGGAGGCACAAAAACAAGGTTCTGCACGGTGTTGCGCTGGCCGTCATAATCAAAAAAGAAAAACAGCTTGTCTCTTTTGATCGGGCCGCCGATATCGCCGCCAAACTGGTTAAAGTGGTACGGCTGCTTGGGTCTGTTGAGGGCTTTAGCGATCGGATCAAAGGCATTCATCGAGCGATCGCGGTAGAACTCAAAGGCCGTACCATGGAACTCGTTTGTTCCTGATTTAGTGACGACGTTGATCACCGCTCCGGCGGCGCTCCCATACTCGGCTGAATAGGTGTTGGAGTTCACTTGGAATTCCGCGACGGAGTCCTGGCTAAACTGATAGGGGCCGCGACCGGAGCCAGTTCGTCCGAGCGTTTGCGCAAAGAACGTGTTGTTGTTGTCTGAACCATCGACGATGAGCGAGTTGAGTGTGCCGCGCTGCCCGGCAAAGCTGATATCTCCGGTACGAACATCTGTGGTTACGCCCGGCGTGAGGAGCGTGAAATTAATAAAATTGCGGCCGAGCGTCGGCAAGTTGGCCACCGCGAGCTCATTCACAACCGATTCAACGGAGGAACGCGTGGTCTCAAGAACCGGCGGTGCGGCCGATACGGTAACCGTTTCGGCCTGTGAACCGACGGCCATTTGCACCGGCAAGTTGATGCGCGCGGCGACATCGACGGTGATGTCGGTCGAGTACTTGGCAAAGCCAGTGTGTTCAACAGTAATCCGGTAGGTACCCACCGGAACCGCAAGAAAATGAAACAACCCGTTATCGTCGCTCGAGGCCTGCTGCGTTAGCCCAGTTGCTTTGTTGACTGCCGTCAACTTGGCATTGGCGATTGCCCCGCCCTGCTGGTCGGCGATCGTTCCCTCGATCGAGCCGCTGGTTCCCTGCTGCGCACGGCTGCCCGAAACAAAAAGCAGCAACAAGGCGAGACAGGCTAGTGATCGCACTTTCGAAAACGCACGCGGCTGCGTCATGGAGCAGCTCCTCTCGAGAGACTTTTGCAGGGATGGGGTTTCGTTCTAAGGTTCCAAGCCAGAATTTGTCAAGTCTTTTCTCGCACGTAGCGATGCCTATGGAAAGTCGTAGCACAGCAAAAATCGCGGCAATACGATGAAAACAAAACCGTTGTGCAGTTTTAAAAATTCGGACTATTGCGCCGTTTCCAGATCCCTGGCTTTAGTACTTCGGTACTTAAGAAGCATTTTTATGCAAATCAGAATGGCCGCTAGTTGAAGTCTGCCAATGCGGCGTAGTGCAGGACGCAAGCGTAGCGAGGGGGACTCTTGGTCGAGAGAACAAGAGTTCACCGAGGACTCACCGGCGGAACTAGGCCAATTCTTGACGGGCAACAGAAAGAAATCGAATGAGCTCTGATTACATCTCCGGTTGCCAGCTCCTTTCGGCCTGAGGACCCTTCACGTCGGAATTGTCCGGTCCGACTCGGCTATTTCAAACATCGCATTGCCGAAATTCTCATGTGGAAACTCACGACGAACCCGCCAGTCCCGGCTTTCATAGGCAACCTTGAACTTACCCTTCGCGCGGTGGAGCAGCACCCGCAGGTAATTGCGGTCCACTCCGGCGTCCCTACACACCGCATCTTTGTCCCTTTCCTCCCAAAAAAGCGCCCGAAGCAAGTCGCGGTCCTGCACCGGCAGCCCCGACAGGGTCTCCCGCACCCGTTCCGAGCACTGCTTGGACACCATCATCCACTCCAAGTCTAGCGCCTTGCTGGGAATCTCTTCCGGCGTTTCGTCCATTTGCTGGTTCTTCCAAAGCGACCGGTAATACTCCAGTAAGACATTGTTACAGACGGAGTTAACGAAAGACCCGAAGCGCTCCGGCTGGCGCACCCCGCCTTCCTTGCGCACCGCCGCAATCACGCGGATGAACGTGTCCTGCTTTAAGTCCTCCACCTTGTCGGATTCGACCGCCCGGGCTCGCAGTTTGATCTGCAACAGCTTGTCAAAATACACAAAGAAATGGTGCTCCGTTGTCGGATCGCCGTCTCGCAGCCGCTGTACATAAGCCTTGTCAAACGCGAAGAAATCCATGCCGCCCTCCGAAACCGCCGTCGATCAGAAATTCGCGCATAGTTGTAAAAGCGACCCCCGAGTTGAAGTTGCCCTGTTTGGGGGCTGCCGGGTGGAACGGGGAAGACAACTGGGCCCAGGCACAAGGCCGGAAATGAAAACAAAGAAGATTCTTGCAGGGTGCGTCATGACGGCTACCCCAAAGAATGCCGTAGTGCCCCCAGGGAGTTGAGCTTGGGCAAGGATGTCGATAGAACTGAGAGAGAGCCTGGTGGTTAGACCCTTAGTCGTTATACTGACCATCGTTTTCCCCTAATTGATTATTCCGAGTCAGTTAATGCACTGGCCGTTTAGGTGAAGTCTGCTCTCTTTAAAACGATGGCCTCAAGCGACATTGAGCGACAACCCAGCTGTGTCGTAGTTCGTCGCTTTGTATCGTCCCGGAATGAAACGCAACCCTTAGGAGTGCCCTACGTTGGTTGGGATGAGGCCTACGCGAGTGTCGACAGCTCGACCGACCGGCCTAACCTCTCTGACTCGCGGCGACAAAGTACGACATCAAGAGATTGGCGCGGCTTGGCGCTTTACTTCCCGATGAACGGCGATAACATGCGAGCAAGCATTACTGGTGCGGTCCGGTTCCTGGCCGGTCATCGAGCCACCCGGACCGCAACCAGGTAGATGCCCAGCTCATGGGCCCAGTACAAATCTCGGGTAGGTGCCCGCCGGTTCAATCGGTAGGTAATGCGGTTACCGCGCGCTTCTATTTTGTCTATTCCGACCAATTTCGGTGAATTACAGTTTTTGGTAGTTCTAGTCATACTCTACTAATTCCTGAATCCGCAATGACTTAACATCAATCAAGTCTCCTCCGCGACTTACCGTACTATCCCTCTTATTTTGGTTGGTTATACGGAGTTATATCAAATGTGTACAAATTTATTCTAATTCTGGTCTCAAAAGTGCTACCTTTTAGCCCAGCCCGTGACTGTGGTGGTCACAACCTTCGGAAACCAGGCTAGACAACGATAAGAATCAGGCGGAGGTGTTGCTGTGGAACGAACTCGTTCAACGATTTCGGCCGTTACCCTATTTCTGCTCATTTTCACGTTGGCCGTGGGTGTTGCACAAGCCCAGATTCTGACCGGCAGCATAACCGGCGAAGTTGTGGATGCCACTGGAGCTGCCATCCCAGGGGCGGTTGCGAAGGCTGTCGACCTGGCAACGAATCATGAGTACACGGCCACTACCAACCCAAACGGCGAGTTTACCATCGAACAAGTTCCCTTCGGCTTCTATCACGTCACAGTCCAGGCCAAGGGTTTCTCCACTGCGATCGTCGACCGGGTGCAGGTAAACGTATCGCAAGTGTCACACTTGAATCTAAAGCTTGCCGTGGCTTCGATTGGCGAAGCAATCGAGGTCAAAGCGGAGCAGGCGGTCGTGCAGACTGAATCGGCGGAAATCAAGAACAGCGTGGACCGCATCATGATTGTCGATCTCCCCCTGCCCACACGCAACCCGTTGGATTTGATCAACGGCATGGCGGGAATCGTGAAGCCGGGCAATACCAGTGATTCGTTCGTTCACGGCATGCGCGGAAACGCCACCAACATCACGCAAGACGGAATCAACGTTGCTGACAATACAGTCAAGAGCAGTTCATTTTTTGCAATCAGCGCGCCTACGGTAGATACCGTCGGTGAGTTCAATGTCTCCGTGGCTGGGCAGGGTACAGATTCGGGATTTGGCGCCGCCCAAGTAAACATCGTCACCCAGCGCGGACAGGATGCCCTGCACGGGTCCGTTTTTTGGTTCCAGCGCACCAGCTTTTTGAACGCCAACACTTATTTCAACAACGCAAACAACATTCCCACGCCCTTCCAATTGCAGAATCGCATTGGCTACAACGTCGGTGGGCCGATCTACGTGCCCAAGATTTACAATGGCAAGCACAAGACTTGGTTTTTCAACGCCTTCGAGGCTTACCGTGAACCTGTGAGCCGCGCTCGTCCGCGGCTGGTTCTTTCCGACGCGGCGCGTCTCGGCAACTTCACCTATAAGCGCGTGGACACCCAACAACCGCAAACCATAAACCTGCTGACAATAGGAACGATCGGCACGACGGGTCAGACACCGGTGATTAATTCTGCATACATGGGCTACTACAATGCACTCGTGCCGTCTCCCAACGGCGACGCGGGTTGCTCAGGCGGCGATGGCAACAACCTGCGATGCTTTACCTGGAACGTGGCAGGAAGGAACTTCACAAACCGATATACCGGTCGCCTAGATCACCAACTGACAAAATCGCATTCGATCGAGTTCGTTTATAATCAAGCTAATTTCAATACCGCAAATGACTTCCTGAACGGCATTGAGCAGTACTTCCCGAGTTCGCCCGGGGGTGGCCAAGCCTCGAAACGGCAGGTGTTCACTTGGGCTTTTCACTCGATCTTTGGCAGCAACAAGGCCAATACCGCTCGGTTTGGGCTGCAGCGCGCGCCCGTTACGTTCACGATTGGGGACAATTTCGCAGCCACCAACCGTCTCCAGGTCGCGGTGCCGAATTCGTTTTCCATTACCAGCACCTCAGGAATCGCAGAACCCAGCATCGTCTCTACTAACCTGCCACAAGGACGCAACACCCCAGTGCGTCAGGCTATCGATAACTTCAGTTGGATTAAAGGCCGTCACGCTTTGGAGTTTACGGGTGAGTGGAGGTGGATCCTTTCCAACAACTTCTTTTTCAATACCATTCCACAGTTGATTCAGCTGGGGAACAACCCGGCAAATCCCGACGGAATCGTCGCGTCAAAGTTTCCCGGCGGCATCGGATCCGGGGATTTAACCAACGCTTCCAGGATCTTTGACTTGGTTACCGGTTTGCTCGGCTCGACTTCGGAGGGCTTCAATCACACGTCCCCCACTTCCGGATATATCGCCGGCACCCCGCGTCTTACCACGCCTTCTCAGCAGAACTATGCCGGCTCCGTTCAAGATAACTGGAAGTTTAGGCCCAACCTAACGCTCCAACTCGGTGTGCGCTGGGAGTTCCAGGGTCCTTTTGACCTGCGCAATAAGCTCATCCTCCAGCCCGATGATCGCATCGGAGGAGTGTTTGGACCGGCTGGTCCAGGAAACTACTTCAATGTGCTAACCACTCCTGTCGTCTCAGATGTCCTGTTTAACTTCGCGGGGGCCAACAATGGCAAGCCTCTGTATGACAGCCAGTACACAAACTTTGCGCCTCTCGCCGGTTTTGCATGGGATCCCTTCAAAAATGGGAAGACCGCGATCCGCGGAGGCTTTGCCACGTATTTCACTCAAGACGGATTTACACTTTTTGCGCCCTCTTCCACCGGCAACAACGGTTTGTTCACCGTCGTGACGAACAGCGTCCCGACAGGAGTCTTTAATCCCGCCGCGTTTCCTACTCTCGCCGCTCCTGCGGACCAGTTTCCGGTGTCCGAGAGGACCGTATTTGCCAACAACAGCGGCAGCAACACCATTAACGTCTTCAAACCCAACCTCGCAGTCCCGTACGTGCTTGAATGGCACCTCGCTGTGCAGCGGGAGATTCCCGGCAGGATTACTGTCGAGGCTCGTTACGTCGGCAATCATGGCGTAAAGCTCTACCGCACCTACAACATCAATGAGCTAAATATTCTGAATAATCCGTTTACGGACGCCAGTGGAAACCAGGTCGCCAACGTGCTGACCGAGTTCAACAATGCGGTTAGTAATTTAGCAATCTGTCAGGGCAACGCCACCGCTTGCAAAGCGGCGCAGGCAGCGGGTGGGGTTTCTGCCACTCAGCAAAGCGCCAATAACTTCGGTTTCTGGGGTCTGCCTGGTCAAACGCCACTCCCGATCCTCAACACGCTTTTTGCCGGGTTTAGCGGTGGCTCGACCGCCGGATTCGCCAGCCCGGCCTTCGTAACTGCCCTGACGCCATCGCAAGGGCTGAACTTGGCCACCATGTTCAACACCCTTCGCACATCCCCGACCTATGCGGCCAACCGTGCCGCTTTCCCGCTGAACTTCTTTGTCCCCATGCCGTGGGCCAGCACCGCTAACTTCATAGACAACAGCAGCTACTCAACCTATCACGGAGGAGAATTCGAAGTACGGCGGCGCTTTTCGGGCGGCCTATATTTCGTCGCAAACTACACGTTCAGCAAAACGCTGGGAGATTTTCGCTCTATAAGCAGCCAAACAGAAGGACAGGTATACCGCTCCATTGCTGATCGGGCTTTGGACAAGGCCCGCGCGGCTTTTGATGTAACCCACAATGTTTCAGCCACGGTTATTTACCCCCTTCCGATTGGCAAAGGCCAGCGGCTGCTGAGGAAGGCGAACGGCTTCGTCGACACGCTTGTTAGTGGCTGGGACCTGCAAGGACTCACCCGCTGGAGTTCTGGCGCCCCGTTCACGATATCGTCTGGACGGTTCCCGAACGGGGGCGGTCTCGGCGCAACCAACGTGGCGGAAAGCGCCATGCTCAGGAACATGTCAATGAGTCAGTTTCAGAGCCAGCTTGGTGTCTTCAAAACGGCCAATGGCGTCTTCTTTATTAACCCGAGCTCGGGATTGATCACCATTAGCGCCGCTGGCAGCAGGCCGGTACTTTGCCAACCGGGGCAGACAACACCCTGCTTTGACTTCCCGGCTGCAGGCCAGTTTGGCAACACGCCGTTCAACGGGTGGAATGGACCCAACATTTTCAACCAGGATCTAAGCGTAATTAAACGGACTAATGTCCCGAGGCTTGGCGAGAAATTCAATTTCGAGATTCGTTTGGAGGCCTTCAACGCGCTCAACCACCCCAGCTTCCAGACTCCCGCGGCTGGAAATACTGGAAATACTAGTTTGCTGAGCACCTCGTTCGGTCAGCTGACTAGCATAGTAGATACCGTCCGCGGTGGCGGCGTGACCTCCCGCATCGTCCAGTGGGCGGTGCGCGTAAACTTCTAGAGAATCTCGGGACTTGACCGAAGAGATAGATTTTCCAGTTAATCGCGCCAGCCTTTGCTGGCCAGCCATTCCTCCCACCAGCGGTGGTCATGCTCAAGTTCCCTTTGCTTCTCCGGAGGCAATTCAGGACCCGGTTCTGGAACAGGCTGCAGAGCGTCGAGACCGACCTCGCCTCGTAACTGATTTACGCGATTAGGCTCGGCCAGCTTCCAGGGGCGATCGCGACCGTCCCTCGAATCGTTGATCCACTGTGTGCCAAAGCGCTGTGGCCTACCTTCTTGCATAGCAATTCGGTCTTCTAGATAAGCTGCATGCCATCTGGGTGTGTGTCCTTCAGCTGTACAGGCCTGCAACAGTCTCAACGCCTGTCGTTGAAATTGCGGTTCGCCAACAGCGTGTTGTGCAATGAACCACGCAGCTTCGGCGCCGTCTTTACCAGCGATGCTTGCAGCGGGCCAGCCATGCTGTTCGATCAACTCTCGCAATCGCGCGGCATTCCTCTGGTGGACTTCCTCCATGCGTGGGGCCTAAGGGCCACCCAGTTGTCCGGAATCGAGAAGTTCTTGGCGTACCCGCCGGTCTTCATCGCGCATGCCCACCAATTCCGTGCGTAGTTGCTCGTTAACCACCTTCTCGAATCCCTTTCTCAACGCCAGTGGCGGATTGTATCCTAAGCTGATTTCGACTTGTCCGGTAACGCGTTTATCAGGTCAACCAGAAGGCCCGATGCGAAGCGTGGGATCTAGCCAGAATCGGGACCTGTGCTTCGGGATTGGTCGAGTTGAGGATGAGGTCACCGGGTATGGTTCCTTTGCGCCTTGCCTTTTTGGTTCTGCCCCGCAGGGGCCTCAACGCAAATGAAATCCGGTTATTAATGGACCGGAATCTTCACGTAGCTATCCGTACGCCACTGAACCTTTAGCGGCTCTCCTGCGTCGTGGATGTCTTCCATCGCCACATCTTTGCCAGTGCCATAATTCACTTCGGAAAACTGTTTTTGTTTACATTGACCATCACCAATAGCCGGCTTCCCTTCTCCAGTCGCCGGCTCGTCATTCGCGTGCGATCAAACGGGATGGATTCGATCGCTCCCGGCGTGAGCAGATGGCTAACGCTCATGTCGCGCGCATAGCTCGCGCGCCCCAGGAAGTAGGAGAGGTGAAATAGATCGCCGTTGGGCATCACCTGATACAGAACGACGCCGATATCCATGTCTTTCTTGTTGATGATGGCTTTGATCTCCCCGGAAAAAGTGCCGTTGATCTCCACCGGAGAGTCGAAAGGTTCGCTCAGAAACGCGTAGCCCGTGGAGAAATCTGGCTTTCGCCCAACAATCGGAAACGGATAGTAGTCGTTGTTCGTGCTAGTTTTCCGATCTGCAAGGTCAACTGTCTGCTCAAGCGAATGCGCCACAGAAGGCTTCTTTTTCGCGAGTCGATACCGATCGCCGCATCGTTCAGATCCTCATGGGGAAAACTCAGTTCCTGCGCGCTCGCAGTCGCCGGAATGCTAAAGCACAGAACGAGTAGTAGAGCGGTTCGTTGCAACAAAGCACACTCCCAAGTTCGCCGCGAAAAGGTCCCGCGTTTCGCGCAGACGCTCTCGCTATGTAGACTGTACACATAGTGACGCCCCTGGGCACAAAATGTTTCATGCCGCTCACAATCGGATCATCATCACCTCATCCGACCGAAACCCGTCGGTTCTTGCATCTCGGCTCTATTTCGAATGTTCAAATGAGTTGCAGCAAAAGACCACGACTAACCATGGGCTTCTGAACGGACGGGCAAACCCCGAAGAAATCTACAACTCCCGATTAGTCGACGCGAACCGGATCCGATGGTGAGAGTAAGGCTCGGCTTGCATTTTATGGCTGTGGGTGGGGCAACAATTTCGCCCGGTCATCGATGGACTTTGGAAAAACGGGGGCTCCCCGCGGCGGTTTGCCTATGGTAATCGCCCAGTGCTCGATCCAGCTGCGGCCTTCTTCGCCGACAAAAGTGTCGGGCAAGCCGTAAGCGTCGTCGCTCAGGGCTTCCTCAAGCGTGATGAAGCGGTAGCCGCGCTTGCGCAACAGTGCGATCAGCTCCCCAATATGGTCGGCCTCCAGATTGTTCGCATGCAGCAAGAGGATCTGCCTCGGCTCGTACCCGAGCAAGTCCCTGGACAATTTCTCGAAGTAGTCGAACACCGCTGCGTGGTAGGAAAGATAGTTGCTTACCACTTCCTGCTGCAAGGCTTTGTCGTCGCGCCTTTTCGCGTCATCGTAGACGCCGGCGAAGTGCCAGTCCCACGCGTCCATGGTGACCGGCGCAATGCGGTATCCGCGCGACACGAGAAACGCTTCCGCCTCGCGGCGCGTCTGCAAATCGCGGCCGGTATCCAGATAGGGATGCCGGAAGTAGCGCAGTTTTTTCCGATGCTGAGCCATCAGCAATCCCGTCACGGTTTCGCCTTGAATCACGGACTCCTCAAATTCTTTCAATCCCATCCGATTGAGCGAGGTGTGGCCAAACGTGTGATTGCCCAGTTCGAAACCTGCGTCCAGCCACTGGTTGAGCGCGGCGATTCGTTCGTCCACCTCTCCCCATTTGTGGTACAGCTTCCTCTCGTTTACGAATCCGACGGCGGGTA
>Ga0126381_100004881_pt1 | contig 14661 bp, 12 predicted proteins | sample PanSoiMetPlot_28_FD_96465 | JGI IMG/M metagenome (GOLD analysis project Ga0126381, IMG submission 96465) | Tropical forest soil microbial communities from Panama - MetaG Plot_28 | ecosystem: Environmental > Terrestrial > Soil > Tropical forest > Bulk soil | place: Panama | collected 2016-02-17
AAGCCGAGAGCATCAATGGCGACGGTCAGATCGTCGGCTATGGATTTGTCAAAGGTCAGACACATGCATTTCTTCTGACTCCGATTGAGGACTGAACGCCGCTCGACGCGATGGGCTATTCCGACCCGGAGTCATCGAAGCCCCCGCTCATCAAAATTGCCCCGTTGGGCAGCAATAGCAAGAGGCTGCTCTGCGGCAGGTGCAAGCTTTTTCTTAGCTTTTGCTTTCTTCTTTGGGCTTTACCGAATCCGGGTCTGCTTCGATTGTGACTTCGACTTCAGCGCCTTTCTTGAGACTCACGGGTTTGCCGTCACCGTCTGTAAGAGAATTATCGATCCGGACTTCGCGGTACAGTTCATCCGCACCGTCGATATTAATCTGCGCCTTCTCAGGCTCGTTTTTGCCTATGGCGGGAACAATCTTCTCGACGGTCCCGGGCATGGTTATAGTTGCTTTCTGCGGCGCGTCAGTTTCGAGCTTGCGATTGTTCTTGTCAGCCATCAAGATCCTCCAAAGTCGATTGTATGGCGGGGCCTCGCGTCATTTCGGTCGTGAAACGCCGACTTATTTTTTTCGTTAACTGAGCTAACGTACGACGGGCCTTTTCGATTGCCAGTTGTTCTTCCTGATTTCCTCGGTCAAATAATACGAAAGCTTCTGCCCGGGCGATAATTCGCCACTTCCGCCTTGGCTACGTTTGCGCGCAATTGTTCCGGCTGCGGCTTGAAAACTGCGCCTTGCAAAAGCGTCCCCGCGATACTTGTCGTCGTGGGACAGGCCTCCGTGTTAGTTACGAATACGCTTGAGATGAGCAAACGTCAACCTATTTAAAATTGATCGAAGGGAGACCTGGCTCCACTGCGGTCTTTGGGCCCGAAATGCGGAATGAATCGGCGCTTTACCGTGGATTTCGACTCACCGGTTCTTCCATTGCAGCCTGGGTGAGGAATCCGTGAGAAAAGTCACCAGCGTTACAATAGTGGATGGACAACACGGAGTTGTGCGGGGAAGAAACAAGATGAAGGCGGCGTTTCTTGGCAGTCCGCAGCCTATAGCGAATGATCCGCTTATGATTGGTGAAGTCCCTAAACCCGCGAGCGGATCGCGAGAAGTCCTGCTTCGCGTACGCGCGTGCGGAGTGTGTCGGACGGACTTGCATATTGTTGAGGGCGAACTGCCGCGCATGCTGCAGAGTGTAATCCCAGGGCATCAGATTGTCGGCGAAGTCGTGCAAGGCGGTTCGAACGAATTGCCGAATGGAACGCGCGTGGGCGTTTCTTGGATCGCCGGCACCGACGGAACCTGTGTCTATTGCCGGCGCGGATGCGAGAATCTGTGCGATGGCTTGACCTACACCGGCTACATGGTGAACGGAGGCTATGCGGAATATGCGGTGGCGCGGCGAGATTTTGTGTTTCCGCTGCCGCCGGATCTCGACGACCTGCATGCCGCGCCGCTTTTATGCGCGGGAATCATTGGATTTCGCAGCCTGCGGGTGGCGGGCGTCGAACCCGGCGACCGAGTGGGCTTGTTCGGCTTTGGCTCGTCCGCGCATTTGGTTACCGGCGTCCTGCACGCGTGGGGCTGCCCGATCTACGTTTCCACCAGAGGCGAGTCGCACAGAAAATTGGCGCGCGAGCTGGGAGCCACATGGGTGGGAAGTGAGGCAGAATGGCCGCCAGTCGAATTGGACCGCGCCGTGACATTTGCGCCGAGCGGAGAGGTAGTCGTGGCGGCGCTTGCCAGTCTGCGAAAAGGTGGCGTGGTCGCCATCAACGCCATCCATCTGGACCGCATCCCGCAATTCGACTATGACAAATTGCTTTGGGGCGAGCGGCAAATCCGGAGCGTAGCCAACATGACCCGGCAGGATGCCAATGATTTCTTGCGGCTGGCGGGCGAGATCAAGCTACGCCCGAAAGTAACCGTGTTCGGACTCGATCAGGCCAATCAAGCGCTTAAAGCCCTGAAGAGCGACCAAATCGATGGGGCAGCGGTGATCGTTCCGTGACTGGAAGGTTACCGAACACCCCGGCAGGGCCCATTGCGCCATCGGCGTATCGCGCATCAGAAAAGCGGGAGCCCAGGCTTCCGACCCGATAAGAGTGTAAGCGAATCCCAAATGGAACACCGCTGTTTGCAAAAGAAAACTGTTTTGTCCAATATTGAATCGGTTTAATCTTGCTCGCACGCCGATTTAACTTCTCCGGTGAAAGAGGGTTCATGCCCCGCTGCATCCGTCTGGTGATTGCTGTTGCTGCTAGTCTCACTTTCGTGCTTTCCTCCTCCGCCAAAACTCCCAAGTCATCGGCGGGGGCTACTGCGCGGTCGGTCGATTTGCTCGCCGGATGGGAAATCCAGTCTTCCTGTGACATCAAGGCTACTGGCGAGCAGGTGTCGCGGGCGGGATTTGCAACGGCCGGCTGGCACAAGACCACTATTCCCAACACTGTAGTGGGCAGTCTGGTGGATGACAAAACTTATCCGGATCCCATGGTCGGAACGAACCTCAAGAGTTTGCCCGGCATGAACTATTCCAGCGCGACATTTTTCGCGAACCAGGACATGCCGGAAGGCAGCCCGTTCAAATGTTCTTGGTGGTGGCGAAACGAATTTGTGATTCCCGTGACGTTTGCAAAGAAAAATATCGCCATACATTTTCCTGGGATCAACTATCGCGCCAACGTGTGGTTCAACGGACAAGAAATTGCTGGCGCTCAGGATGTGGCGGGAACCTACCGGATTTTTGAGTTCGATTTGACCAAGCTGGCCAAGCCCGGCGCGAACAACGTCATCGCATTGGAAATCACGGCGGCGGCAAAAGAAGATCTGGGCATCACTTGGGTGGATTGGAATCCGACGCCTGCGGACAAGGACTTGGGAATCTGGAAAGAAGTCAGGATAACGGCGACCGGACCGGTGGCGATTCGCAATCCTTTTGTGAAATCGCAACTGAACGAGGATTTCACGGCCGCGGATTTGAGCATTTCGGCGGACCTTCGCAACGATTCTGCTACCGACGTAAAAGGGGTTTTGTCGGCGGAAGTGCAGGGGAAAACCGTCCAACAAGCGGTCGAGCTCGCAGCTGGCGAGACGAAATTGGTTCGCTTCGAGCCTGCGCAATTCGTTGAATTGAAATTCGCGAAGCCGAAACTTTGGTGGCCCTACACGATTGGTACGCCATATCTGTATAAGGCGACATTACGGTTCGAAGAGGGCGGCCAGGTCTCCGACAGTGCGACGGTTTCGTTCGGGATTCGGCAGGTCACCAGTGAACTCACCGAGAAGGGACATCGGCTTTTCAAGATTAATGGCCGGCGCATTCTGATTCGCGGCGCTGCATGGGCGCCGGACATTTTTCTTCGCCCGCAATCAAAAAAACTGGACGCCGATCTGCGCTACGTAAAGCATATGGGCCTGAACACCATCCGGCTGGAGGGGCGCATCGATCGCGATGAGCTCTTCAACAAGACCGATGAAATGGGAATTCTGGTGATGCCCGGATGGACCTGCTGTGACGCGTGGGAGATGTGGGACAAATGGACCGCTGACACACGCAAGGTCGCCGCGGCGTCCATGGCCGACCAGGCACGGCGGTTGCGGAATCACGCCAGCGTTTTTGTGTGGCTCTATGGCAGCGACGGTCCGCCGCCCGCAGACGTGGAGAAAATGTATCTGTCCGTCCTGACCAATGCGCAATGGCCGAATCCTTCGGTCTCCTCGGCAAGCGAAACGCCGACCACCGTCACCGGAAAATCTGGCGTGAAAATGACCGGACCGTATGAATACGTTCCTCCGGTTTACTGGTTGGCTGATACGCAAGCGGGCGGTGCGTATGGCTACAACACCGAGACCAGCCCCGGCCCGGCGATTCCAACCTTGGAAAGTATCAAACGGTTCATTCCGAAAGCGCATTGGTGGCCGATCGACGACGTGTGGAACTACCACGCGGGTGGCGAGCGGTTCACTACGGTGAATGTTTTTACCGACGCGTTGAACAAACGCTACGGTACGGCGACTTCGCTCGAGGATTACGAACGCAAAGCGCAGGCACAGGCTTACGACGGCGAGCGCGCCATGTTCGAGAGTTACGGCCGCAACAAATATGTTTCCACCGGAGTCATTCAGTGGATGCTGAACAATGCCTGGCCTTCGCTGATCTGGCATCTGTACGACTACTATCTGGCACCGGGCGGCGGATATTTTGGCACCAAAAAGGCCATGGAGCCACTGCATGCGCAATATGGTTACGACGATCACAGCGTTGCGGTAGTTAATGACACCTATCAGGAGCGCAAAGGCATGAAGGTCCGCGCGCGGATCTATTCGCTGCAAGGAAAGCTTCTGGCGGACAAGCAGGAAGCCGTGGATGTGCCAGCCGATGGAGCGGTGAAAGCTTTTGAGTTGCCGAAGCCGGATGGTTTAACGATGACATTTTTTGTGCAACTGGATTTGCGGGACGCGCGCGGAAAAGCGGTCAGCGGCAACTTCTACTGGCTCTCCGCAAAGCCGGACACCCTCGATTGGGCGCATAAGCAGGATACCGTGTACACGCCGCAAGCGGACTTCGGCGATTTAACCGGATTGAATTCGCTGCCCGAGGTCAAATTGCAAGCAAGTGCGCTGACCGAATTAAAGCCTGGCGCAGCGCAGGGAACGGCGCATGTGCGTGTGAAAAATACTTCGGGGAGTGTGGCCTTCCTGATTCGACTGCGGTTAGCGAATAGGAAAGACAACTCGGACGTCGTTCCGGTATTTTGGGAAGACAACTACTTCTCCCTCCTGCCCGGCGAAGAGCGCATGGTCGCGGTCGGCTATGACGCCGGCGCGTTGCACGGCGCACATCCGGTCGTTTGGATCAGTGGATTCAACATCGCACCGAGCGAAGTGTCGGCTCCTTAGTAACACTGAATTCAATTTCGGAGGGCAATCAAGACCCTGGCACGATAAGCTGGATGGTGCGCAACCTGGAGGGGCTTTCGGAACATCCAATCCCGCAGACTAAGAGTGTGTGCGCAAAATGGACTGCGCAGTTGTATCGTATGCTGGTGAAAGGCGAGGGATAATGACCAACAAGAAGTTCGCGAGATTTATGATGCTGGCGGTGGCGGCGCTGGTGTTCGCGGGACAGGGGTCCGCGGACACGCTGGAGCTGAAGGATGGGCGCGTGCTGCAGGGAAAATACCTGGGCGGAACGCAGGCGATACTGCGTTTTGAAGTGAACGGCGATGTGCAGACCTTCCCCACCCACGATATCGTGGCGCTTACTTTTTCGCGAAATTCGGCAAGGGCCCCGGAATCCGCGCCACCGCCGCCCCCTGCGCCCGCCGACAACCCTCCTCCCGATCAGGGAACGCTCCCGCGCAATGCCGCTGCCGCCCCGGCACCTGCTGGGTACCATGGCGGGGACTTTACTTTGCAGGCTGGTCAGCTGCTGTTGGTGCGCATGATCGACAGCGTGGACTCGTCAAAGAATCACGTCGGCGATATATTTCACGCCAGCCTGGAGACCGACCTGAACGTTAACGGAGTGCTGGTGGCGCGCAAGGGTAGCGATGTCTATGGACGTCTGGCCAGCGCTGACAAGGGCGGAACGTTCTCCGGCAAATCGGAGCTGCAATTGGAGCTGACCCGCGTGGTGATTGACGGCAGGGACTATCCGGTGGTCAGCAGCGATTACAACGTGCAGGGGAAGAGTCGTGGGTCCGACAGCGCGAAAAAGGTTGGCGGCGGAGCAGTCTTGGGCGCAATCATCGGCGGAATCGCGGGGGGTGGCAAGGGTGCAGCGATCGGCGCGGCGGCGGGCGGCGGGGCAGGCGCCGGGGTGCAGATCCTGACCAAAGGGCAACAAGTGAAGGTGCCGAGCGAGACGCTGTTGGAGTTTCGGCTGCAACAGCCCGCGACGGTAACGCCAACTTCCAACTGAGAACCGGGAACAGCCAAGCCAAAAAGTGCGTGCGCAGCACATGTTGTTGCTTAGGAAGCACATTCGTCACATTTCTCCGACTTCCTTCTTGCTACTTCTACTGTTAATGACTAAGCTACCCCCTCATGAAAAAAGCCCGGAGCGGGCTCGAATGAGGGAACGATGCCAAAAGAAAAACCGCAGGTAAACATTGGGGAAGTCATCAAGACTTATCGCAGCCAGCGCGGGTTGTCGCAGGGTGACATCGAACGCCGGACGGGTCTGCTGCGCTGCTACCTTTCCCGCGTGGAGAATGGGCATACCGTGCCGTCTCTGGAGACGCTGGCCAAAATCGCCGAGGCCATGGACATTTCACTGGCCGATTTTTTCCCTGGCACGGAGACGCCGCGGGACAAAGAGACACAGAGGATGCTGGGCGAGCTGTCGCAGGACGAGATCCGCTTCCTGGTGGAGATCAAGCGCTATAGCTCGACGCTGTCGGATGGCGACAAGCGGTTGGTGCTGGCGATGATTCGCAAGATGGCCACCATGATTCCACCGCCGGTCCGCAAGCCACTGGTGCGGCGTCCGGCGGTCTAGATCCGCCCAAACAGCAAAAAACCTCAACCGAGGAGCGGTTCGAGTCTCACACTATAAAGCAAATGCGAATAGTAGTCGGGTGAGCCAATCCGGCATGGCTCCGGGCGAGAATTTGCAAGAGTGACGGGAGCTTCGATGACAAGTCAAACGGCTCGTGTTACGCTATGTTGGACTACTTTTGCGCGGCCGCACCCTCACAATCTTTCCGTTTAACAAATGGTGGCACTGTTTTTTCAATAGCGACAAATACCACCAGGAGAAGGTGGCGTTAAGATTATTGGTTTTGTCTCGCCGACCAATGAGGAGTTCGCTGACGGACAAAAGGCTATTGTCCCGCTCGCGAGCCGCCTTACCAACACAAAATCAGAAGCAGGCGCGCGCCGGCTTCTACCTTTTACCGAAAACCCTGTATAGAACCGAAATCTGTTCTAGGTGAGACTATTCAGGGCAGTCTGGAGCTGCACTTCGTCCCAGGAGCGTCGAACTGGCGAACCGGCCCAATGGCCAATTTACAGGTACTTATCGTTGACGATCACGAGGGGATCAGGCGGGGGATACGCTCGATTTTGTCCGCGCGCCCGGATTGGGTTGTGTGCGGCGAGGCTGAGAATGGCCTAGAAGCAGTTGAGAAAGCGAACAGTTTACGGCCCGACGTCGTGCTGATGGACGTATCTATGCCCGGCATGGACGGTTTGCAGGCTACGCGAATGATCCGCTGCCAGGTGCCGAAGTCCAAAGTCATCATTGTCAGCCAAAGTGAATCCGCTCTCATCAGTCAGCAGGCGGCCGAGGCCGGAGCTACAGGGTTTGTTCCCAAGTCAGAACTTTCCTACGCTCGCCTTGCGGCAGCCGTAGATCGACAGGACGCAGGGCTGGACGGCAGCAGGTTAAGTGCCGATTCCCTGCGAAGTAACCCGACCCATCCGCAACTGCCCGAACCTATAGCGCCTAGCGATACGGCGGAAGCCGCAAGCGCCCTGCTGGCGGCTATCGTGGATTCGTCGGACGATGCAATCATCAGCAAGAACCTCGATGGAATCATCACCAGCTGGAACAAAAGCGCGGAGCGGCTGTTCGGTTATCGCCCAGCTGAGGCCATTGGGCAGCACATTATGCTGATTGTTCCGCCGCACCGGGGACAGGAAGAAGCCGAGATTCTACGCCGCCTGAGGCGCGGTGAAAGGGTCGAGCATTTTGAAACCATCCGCGTGACCAAGGATGGGAGGCTATTGGACATTTCGCTCACGATTTCGCCAATAAGAGACAACCGTGATCGAGTCATCGGGGCGTCGAAAGTGGCGCGCGACATCACCGAGCGCAAGCGGATCGAAAGAGAGTTGCAGCAACAACAGGAGCAGCTGCGAGTGCTGGCCGAGAGCCTGGAGGAGCAGGTCCGTGCGCGCACCGAAGAATTGGAGCGCCGGAACCTGGAAATTCTGCAGCAAGCCGAACGGCTGAGAGAGCTGTCAAATCGGTTACTGCAAACTCAGGACGCCGAGCGCAGGAGCATCGCACGCGAACTTCACGACAGCGTGGGTCAGGTCGTGACGGCGTTGTGCATGAATCTTGGCAGTCTTGCCCCGTACTTCCAACTGGACGCGCGAGCCAGCAAAGCCGTGCAAGAGAGCCAGGATTTGGTTCAGCTGCTCAGCAAGGAGACTAGGACATTGTCTTACTTGCTGCACCCACCGCTATTGGATGAAACCGGCCTGTCGCAAGCGATCAGTTGGTACATCCAGGGCCTGACGGAACGCGGCGACTTAAAGATTCAACTGAACATTTGCAAGGATTTCGGCAGACTGGCCGAGGATCTGGAGTTGACCATATTTCGAATCGTGCAGGAGTGCCTGACCAATATCCATCGCCACTCCGAGAGCAAGATCGCCTACATTGAGCTTACGCGGGATGAAAATGTCATTTCGCTGAGGATTGAAGACGAGGGTAAAGGTATGTCAGCGAAGAAGCTGGCGGAAATCCGTACACAGCGTTCGGGTGTTGGAATCACTGGAATGCGCGAGCGCGTGCGTAACATGCGAGGAGAGCTGGACATTCAATCAAGCGCGACGGGCACCAAGATTTTGGTCACCTTTCCGAGAGCTGTCGCCGGGGAACCTGAGCGGCAAAACGTCATCACGCAGGCGGCTCAGTAGGATAGACAGGACAGAGGGCGACAAGCGTTTTACTGCGTTCGCTTGTACACAACCGGTTGCGGCCCTTCGACGACCTTGAAATCGGCCGGTACGGTGAAGAGCGCAGGATTAGGCTCTGTTCGTGTAATGTTCGTAAGGCGGAAGGTCTGTTCTCCCATCCGCGGATCGCTGCGCTTACTGTACACGACGGTCTTAAGTTCGGGTGACGTCCACACCTCAGTCACGATCGTGATTGGCCGTTCGTTACCGATCTGGCCCGCCGGAATGGTGCGCGTCGTGCGTACGCCATTAACCATCACGCCTTCCATCGTTTGCGAACCCAAGTCCTCAGTATTCGCCTGATCCGGCTCTCCCTTAATCAGGCGTTTCTGGAAAAACATTCCAGCCGTCGGCGCCACCATTGTCGAAACCATGGCATCGGGCGGAGGCACTGGCGGCTCCTCCCCCTCGGGAACTCTCAGCGCAACTGTCGCTCCGCCGACAACGGCTGCAGTTCCGGCCAGCGGAGCAAGAGCCGGCATTTTCTGTGCGGTCTTCTCGGTCAGGTTCAGCGTGTACGACGTTTGGGAAATAGGATCGTGCAAAAAAATAAGGTGCGGCGCGTTCGCTGCCGAAAGGTTACCGATCGCCGGCAGCACGGTATCCTGCCGTGTTCGACCTTGCGAGTCGCGCGCGGTCGTTCCCGTATTCGTCTGCACAATGCGGTTGCCATCCGCGAGAGTTTGCACCGATTCGTTCGTGATGGTCGCGGAATACGGAGCACCCTGCACCGTCGAAGAAGCGAATCCGCCAAAAGCGACGACACCCGCAGAACCCGCCGTCTGGTAAACAACGTTTCCCTTTTCCTGTGCCAGCACTGAAGTAGTAGTTACAACGAAAAGAAGCCATGCGCGTTTCATGGGTTGTGATTCTCCTTTTTTGAAAATGCAAACTTATGGTCGCAGCAGCACCTGGTCGACGGACCCATCCGGAGCGATCCGCAGTTCGGCGATCACACTCAAACCCTCCGGCATCGCGCCGGGAGGAAACATCGCTTCGGCCGGGATGGCGATTTGCACTGCCGCTTCTGCGGCCTGCCATTCGACCGCGCGCTTTTGTGTGACCCGAGCCGCCCGGCTCTTACGGACCGGCCTTGGGGGCGCGGATTCCTTCGCAGCAGCCGGCGCAGCAGCGGTGATGACTTTAGGAGGAATGGCGGGAGGCGGATCGATCCTCCTCCACGGGGCAACCGCGAATAGAGCAGCCACGGCCGCCAAAGTTCCGGCCAGGATTGGAGCCCAGCGCGACGCCTTTCGCTTCGTCGTATTCAATGAGGCGCCACAGTAGAGCGCGAAGTCCTCGCTCGTCTGCCGGTACAACGCAACTTTCTTTCGGCATTGCCCGCAGCCGCGAAGATGACGCTTTACCTCAACGACTTCCCGCTCCAGAAGTTCGCCGTCCATCCAGGCCACGAGTTTCGATTGAATGTCACACATTGCAGCGCTCCGCTAACTTCCTGATCGCGCGTTCCACAATGTCGCCCACAGTGGAGGTCGCAATCCCCAGGACCTCACCGATCTCCCGGTAACGTAGCCCGTTGGCCCGCAGCAGCAAACAATCGCGCTCCGCTTCGGTCAACAAACCAATGGCGCTGGCAAGCCGTTCCGACCGTTCTTTGGCGAGCATGCGCTCTTCCGGAGTCGCCTCATCGGTCAGGAAATCCATCTGGCCATCAAGCGGTTCTGCGAATCGCCGATCGTAGCTGGTCTGCCGATTGCGAGCGGAATTGTGAGCCACGCGAAACAGCCAGCCACGAAGGTTTTCCCGCCTTCCGCCTGACGCCAGATGGCGTTGCAGGCTGACGAACGCGTCTTGCACAACGTCCTGCGCTTCGTCCTTCGAGAGTCCCAGGCACACGACGTATCTCAAGAGCGCTTTGCGCTGTTCCCGAAACAGGGCGGTTACCTCGGAGGATTCAAAAAGCAGGCGCGGAAGAGGCAAGGACAAAGGTATCGACTCGTCGCTCACGAAGGCCTCCGGGTCCCGCTCTATTAGTAGAACAAATGAAGCGTAAGGTTTTCCGGGCCAGAACAGCCGGAGCCGAGCCGGTCAGAGTGGGAACAACACAAGGGATGCGGGCTAGGCGACAGACGGTGTCGCGATCCCAACAAACAGGGGACAAACCTCGAGGGGATCCGGGTTAACCGGCGCTACAAAATGCGGGGACGAAGGCGTCTTGGTCAGCCTAAAGCATCAATGTGCGACGACGCAGCCCCGCTCCAAAGAGCGTCGCGGCTTGACGCGGATCCTCGCTACGAGCGGAGCACCAGACAGCTGGCGATCATGTCGTGCAAGGCCTGTTTTTTTTCCGTGAAGCCGGCGAGGAGGTAGCCGATTCCGAGACATAGTTTTCCAGAGATCAGCTTGCCGAAGTAACGGCCGGAAGCGCGGCCAAAAGAGATGCGATGGCCCCGCAAATCAGTGACGACCAGGTTCAAGGCCCTTTTGCCTAAAGTCGCTTGCCATTCCGAACTTTCAAAGTATGCGAAGTACAGCCAGCCACCCAAGAAACCAATGACAATCCACAAAGCGACGGAAGACACGAGCGCGGCCACGAAGTCGGCATCGGGCGGGTGACCGGGCCTGATGGAGCGGAGGAATCCACCGAGGCCAGACATGACACCGAGAGGAATGCCGATGGCCATGAGGGCGGTGCTTAGTAGCAGGCCGTCAATCAGATAAGCGACAAAGCGAAGCCAGAAGCCAGCGTAGGTGCGCGTGGGGGGTGGAAGCCAGTGTGGCGAGACGGCGGCGGAAGCTGCAGACGCTGGCGCGGGAACCGCCGCCGCTGCTGGAGCTGGCGCGAGGGCCGGTTGGACAGCGGTGCCGCAGACCTGACAGAAGGCGGTGTTGGCGGCAAGAGCGCTGCCGCATTTTGAGCAAAACATGGATGCTCCGTCGCAATGGAAGGAATAAAGATCAGAAGAGATGTTACAGGAAGTGCGGCCGGCGGAAAAGAGATCGGCTAGAGGGTCTACAGCGTGGGAGCGGCGACGAGTTTGCGAAGGTTGCGAGCCTTGCGCCCGAAGTACAGCCCATTGAGGGCTTTCCAGGGAACGATGAGGAAATAGAGGACGGCGGAGTAGAGCGCCGATCGCGGGAGAAGCACCAGGCTGGCGAGGCAGGCCATTAGGCCGATGGCGGCAAGGCCGAGCGCGTCCACGATGGAAGAGACGGTGAGAAGACGCTCCAGGCCGCTCAGGCCGAGCGCGCCCCGGCGTCGCCAGGCATTCCAGTAAAGCGCGGCAATGAGGAAGAAAGCAGTCGCGAATCCAAGAGCGTAGAGAACCAGCATCCCGTTGATTTGCACGGCGGCGGCGAAGCGCGGCGATAAATCATTGCGCACCAGATAGGTGAAAATGGTGGTGTACAGAAATTTCAGAGGATAAGCACAGAACAGCACGAGAAAAAGGAGGGCGGCGTTGAGAACGATGGTGAGCTGATCGTGCAGGCCGTAACGCCGAAAGAACACGTAATGAGAATACCAGACAGCCACCAGCATGAAAAAGCAGATGATCGAGGCAGTGAAGGACGGATTGGGGTCGCGAAGGTTGGTGAAGCTCCTAGGAATGGCGAGAGAGACCGAGAGCAGCACCAGAGCGAAACCTAGGGCGACGTCGCTGAAAACGTCGATGCGTGAGATGCGGGCGCCGCGCATGCGGAAACCGTGTTCCACAGGGAATGGGTCGGGAGAGTCCACGCGAATTCTCCGAAGAAGACTCCTTGTTGAGTTTAGCGGACGACAATGCTTTCCCGGCGGGGCTTGGCGACGGCCGGAGTTTCCACGTTGAGGACGGAAGTGACGAAATCGCTGAGGGTCATGCCGAGATGCCCGACCACGCGCTGCTTGAGGGTGGTGTAATCCTGCGTGCCGCTGAAGATATCCGCCATTAACTGGCGGAAGATCGTGCTGCGGCGGAGAAACTGCACCATGCGCGTGGTGACAGCGGTGCCGAGGAAGGAGCCACGATAGAAGCGGCGGACGATGCGTGCAGCGAATTCGAGTTCGCAGGAGAACGCAGCTCGCACCCAATCGGTGTACATTTGCGGATTGCCTTCGGCAATGGCTTTGCCAAGGAGTTCGCCGGAGTGCATGGCATAGAAGAGGCCTTCTCCGGTGAGCGGATCGACGAAGGCGGCGGCGTCTCCAACTAGCGCCCAGTTTTTGCCCACCACAGTGCGTTGAGAGAGTGTGGGGACTTGCGGCGAAGGAAGCACGTGGCTATAGAAGCGGGCGGCCTCCATGGAAAAGTTTTGTCTGCCTATAAAAGTTTGCAGGTGGGTGCGGAGTTCGGTCTGATTGTGTGACGCCATGCTGCCGCAGATGCCGACGGATAAGTGATCGCAACGCGGGAAAGACCAGATGTAGCCGTCAAAGTGCGGCAGGAACTTAATGATGATGGAGTGTGCGGCCTGGGGAATGAAATAGCCCTGCGTAATTTCGAGTTCGTCCCGTTGCAGCGGACGAGTTTCCGGGAGGAGTTGATTGCGGGCGCCTGCGGCCAGCACCAGGAAGTCGGCAGTACGCCATTCGCCTTCGATGGAGTAGCGAGGTTTTTCTGCTGAAGTGTCCACCGCGACGACGTGCGAGTGATGCACCTGGCAGCCGGCGTTCTGCGCGCGTTCGAGGAGCATGCCGTTCAAAACGGTACGCGAGTAGATGACGATAGGATTAGGCATTTCCAGCCTGGCGCGCTGTTCGTTGCTGGCGATCAACTCGATGGAGTGGATCAGTTTCTTGGGATAAGGATTGTCGAGGAGAAAAGGAAAGCGCTGTATGGCTTTGTGTGTGAGGCCGCCGCCGCAGGGTTTTTCCCAAGCCAGGTGCTCGTCAAAAATGTGAACCGTGTTGCCGGAACAGGCGAGTTGCTCGCCGCACATCGCGCCGGAGGGACCGCCTCCGACGATTACGATTTCAGCCATCAGATTTCTCTCGAACCCTGGTGAGACTTGTCGTCGCCGCGACGTCCTAAGCGATGGGGAGTATCGCCAGGACAAATGCAGTGAGGAGTATAGCACCGAAAACGGCAGCCGCTGGGATGGAGCGTGTCCGGTCGCGTATTACATCGGTCGCCAGCCGTTGCAGAAGTGAAAACAAAACAAAATAGATGACCAGGAGAACAAACGCGAACTGCGCGGAGTGCAAGTACAGAATGGCGGCGACCAGGACAAGCCAGAGAATCCCGCGAAAAGCAAAAAAATAAAGCAGACGGCGCAATCGAGAATTGGCGGAAGGGAGGCCGAGAAAACTCTCTTCCGCGAGGTGCCAAGGAAGAAAAAGAAGCACCAGCACCGGGAATCGAAGCCAGCGCGCGGGTGTAAGCCATGCTTCGTAGAAAGTCAGTTCGAACCACGCGGCGAAGAGCAGGAAGAGCAGGATGGCCGACGCGGCCCCGGACGCGGCGCTGGCGTCAAAGAAAGTCTTTGGCGCGGGAAAGTTCTGGCGATGGAGGACCAGCATGGCCATGCCGAGCAGGAACAAAAATGACGCAAGATAGCCGCCCTGAAAAACACCCAGAAAATTGAAAGGGATGAACCAACGGAGCAAGGCGACCGCGAGCAAAGAGAAAATGGCCAGGGCTAGAGCGGTCCGGAAAAAGGGCGGTTGCGTACCGGAATCGTTGGCAGGGGAGGCGGGTTCTGAAGCGGTCATTTCGCGGAGGAAGGGTCGGGCCAGGACGCTTAGGCCGATTAGTCCGAGCACGCAGCCGAGTGCGGGAAAATTTGTCGGGAGAGCAGCAGTGGAATCGGTGCCTAGAACTTGCGAGGTCCAGGCGCGCATGGATTGGAAGGTGGCAGGCGCGAAAAGGATGCTGACATGGCTGGTGGCGGGTATGACCGCGTATTTGTTGGAAGGGTCGGCCGATTGGGTGACCAGGTCTTCTGCGATGTGTTTCGCAGCCTGGGGATCCCATTCCGCGCTGAGAACGAGTGAGTGGGGGGCGAGAGGAGGTGGCGTCGAGAAAA
>Ga0126381_100004882_pt1 | contig 14655 bp, 11 predicted proteins | sample PanSoiMetPlot_28_FD_96465 | JGI IMG/M metagenome (GOLD analysis project Ga0126381, IMG submission 96465) | Tropical forest soil microbial communities from Panama - MetaG Plot_28 | ecosystem: Environmental > Terrestrial > Soil > Tropical forest > Bulk soil | place: Panama | collected 2016-02-17
CTGATCGCCGTCACGGCGCCCTACTTCCTCGGGGCAAACTGGGTCTATCAGACCGTGACGTTCGATGAGGTGACCTGGATGGTCACGTTATATTGCTTTTTGTGCCTGGTTCTAGAGCATCGGCCCAGATACTGGATCTACCTCGGCATTTCCCTCGGCATCGGCCTCGAGGTCAAGTACACGATCGGAGGTCTGGCGGCTGCCATCGCGATCGCCATCCTGCTTACTCCCGCGCTACGTTCAGACCTGCGGACGCGATATCCGTGGATCGCGGCTGGCATTGCGCTGCTCATCTGGGCGCCGAACCTTGCGTGGCAGGTTGAGAAAGGTTTCCCTTCGCTGCTCTACATAGTCAATCACCAGGGCTCCAGCGGCGGCTTCATCGCCAACGTGGTGCTGATCGTGGTCTATCTCTTCTTCTTGATTCCGCTCTGGGTAGCGGGATTGGTGTCCCTGTTTCGCAGTGCCACCCTGCGGCCTATCGGAATCGCATGCCTTTTTCCTCTCGTCCTTTTCCTTATCGTGGGCAAGTCTTACTACGCGGTGGGTACCGTGCCGATCGCCCTGGCTCAGGGACTCATGGCGATCAGCCGCGTCAAGCGGCCGAGGCTGCGCACCGGTTTCGAGATCGCAGTCGCGGCTGCCTGCGCGCTCCAGTTGCTCACATTTGCTCAGCTGACACTTCCCATAACGCCGCCGGATCGGATTCACTCGCTCGGCCTCGACTCGAAGAATGAGCTTTTCGCAGACAGCGTGGGATGGGAGGACGTGGCCCACCAGGTAGAGTCGATCTACGGTAATCTCCCGAGCCCCGAGCGAGCTGGAACGGTCATCATCTCAGCCTTTTACGGTGTGCCCGGAGCCCTGCGGATTTACGGCGACAAGAGATCGCTTCCCGTGATTATCAGCCCCCAACTGACCGGCTGGTATTGGCTTCCGAGTGATCTGGTGGCGACCAAGGCGTTGATGATCGACTACGAACCGGCGGACATTCGCTGGATGTGCTCATCGGCGACTCTCGTGGGACACCTGACGGTCCCATACGGAGTACACGGCCTGGAGCAGGGCGCACCCGTTACGTTCTGCGTACTAAAAACCCCAATCCAGCAGGACTGGAGCCAGCTCCGCAACTTCTCCTGAGGATGGTCGCCCGGCACGTACATGCGAGAAGCAATTCACATGGATTATCGAAATGTAAGCTTGCTCTCCGGCGCAGATCGAATCTCGGCTTCGATTAAAAGAGAACCTTTAACGCGACCTGAATTACTCGCGGGCTTACGTCGGACTGCACCTGTCCAAAAGTAGCCGATTCGATGTCGCTAACCGGGAGGCGAAAGTTGGTGTGGTTCAGGAAATTGAAAAGCTCGCCCCGGAATTGCAATTGTTTGGACTCTGTCAGGGGAATGTTCTTGAATGCGGAGAAGTCCCAATTGACATATCCCGGGCCAAGTACTGCATTGCGGCCCTCATTCCCGAACACTGGAAAGCGTCCCTGCGGGTCTGGTTGGAGCGCTTGGAACGCGCTCACATTGAACCATTGCGCGGCAGTCCGGGGGCCTGAATTCGGGTTTCCTATGACGTTGGGGCGGTTGCTGGAAAACCCTGAAATTTCTGGTGCCTGGCCCTGAAGAGAAACATCATTCGAATCGAAAACTGTAAAAGGTGTGCCGCTCATCGCCGTAAAGATTCCATTTAACTGCCAATCACCGAGAATTTTCCCGTACCACTGATGCGAGTGCTGCAAGAATGGCAGGCTCCACTCGTAGCTGAGCACGAAGCGGTTTCGGGAATCGAACATCGAGGGCCCGCGTTCTGCGGCTAGATCGAACGGGTTTTGCGCGAGGTCGTTTTCACCCGCGACCGGTTGTGAAGCCGACCCGGTGATGTTGAAGGATGAAACGTCATCGATGGAATGCGACCAGGTATAAGAGGCAAGAAACGACAGACCGTGAGCGAACCTTTTGCCTAGGCTGGCTTGCAGGGCATTGTAATTGGAATGTGAAAGACTGGCGATTTCGCCTACCGAACTGTAAATGCAATTATTCGGTTGTGCTAGCGTGCATCCGGAATAGATTCGGCGCTGGTTCACGTTGTTTTCGTTGGAAATTGGATTACCACCGCCATCCAATCCCGGAATGAAGGCGGCTGGATTGGCTTCAATCAGACGCGGCAGTTTCACTCCCGTCGTGCCCACGTATCCGATCTGGAGGAGAAAATCCGAGCCAAAGGAGCGCTGAAGGTTCAGGTTCCAGTCCTGAGCGTAGGGCAGGCGCAGGTTTCGCGAAACGACCAGAAGGGTCATTGGCTCGGGAAAAGGAACACTGAAAGGATTCGGATTCTGATAGGGATTCGCGAGGGAGAAGCCGGGGTACCACCTGAGCTGTTCGGTTTTCAAGTAGGGTGGCGCACTGATCGGATCTTGCAGCGGGCCTCCCTGACCGGTGTAGTAGGGCTCATAGAAAATGCCGTAAGCCGCGCTAACCACTGTCTTGGCGTCACCGCGCGGGTCCCAGGCGAAGCCTACTCGCGGAGCAAATGCCGTCTTCTCGGCCGGAATCAAGCCCGCGGGAACTCCCGGGTCGCCGGGATATAAAAGTCCGGCCGGAGCGTTGGGAATGACGTTGGACTTTGCTCCGGGGACAAAAAGGTTTATGCGATTCTTATTTTCTGTTGCGGGGAGAGGAAGCTCATAGCGTAGGCCAAGATTCAAAGTGAGACGAGAGGTGAGTTTGTAATTGTCCTGAGCAAAAGCATTGAATGCACGATCACGGATTTCACGACCGAAGTCGCCACCACCTTGTAGGAAAACGACGGGATTGGCAGAGAGGTAATTGGCGAAGCCATCGTTGTAAAGAAAACCGGCAAAGGACGGAATGCCCGCAAATACAAAGAATCCGTTGGTTGCAATCCCTTGCAGCCCATTGATCTGGTCCCGGCGATAGCCTCCGCCAAATTTCAACTCATGGCGACCATAGATCTTGCTGAGCGAGCCAGATAAATCGAAAGTGTTTTGATAAGTGTTTCGCGGTCCGGTAATCGGATCACCGACCGAAGCGTAGCCTCCGATCTGAACGAATGGAGGTCCCGAGGCTTCCGGCAAGGTGGGTTGATACTGAAAGCCCAAATTGGCTGGAGACTCATGATTCAAGTGTTGGCTGAGCAGGAACGTGTTGCGCAAGAACGAGAATCGAAGAACACCGATGGTAGTGGGGGAAAAGACATGGGTTTCCTGCGCGACAAAATTCTGGGCCCGGTCGTACTCGCCCACAGGAAAACCGGGAACACTCGCCCCAGACGGTGAAACCGGATTGGTGGTCGGACCAGTGCTGAACATGTAGCGGAAATTGAGACTGTCGGCAGCAGTGAGATAGTGATCGACCCGCATGCCAAACTGATCGTTGTTCTCGACCAGCGTCTGGGTAGTAACAAATCCGTTCGAACCATTGTTGGGTCGCGGAAAAAACGGAAGCATGTTTGCTGAGATTGGATCAATCGGGGTAAAGAGCGTCATCTGATTAAAAGGAACGGGGTTCCCGAAAAATGTAAGCTGCCCCGCAGGGTCACTGCAGGTTCCGCCGCCATCAAATGTCCCCCCGGTTGACGTGCACAGCTCCCCGAAGTTTCCCTGCCTCTCGGCTATCGACGGCACGGTTGCTGCAACTGTTTCACCTTGGCGATTGCGGAAGCCCTCGTAGTAACCGAAGAAAAAAGTCTTGTCTTTTACCAGCGGCCCTCCAAAGGTTCCGCCGAACTGATTCTGCTTCAAGGGTTGAACACCTCGAGTGAAATGGTCGGAAGCATCCAGGGCATCGTTTCGAAGGAATTCCCACGCGGCGCCGTGAAATGAATTTGTGCCAGAGCGGGTAACGATGTTTGTCGTAGACCCTGTGTTACGACCGAACTCAGCGTTGGCGTTGTGACTGAGAATCTTGAACTCGGCGATTGCATCAATCGGCGGCTTTAGGACGAATCCTCCGTCAACCGCGCTCCCATTGTCGGCACCGTCGATCATGAAGTTGTTCGACTCTGGCCGCTGGCCATCGACCGCGTATGCCTGGTTCTGTCGGGCCGGGCCGCCCGCTTCAAGAAGGCCGGGCGTCAATGGGACTACGCCGGGTTGAAGTGTACCCAACTGAGAAAAGTTTCGGCCATCGAGTGGTAAATCGAGAATTTGGCGCTGCATCACAGTCTGGCCGAGGCTGCTCACCGTGTCCTGAATGAAAGCCGCATCAGCGCTTACTTCGATGACCTCTTTTTCCGAGCCAATTCGAAGATGAATGTTCACCGTTGCGACCTGGTTCACATTCAAGGAGATGCCTTGCTGCAAGTATTTCTCAAAACTCTTCGTCTTCACTTCAAGCTGGTAGTGCCCGATCGGCAGCTCGAGGAAAACGTAGTTGCCCTGCTGATCGGCCGTTGTGGTTCGTACTAACCCGGTCTCCACTTGGGTCGCGGTTACAGTCGATTCGCTAACCACTGCGCCGTTGGGATCCAAAATCGTGCCGTGAATGCTTCCGGTAATCTGCTGCGCGGAAGCGGGCAGACCGATGATCAGTAGAATGCTCGCAAAAAGCGTCAGTGCAACGGCATACTTGCCCATGTGTCCCTCGTGGTAGGTGTGAGTAGAAGAAGTTCAGCGATTATTCGGAAGGAATATTTGAGGGTCAATAATTGAAAAGCAGTATCGAATCGATTTGGCTAGTGTGTACCAATCGACCTGTTTCCACTCTACTGCTTTTGTACTATTGTTTCTTAATTCGATTGACATTTAAGTTGTTGAACTCCCGTTTGGCTGCGGCCTAGAACGCGTCGAGTGAGAAATTTCGTGGCGAACAACAGCGAGCGAGCGTCCATGACCCGTCCAGAGCACGAGCCAAAATCGGCGACCAAAATTCGGATCGTCGAAGATGCTGAGGCCACGGGCGAAACCGCCGCCGCATATGACTTTTGGCGAGCCGGCTCCGGCAGGAAACAGGTTCCCGGCATCATCAAATGCTTCGGGGCGCGACCTGATTTCCTGCGGCAGATGGTTCAGTTCTCGAATACCATTCACTTTTCCGAAGGGCATCTCACACGGCGACACAAGGAGATGATCGCCAGCTATGTCTCCTACTTGAACCGGTGCCCATATTGACTGGACAGCCACGCCTACTTCCTGCGGGCTCAGGGAGCATCCGATCAATGCGTGCAGGCTGTGTTCGAAGGTAAGATCGACGACGCTGGACTCAGTCCTGCGGAACGGGCTCTGATGGAATACGTGGAGTTGATAACTGGCGCGGCATACCGTTCGACAGCTGAGGACGTGCAGAAATTGAGGGATGCCGGCTGGAGGGAAGAGCAAATCTCGGAGGCGGTCTATATCACCGCATTGTTTGCCTTCTTCAACCGCGTTGCGGATGCATTCGGAATTCTTCCGCAAGATTATCTTGCGACTGGCAAATTGACTCCTTGAACCCCAGCTTATGAGCGAAGTGGCAATACAACCTAACCACAAGATCAGTGAAGACTCGATTCATTACCCCGGCTGGAGTGTGTGCGTCGCTGCGTTTGTCGGCGTTATGGTCAGCTTTGCGGCGATCATGCCGTTTACGTTCAGTTTGTTTATCGAGCCTCTGGCGAAAGCCTTTGGTTGGCACCGGGAGGCCATTTCAAACGCATTTGGAATTGCAGCGATCACCGTAGCAGTGTTTTCGCCTGGGATCGGCACGCTCCTCGATCGTTTTCCTCCACGACGCATTATTCTGCCAAGCATCGTGGTTTTCGCGTCCGCTTACGCGTCTCTAAGTCTCCTCACCCCTAATATTGCGCGTTTTTACCTCACATATTTTGTTCTTGGCGTAGTTGGAAACGGCACTGCGCAGCTCGCATACACGCGCGCAGTTTTGACTTGGTTTCAAAGGCGCCGTGGACTTGCGTTAGCCATCGTTCTGACAGGAAGTGGCACGGGATCGATCGTTATACCGCTGGTCACCCAAGTTGTGATTCAGCGTTACGGATGGCGCAGCGGTTACTTGGGGCTGGGATGTATCGCGTTGCTCGGAATTCCGCTGACCGCGCTTCTGGTGAAAAATCGTCCGGTTCCTGCCATGGAGACCCATCCCCACTTTCAAAGCGGCATTTCGATGGCTTCCGCGCTACGTAGTTTGGTGTTCTGGACTCTGGCGATCATGATCATGCTCGAAGCTTTTGGCTCGAACGGGCTGATTTCTCATCTCGCGGCGGTGTTGACCGAGAGGGGTGTTTCGGCCGAGAGCGCAGCTCTCGCGCTCTCCGTCATGGGAGCAACAAGCATCCTGGGCAGACTAACAACCGGAATCCTACTCGACCGTTACTTCGCACCGTATATTGCGATGCTCATGCTGGGCATTGCTGGGATCGGCATTTTCGTTTTGACGGCGGCTACAGCATCGCCCTTGGCGCTGATTGGAACTGCACTGTTGGGCTACGGTCTGGGCAGCGAAGCCGACGTTGTCCCTTATATGATCGCCCGCTACTTTGGGCGAAAACATTTTGCTGCACTTTACGGCTTGACCTGGACGGCTTATGCAGTTGGTGGAGCGACTGGCCCAATCGTTGTCGGCCATTTTTATGACCGCGCTGGGATGTATCAGCCACGCATGATTGCTGCACTCGCATTCACTTGTGTCATTGGCGCGGCACTCAGTCTACTGCTGCCCCGATACCCGGTTGATCTTGGCGGCGACACACAGGAATTGATTGCGGCAACTCGGCTAGCAACCGAAAGCTAACGCATCTTGCGAAATTGAGGATTGGGACACTTGCATCGAAATGTCCGCCCCAGGATAGCCGAGCTTTTACCTCTACGTATAACCCCCGAAATGTAAAAAGATGCAGAACCGCGCGACACGGTCCTGTGAGTAGAATCATTCCCCACTAGAGCCGAATCCCTTGCTGCCGCGAACCGCATTCGTCAGATCACTTTCAACCACCTCACCTGCCAGAAAAGGATGCTCCAACAGCTGCGCGACCTTATCGCCTTTCCGGATCTCATATGGCGTATCGCCCAGATTCTCGATCAGGACAACAATCTCGCCACGGTATCCAGCGTCAATCACGCCACCGTTGCACATCAGACGCTTGCGGGCCAAGCTCGAGCGAGTCTTCACGATGCCACCAGCAGGCGGCACGAATTCGATCGCTATTCCGGTACGAACTCCCGTGCCACTGCGTGCCGCAATCGTGAGATCCTCACAGGAGTAGAGGTCGTAGCCCAGATCTTCTCCCGGATGGGCAACCGTGGGTAAGACAGCGTTGGGCGAAAGCCGCTTCACTCTCAGCATCAAGCCATTGTGCCAGATCCGACCGTGGGTGAATCTTTCCCGCTCGCGGCTACGCACAGGCGGCGTATCGTCCTTCTGACTTCCAGAATGCCCGAGCGAACGGTCTCCGCTCTGCTAGATTGCCAACAGCAGTCGGGCGGAAGTCGTCGAAATGCCTGGGTCGGAACCTTTCGTGCCCTGCAGTTATTAGGCAGGCCGTCCTTTTGTGAAATAGCTTGACGCTCCTGAGTTCCCCGAGCGATCACTATTTCCCTGTTGTACCGATGTGGCGCCATCACCCCGCAGGCGTTAACAGCGATTCATCAACCAGTGACCAATGGCTTCCCGGTTTCCGGGTAGCCCGCGACAGGCTCACAAGGACGATCGGCTGCACCACGGCTACTTGTGATTGCAGTTTTGTGCGCCCGTGGGCGCAGCGCACACGCCTTGACCTTCTACCTATCTGGGTGCATGCTTATATCAGTAGAAGGTTGAGGCATCCATGCCATCGTCACGATTCCCTATCCCTCAAGGCACATTGGATATGTTGATTCTCCAGATCGTATCGCTGGAGGCGGCGCACGGCTATGGCATCGCACAACGCTTAGAGCAAATCTCGCAGTCCGTGGTGCAAGTCAACCAAGGCTCGCTCTATCCTGCGCTCCACAGGCTGGAGCAAAAGGGCTGGCTCAAGGCCAAATGGAAGCAGTCGGAGACCGGAAGGGAAGCCAAGTTCTATTCGTTGACGGCTGCTGGACGACTGCAGCTTACCGAGGAAAGAAACAGTTGGGCGCGCCTGGCAGGCGCGGTTCAGCTCATCTTCAGTGAGGGTAGCGGCTCATGAGGCAACTGGTGAACTGGTTCCGTCGCAAGCAAATGGAACGCGATCTGGATCGCGAGTTGCAGTATCATCTCGACCGCCGAATCACCGACCTTAAGAATTCGGGATTGCCAGCCCAAGAAGCTCGCAGGCGAGCGATGCTGGAGTTGGGTGGCATCGTGCAAACGCAAGAGCAAGCGCGCGACATCTGGTTCCGCTGGTGGTTGACTGATTTCATATACGACTTCCGCTTCTCGGTGCGCTCTTTTCTCAGGACACCCTCGTTTACCATCACCGCGGTGCTCTCGCTCCTGCTGGGCATTGGAGCGACTACCGCGATCTATTCGCTGGTGGATCAGGTGCTACTGCACTCGCTTCCGGTCCGCGAGCCGGAGCGGCTTGTCCTGATCGATTGGAAAGGAGATTGGGTAGGGAGTGGTTTCGGCAGTTGGAATCTCATGCCCTATCCCATCTGCCGCGATCTTGATCAGCAAAAGCAGTTCTTCGAAGGTGTTTTCTGTCGTGCTCTCACTACGGTGAATCTTTCGATCGGCAGCGACACTTCCCCTGCCACTGCGGAGATCATTTCCGGTAACTACTTTCCAGTGCTGGGAGTGGGCCCGGCCGTGGGCCAAGTCATCACCAGCGACGACGATCATGCTCCGAATTCCGTGGCTGTCATTTCTTACGGTTTTTGGCGGACGCACCTGGGCGGCTCTTCCGATGTCGTCGGCCGCAAGCTGCTAGTCAATGGCCATCCGCTCACCATCATCGGCGTGGCGGCCCCGACGTTCCGCGGCATCGATGTTGGGCAAGTGCCGGTGCTCTGGATTCCGGCCTCGATGTCGACTGCAGTCATTCCTGGTTTAAATGATCTTTTCGATCGCCGTACGTTCTGGATGCAGGTGCTGGGCCGCTTGAGTCCAGGCATGACGTCGCAGCGTGCTCAGGCAGGACTGCAACCATGGTTCAAGGCCATGTTGCAGGAGGATATGGGTCGCCCCGGCTTTCCCGTCATCAGTGCAGAACGCCGCCAGAGATTCCTCAATTCGTCGCTCACGCTCACGGCGGCTCCACAGGGGCATTCCGAACTGAGGATACAGTTGTCGGAACCGCTGTGGATGTTGTTTGCCGCGACGGCAGTATTGTTGGGTCTGGTCTGTTTGAATGTTTCGGGTCTCTTCCTGGCACGGGCGTCGACCCGTGCGCGTGAGATAGCCACCCGGCTGGCATTAGGCGCCTCGAGCGGGCGGCTCGCACGGCAGCTTCTTGCCGAGAGCTTGCTGATCGCGCTTGCTGGTGGACTGCTTGGCATCGCCGCGGCCCCCATCGGCGTGCGAGGTCTGATCGCATTCATTCCTCGGGGCACCGGTGCCAACGCCTTGCATGCGGGCATTGACTCGCGTCTGTTAGTCTTCACTCTGCTCGTGACTGTGATCGCTGGCATTGTGAGTGGTCTTGCGCCCGCCTTCCAGTCAAGCCGGTGCTCACTTGCGTCATCCCTTCGAGAGCGAGGTGGCACGGCCTTTGGCCGCGTCCGGCTTCGAAAAGTCATTGTGACCGCACAAATTGCCTTAGCTTTGACGCTGGTCGTGGGCGCCGGATTGTTTGTGCGGACTTTGGATGCCTTAATGGCAAAAGGGCCGGGCTTTGTTACATCGAGCCTGGTCTCATTCGGCATCGATGCTACGCGAGGCGGCTATTCCAATGCGGAAGGAGAGAGGGTGATGGGCCGTATCGACGAAGCGATCCACCACTCTCCGATGATTCAGAAGTCAGCGATCGCTCGTGACCCGTTGCTGACCGGCGGAAGCTGGAACAATACAATGACGATCTTCGCAGATCAAACCATCTCAACGGATCGCGATGTCCATCTGAATGCGGTTACGCCGGAATTTTTCGAGACCATGGGTATAAGACTCCTTGCTGGTCGAAACTTCGACGATCATGATATCTCCCGGCCGGGCCAGCCCGGCTGGCATTCGGTGATCGTCAGCGAATCATTCGTGAGGCGCTACTTGGCAGGGCACAATCCAATAGGTGTGCGAATCTGCCAGGGCTCGGGACCGAACGCCAAGCCAACCATGGAAATTGTCGGAGTCATGTCTGATTTCAGTTACCGTGGACTTCGCGACGACATCGAGCAAGCGTATTTCCCGTTCTACGAATCGGAGCATCCTTTCGGTACCTTCTATGTCCGGGTTCGCGGAAACCCGGAACCCTCCCTCGAATCGCTTCGCGCTATCGTCCGCAGTGCCGCCCCGACCTTGCCAATGACCGATTTCCGTACGCTTGAAGAGCAGGTCCATCGGTCGCTGAATGCCGAGCGTATGTTGGCCACTTTGTCTAGCAGCTTCAGCTTACTTGCGCTTTTGCTATCGTTAGTCGGCCTTTACGGCGTGATGTCGTTTGTCGCCACGCAACGGACGCACGAGATAGGGATCAGATTGGCGCTGGGCGCGCAGCGCTGGTCCACGATTTGGTTGGTGCTTCGCGATGGACTGGTCATGATCTTTTCAGGAATATGTATCGGGCTGCCGATTGTTTTGGCTCTGGGCCGGCTCGTAGAATCGCAGCTCTATCAGGTGAAATCGTGGGACCCCGCTGTAATCGCCATCGCCATCATGGCCCTCTGCCTGGCCGGGCTCGGCGCTACGCTCATTCCCGCGCATCGCGCCTCAGGCGTAAACGCAACCGACGCTTTGCGAGTCGAGTAGATTCTTGGTCCGCTCACAGAGACCTGGTGTCCAAAATGTCTTCAGTAGCGCCTTAGGTCGCAAGAGAAACGCCCGATACTCATCGCGAGAGCGCGACGCTACGGGGTTAGGCACTTAATGCGCGAATCCAAGGCATCACAGCACTCGGTCGAACGCTTCCTTCGAGGTGAGCGAATCCATCCTCGTACCAGGACAGCCATTGAGCAAGCGCTGGCACGCTTCGGGCGTTAACTGAGGTTTGGTGATGGCGACGTAATACCAATTCACCGTGAGTTCTCGTCCCATCTTCTACGATGCTGCAGACCTACGTTTTGCACGCAAGCCCCTACAAGCAGTGAATTGACGCTAGAGTCTTGGTTCCATTGGTTGATCGCCCTCAAAATGAACAGGGATTAATGCCAAAACCGGGAATATACCTGCGTTTTGACATCTGCTGTTATACATCTCTGTCCGTCAAGAGTGAAACCTTTCCGGCGGCAGAGTGGTAAAGCGTATAGGGGAGTGAATGGACCTGCTAGAGCGGTTCACTCGCGGCGATCTCGATGCGTTTGAGGTCGTTTTTCAGCAGTTTCAAGCTGATGTTTATGCTTGGATCTTGCGCATCGTGCGCAACAAATCAGCCGCCGAAGACCTAACCTTGGAGGCTTTCTGGCGCATTTATAAGGCGCATGCGCGCTTCGACCCCGCGCGCCCCTTCGGTGCGTGGGCACGCAGAATTGCCAGCAACGTGGCGTTGAATCACTTGAAGACGGAGAAAGCGGTGGTTGATTTGAGCGAGAGCATGTCCATTACAAGCGAGGAAGATCCTGTTCTTCGAAGGGAAATTGTTGTAGGCATCCGGCGTGCGGTGAGTGAACTGCCTGACAAATTGAGAATCGTCGCGCTTTTGGCCCTGATTGAAGAGAGACCGTATGCCGAAATCGCGGAATCGCTGGGAATAAGCGAGGCCGGAGTCAAGACGCGCGTTTTTCGCACAGTTCGCAAATTGAGGAAACGGCTCACGGAACTGGGGATTGAACCATGAGGCAAGAAGAACAAGGCAAACTAAAACACCTTTTGCAGAGGGCGATTCCTCCACTCGCGGATTCAACGCTTGACCATGACCTATGGCCTGAAATGCTGCGCAGGATGGAACGGAAAAGCATAGAAGTACCTTGGCTCGATTGGGCGCTTGCTGCAGTCCTGGCCGGCTGGATTCTTTTCTTTCCCGAAGAAATTCTTCGGTTTTTGTACCACTTGTGAGCGCGAAAGGGGGGTGAATGCATCAACACAAATATCTCCGAGCCTACATGGCGGGCATCGTCGCTCCGACGATGTTTCTGCTGGTTGTGTTAACAGCTTTCATTGTCGGGCGCCTTATTTACCGTATTCCAATTCCCATTGAGCGCGCCATCGTGTTTCCCATGGCGCTGATTCCCAACCTGTGGGGAGTGTGGAACATGCTCTACGTCCGGTTTCAGGGACGCTGGCCCTTCCCAATCGGAATTCACGGCGGCCTACTGGTTGCCCTAATAGTCCCTTGTGGGTTAGGGCTCGGGCAATTCCTTGATTTTGAGTTGCCACAGCTTCGTTTGGCGGTGCTTGGTATTCCTGCAGCAATGGTTGCCTATTACTTGCTGTGGAAGTACCTCGTGAACTTTCTGAACGAATTGCTGGGCATTGCTTGAGCCTCCTATGATCAAAGAGCAAAAACCCGCGCCGCCGACCCTGCGCTTATCGCAAAAGCGAAACGCTACGGGTTTCGTCGTTTAATGCGAGAGTCTGGGGTTTCCCAACATGCCACAGAGCGGTATCTTCGGGGAGAGCGCGTACACCCCGCGACGCGCCTCACGTTGGAAGAAGCAGTGAAGAAATTGGAGAGATTTCTTGGGAACTTGTACGCGAGGTAGAATAGACGCAGTGCGTAAACTGTTCCAATTCGCCGCGGTTCTGCTAGTCATTGCTGTCATTGCGGCGCCAGTCATGGCCTGCATGGTGCCTGACAGGCAGATGACAGCTGAGGAGCAGAGCTGCTGCAAGAAGATGGCACACAACTGCGAGTCGTCCGTGATGCCAGCTTCGCATTCCTGCTGCCAACATCCCGTCATACGACACACCGCGAATATCACGAGCATTCGGACCGGAGATATTGCGCTTTGTGTGGCCGCTTTAGTCGAGACATCGTTCAGTGCGGCTATTCCGATGAGTCGCAGCGGCGCTCATGCCTTTGAGTCTCCTCCTGAAAGTCCACCCAAGATAAGCACTGTCCTGAGAATCTGATCCTCTCTCGTCGCGTGAAAACTGCGAGGGTGCCGTAGTGCGTCCTCGTGCGACCTCATTTGCCGAAAAGTATGTGAGGAAAAATGACGAAGATAGGAAGGTTCTGGACCTTTTTCATACTGGCGAGCGCCGCATTCGCGCAGAACGCTGCCGTCAGTCTGCAAACGCTAATTGCCGAAGCGCGCCAGAATAATGCCGCAATCAGGGCTGCTGACCGCGCAATTGATGCTTCACGCTATGGCCCCGCGCAAGCGTCCGCACTGCCCGACACGGAGGTCATGGTGCAGCAGTTTTCGGTCGGCAGTCCACGGCCATTCGCCGGCTACAGCAACAGCGATTTTGCATACATCGGCTTCGGTGCCTCTCAGGAGCTCCCATATCCCGGCAAGCGTGGGCTCAGGGCGCAGGTGGCCCAGCACGAAGTTGCGATTTCAGGAGCCGAAAAGAACGCGGTTATCTGGGACGTGCTCACCCGCCTCAAGCTGGCGTATTACCAGCTCGCGGCTTCGCAGCAAATCATTTCGATTCTCGAAAAGAATAAGCAGACTGCCGAACAGATCGATCAAGCAGCAGAGACGCGATACCGCGTAGGAGAAGGAACACAGGGAGACGTGCTGCGGGCGCAATTGCAAGGTACTAAGCTCCTGAATGACCTCTCGATGCAGCGCCGCGAGAGCGCGCAGGCTCGGGTTGCTCTCAAGGCGCTACTGAACCTCGGCCCTGAATCGCCCGATATCGTTGCAGAGTCGCTCTCAGCTCGACACCTTCCAACCGTTGAGACTCTGATCGCGATGCTGCACGAAAAAAATCCCGACCTGCAAACCAGCACGGAACGTATTTCCCAAGGCCAAACCGCTGTGGAGCTTGCGAAACGCGAGAAAAAGCCGGATTTTGGCTTCCAGTACATGTGGCAGCACACGGCTTCGAATTTCCGCGATTACTACATGGCGACATTCTCCGTAAGACTACCCAATCGCTCCCGCGTTCGAGCCATGGAAGGTGAGGCTCAAGCAAAGTTGGCCCAATCGCAGGCCGAAAAGGAGTCGCGATTGAAACAGATGGAAAGCGACCTTGGAGAACAGATCGCAATCGTGCAGGCCACAGAGCAACAGCTGAATGTATATGAGCAAGGCCTGATCCCGCAGAGCGAAGCAGCACTCAACGCCGGGCTCGCCGGATATCGGGCAGGCAAACAGGAATATCAGGGTCTGTTGGCTTCCTTCGCAGATACCCTTCAGCTCTCCATCGAACGCGAACGGACCCTTGCAGAACATGAGTCGGCAATCGCGCGGATCGAAGGACTCATCGGGAAGGAGCTGCAATGAATTACCGCAAACTTTTCTTTGCCGCATTCGTGTTGAACCTTATATTGGCAGGCACAGCGTATTGGGTTTGGAAATCATCGCAACCTGCAACCAATGCCCAACCCCCCGCCGAGCATCCCCCGATGGAGGGTTTCACAACGAATGTTCCGCCAGAAGGCGCTGCTCCTGCGCTCACGCCAGTCGAACTGACGCCAGAGCGTATGCAGAGCATCGGCGTGCGCCTTGGCCGAGTCGAGTACAAGAATATTGAAAGC
>Ga0126381_100004883_pt1 | contig 14654 bp, 9 predicted proteins | sample PanSoiMetPlot_28_FD_96465 | JGI IMG/M metagenome (GOLD analysis project Ga0126381, IMG submission 96465) | Tropical forest soil microbial communities from Panama - MetaG Plot_28 | ecosystem: Environmental > Terrestrial > Soil > Tropical forest > Bulk soil | place: Panama | collected 2016-02-17
GAGCCAGCTGCCCCCGACGCTCAATATCCCCGGGGGGGCTCACTACGGCGCCACGGTGCTGCTTGGCCTGACCGTGCCCATCTACGACGGCGGGCTGCGACGCGCACTCGAAGGACAGGCGCGGGCGGGTGAGGCCAAGACGAATGCCACGCTCGAGCAGATTCGGGACGAGGCGAGCCGCGAGATCGTTGGCGCCGCCAACCGGGTTCGCACGAGCCTCTCGGCGCTCGATGCGGCTGACGCGCTGGCGTCAGCCGCTCAGATCACCTTCGATGCTGCACTCGATGCCTATCGGCACGGAGTCGGATCCATCACCGATACGACTCGCGCTTCGACCGCGCTGCTCGAGGCGCAGAACGCCTCGACCGACGCCTACAGTGCGGCCCTGTCCTCTGCGGCGACACTCGCACTGGCCGCGGGCACACTCGGGACCGCCCCCGGATGAAGCTCCAAAGTAACGACGTAAGTCAGGCCCCGGCGCTATCCGATGCGCCAGGCTCGCTACGCGACCGCGCCATCAACATCGTCGCTTTCGCGACGGTGTTGGGCTTGCTCTATGTCGGTCGCGATGTACTCATCCCTCTTACCCTCGCGCTGATGCTCAGCCTGCTGATTGCGCCCCTGGTCCGCGTATTGAGGCGCATCGGATGGGGTCAAACCCCTTCGGTGCTGGTGGCGGTCCTCGCCTTTTCTCTTGTAGTCACGGCAGCGGCCGGGGTGCTGGGCACCCAGGTCCTGCATATGGCCGCGAGCTTGCCGCACTACGAAGGAACGATCCAGCAAAAGCTGCGCGGCCTGGATGAAATGACCGTCGGTCGACTCGACGCTCTGACCAGTGAAGCCAGTCGCCTTACTGAAAGTCACCCTATGAGCGTTGGATCGACCGCACCCTCTACGCGAGGTGACCTCGCGGGTGCGGCGCCGATTTCCGTCGAGTTGCATGAACCTCGCCCCGCCCTCTTACAAATCCTGGCAAAAGTGCTGGCATCGGCGTGGGTGCCCGTCGAGTCCGCTGGAATCGTGCTTCTCGTACTGGTGTTCATGTTGCTCGAGCACGAAGAGCTCCGCGACCGGTTTATCCGTATCGCCGGCGGGACGAACATCCGGCTGACAACCCTTGCGCTCAACGACGCGGGCGAGCGGCTTTCCCGGTATTTCGTATCGCAATTCGCCGTCAACCTCGGAGTCGGGGTGGCCATCGCATTGAGCCTCGCCTGTCTTGGGGTTCCACAGGCGACTCTTTGGGGCGCTCTCGCTGCGCTGCTGCGCTTCGTACCGTACGTCGGAGTGTGGCTCGCGGCGCTCATGGCAACCGCGCTGGCAATCGCCGTCGTCCCAGGATGGTCGCTGGCCGTCAGCACGCTGGGGGTGTTTGTCGCGGTCGAGCTCATCGCCGGACAAGTCGTCGAACCAAATCTCTATGGTCACAGCACCGGTCTGTCGCCACTTTCGGTCGTTGTGGCGGCGATCTTCTGGAGCGCACTGTGGGGACCCATCGGCCTCGTCGTGTCAATCCCGTTGACCTTGTGCCTGCTCGTGATAGGCCGTCACATCCGGGCGTTGAAGTTCCTGGACCTGCTGTTGGGCGACACGCAGGCGCTCACCCTGCCGCAAAAATTTTACGAACGGGCGCTCTCCGGCGACAGCGACGAGATCCTTGCCGTTGCTCGAGCCTTCCTCAAACGCAACTCGTTCGCCGCCTACTGCGATCTCGTCCTGCTGCCTGCGCTGCACCTCGGGGTTCTCGATCTCGCGGCCGGTGCGATCAGCGATGAGCAGCACACCAGGCTGCGCAACCTGGTCGTAGCGGTCGTGTCAACTCTGAGCGGCGAACCCAGGCGCTTGCAACAACGCCCCCCCTCGGTCCTGGACGATCTGAACGCCGGTCTCATCCTGCGTCAGCACCGCGAACAATTGACCGGAAAATGGCAGGGGCCGGTGGCGGTACCACCTGGGTCGATTCTGCTCTGCCTGGGGTTGGGCTCGGTTGCGGACACGCTTGCTGCTGAACTGCTGGTACGCGCGCTCCGGGAACAGGGACTGGACGCGCGCCATGTCTCAATGGATGACTTCGATCCGGCATCGCAGCCGCCCGATGGGAATCCCGCCGCCATAGCCATCGTCTACCTCGTCAGTGCCTTCCCCAGCGCGGAGCGTGAGCACTCTCAGCACACAGCCGACCGGGTTCGGCAGCATCTGCCGAGCGCCCGCGTCGTGCCACTGTTTCTTCCGGGAGTGACGCTCCAGGCGGCGCTCTCTCCGCAGGTCGCCAACGCAGACAACGTAGTCGGCTCTTTTGTCGAGGCCGTCCAGCTGCCTCGGGTCGCCGCATCGCGACGAGGTGAAGAGCAACTCCCGGCCGCGAACTGAGACGAAGGCGCGCGGCCTCATTGCGGAATTTGCACAGTCTTGCCCATACGCTCTCCGCAAACGAGCGCGTCTGGAGTCGCATCCGCGATGCGGATCCCCCCACGAATGAAGGGCTGACGCCTGCAATCGGTTTTGCCCATTCACAGCGTAAGCGTGCAAGAGCTCCCGCATGCGGCTGATTACTCTTACTCCACACTCGACCAAAGGCAGTCGCCGTGGCCGAGGCAGAATTTTTCGTCCACCCTTTCGAAAGGCATTTATGCGTCACACAGTAATCTCCATGCTGACCTGCGCTCTTCTCTCCGGTGCTGCCCTGGCGGATGATCCGGCGGCCAATCCATCAAGCAATGTCGCCGACTCCCCGGACGCGACACTTCAGCTCACCGCGGGGGCAATCGCCGCCGGAATCGGCTACACCTGGGGGCACGGAGAGCTGACCTATCAGGGTGTTAAGCACAAATTCAAGATCTCCGGGTTGTCAGTCGTGGACGTAGGAGTCGCCAACATTTCGGCGAACGGCCTTGTGTACCATCTGAGCAACCTTGAGGACCTCAACGGTAACTACGTCGCCGCATCCGCCGGAGTTACGATCGCAGGTGGTGGAGATGCTGTCGTGCTGAGAAATGAGCATGGAGTGTTCATCAAGTTGCTCGCAACGAACCAAGGGCTGCGGTTCGATCTCGCGGGCAGCGGCGTTAACCTGAAACTCGAGGGCTGAGAGCCACGGTCGCTTCTGGAACCGGCAGGCCGCGATGGCACAGTCCGGGCGATCGCGAATAGGCTCTCGGGGCTCTCACCGGCCGAATCTCGACCGATCCGCCGCGAACTTGTCCAGAAGCGGCGGGTTTTGGCGCATTCAGCGGAACCCGAGTCATTTTGCCAGGAGGTCGGTGGGCTACAATCGCGCCGATGGGTCGATGCCGATGCAGGGAGCCTTTCTCACGAGGCTCAAGGTGTCAGCCATGCAAAACTTGATCGCTTCTCTGCTGGTGTGCACGCTGGTTGTCGGCACCGCTTACGCAGGCGATGAGCAAACCGACCAGTCGACCAGCACTCCCCAAGCGCCGCCGGATGCGACATTAGAGGTCAGCGCCGGTAGTGCAGCGCTGGGCATTGGTGTCCTCTGGGGTCACGGCAATCTGACGTATCAGGGTGCGAAGCATTCGTTCAGGATTTCCGGCGTCTCCGTGGTGGATATTGGCGGGGCACACCTCGATGCGAAGGGCGATGTCTATAACCTGACCAAACTCGATGATTTCAATGGCATCTACACGAGCGTCGCGACGGGGGTCACCATCGCTGGCGGCGGCTCCGCCGCAGTGCTCAGAAACGACCATGGCGTGGTCATAAGGCTGGTTTCGAAAACAGCCGGGCTGCGACTCAACCTCTCGGCCGAAAAGATTTCCGTGAAGCTCGCGGAATGACATCGCGGACGCAGCACCCGCCGGTAAAGCGCGGAAACCGAGGGTCTCGATAGAGATATGGGCAGAAGCGGGTCCGCCAGTTCGTAACACACGATCGGCCGCTTCGGTCAGGCGCCTGAGTCATGGCCTGGCAGTCAGGCTCAACGACAGCGCAGTGCATCTCTGCCGAACAGAGTGGGGCGCCTTCCGTCTTTCCGAGGAAATAGGCTTTGTCTCATTGCATCTACACTGAGCCCCGCAGTGTCAGCGATGGATCCGCCGCGAAAGACTCTGGAACACACGGCGGCGTTATAGGTCGCCTCTTTGGAAGCAAGTCGCCGGTTCACATCCCCGACGTGGCCACCTGTCTTGAACGCAATTCTGTGGGGAGAAGCTGAACGAGAGGCGCCATCGCGACGCATCCGGACAGCGACTCGCAGCTCATGCCATTGCCCTGGAACCCCCGTGATCGGGTGCAACTTCGGCAAGTCGTCCCTCCCGGTCGGGAGCGCTGCCATCAGAAATTGATCGCCACCCTCATGCCGAAGATCAGGTTGTTGGCATTCTGCGAAGTGCCTCCCGGGTGCAGGACATACTGGAAGTTCGGGCGCAGATCCAGCCAGCCGGCGACATGCACGTTGTAGTACATTTCAGCCACGTATTCGCTTGTCTTCACAGCGGCCGGCTGCTGGCCGAGGGCGTTCAGCTCACGCTGCACGTCCGCTATCCGGCTGTTCACATGGGTTTCGCCCACCGCCAGCCCGAGCTGATCCTTTGCCCGCGTGGCGAACGGCCCCGTATACAACAACCCGAGGGCAACCTGGTGGTCCAGCGTCGAAGTGCGACGGTCCGCCCAGGTCGCATTGAAAAATGCGCTGAGTCCACGCTTGGACGCGGTGCCCGCGGGGGCGGTCAGGCGTTGCTCGAAATTAACGTAGGCACCGTACTGCCCGTGGTGCGTCAGCGGCTGTCCGCCATAGATGGCCAGCGGCTGTTCGTCCGTGTTATTAACGACGTCTTGAGCTGAAGTGGAGCTGTACCAGCCTCCGAACTTGTAGCTCCCCGCGAGCCCGTGGAAGGTCGGCAGCCAACCGATTTCAAACGGCGCCAAAACCCCGGTTGCACCCGGTGGGCTGCCGAGGTTCATAGCGTACTTTGTCTCCAGGTAGCTGGGGTTGACTTCATAGGCGCCGGCCTGCACATAGCCAAAGCCAGTGAAATTGGCCTTGATCCGCGTCGCCCACTGACTCACCGGCCAGTTGTACCAGTAGTCGCCAACGATGTTACCGGGCATCGAGCCGCAAAATGTCAGGTTCATGAACTCGCAGGAAAAGGCAGCGAAATCATCGCCCACTCCCATTCGTCCGACCTTCCAGTCGAGTTTCCCGCCGGCGTATTTCTGCTGGTAGTAGAACTGCGTCCAGCGCCAGGTCTGCCCGCGTCCATAGAGCTCCTGCACCTGCTGCAGAGAGCCGAGATGGGCATCGTCGCTCAAGTTGCGCCCGTTGCGATCGGTGATCGCCATAGCGAACTGAGCGTCCTTGATCCCGAACAGCTTCTGCAGATCGAGCCGGGTGAGGAACGTCCATTGATCCGTGTATCGCCAGAGCTGCTGCGCACCGCCCTGGAGATTGGTCGCCGTTTCCGAGACATACCCGATTCGAAAGTCGATACCCTGCTCCCGCAGCAGCTCGCGCAGATCACCGGCGTCCAGGATGATCTCAGGGCTGAACGGTTGCGGCGCACCCGCCCAGGCGCTCGCAGCGAAAGCCATCCCAGCAACGAACGTCAAACGCAGGCTGAGTTTTGGCGAGCTCATGTTTGGATCGAGTCCCGTAGTCAGTCAGCCAACGCGTAGGCGATCACGTAGTCGCCGAGCTTGGTGCCCATGGATCCATGTCCACCGGCAGCAGTCACCACGTATTGCTTGCCATCCACCGCGTAGCTCATAGGCGTCGACTGCCCTCCAGCCGGGAGGCGGTCTTGCCACAACTGCTTGCCCGTGGACACGTCGTAGGCCCGGATATCGTAATCCAGTGTCGAGGTCAGGAACGTCACACCGCCGGCGGTGAGCAGAGGTCCGCCCAGGGTCGGTACACCCATCTTGATCGGCACCGGCACCGGAGAGCTGTCGCGAATCGTGCCGTTCTTATGATCCCAGACGATCTTCATGGTCCTCAGATCGATCCCTGCCATGTAGCCCCAGGGCGGCCGATAGCACGGCAGGCCCATCGGCGACAGGAATGGATGCAAGTTCACCCCATAAGGCGTGCCATACATCGGCTGCACGCCGTTCTCAGTACCCGGCGGATGCTGGCCGTTGGGTGCCGAAGGATTGTCCGGCCCGCGGGGCAGCAGCTTCGAGACGAAGGGAACTGCCATCGGATTGGCGATTGCTATTTGCCGCACCGGATCCACCGCGATCCCGCCCCACTCGAACATTCCCAGATTCCCAGGAAATACCAGAGTCCCCTGGAGGGATGGCGGCGTGAACGTGCCTTCGTACCGCAGTCGATGAAACATGATGCGGCAAGCCATCTGGTCCACGATCGTCGCACCCCACATGTCCGCGCCGGTCAATTTCGCTTCCGGACGGAACGTCAGCTCCGAGAACGGCTGAGTGGGCTCGACATGATCGCCAGGCGCGGCACCCTGCGGTACCGCTCGCTCCGGAGCCGGCACAATGAGCTTCCCATTGCGCCGGTCGAGGACGAACAGATTGCCCGTCTTGGTCGGCTGAATGACGGCGGGAACAACACCGTTAGCCGTATCTAGATCGATCAGAGTCGGCTGCGAAGGAAGGTCCATGTCCCACAGATCATGGTGCACCGTCTGATAGGACCACACCCGCTTGCCGGTGTTGATGTCCAGAGCAACCAGCGCGCTCGAATAACGCTCGGCCTGGGGCGTGCGGTTGCCACCCCAGATGTCCGGTGTCTGCACACCCATGGGCACATAGACAAGGCCGAGCTTCGCGTCGTACGCTGCCGTTATCCAGGAATTGGGCGAATTGTTGGTATACGTGTGGGTGGCTGAGGGCAACGCGTTCTCGTCCGCGGCCCCGGCGTCCCACGCCCACACGAGCTTGCCGGTGTGAATATCGAAGCCCCGGATCACACCGGAGGGCTCGTGGGTCGAATAGTTGTCGATCACCGCACCGGCGACCACCAGGATTTTCTCGCTGACAATGGGAGGGGATGTGGGCTCGTAGAACCCGAGAGTCTTATCGCCCATCCCCACTTCGAGATCGAGCGTGCCGTGATCCGCGAAGCTGTCGCACGGCTTGCCAGTGTCGGCGTCGAGCGCCACCATCCGTCCATCGTTGACCGGCAGGAACACCGTCCGCGGGCAGTCGGTGGGCGCCGCTGTGCCGTCCGAATTCAGCGCACCTGTTTCGGTTTCATGGTACGACACGCCACGGCAGGTCAAATGCTGGAACGTCGGGTTGTCCTTCACCTGAGGGTCATATGACCAGCGCAGCTTCCCGGTCCTTGCGTCCAAAGCGAAGAGACGCTGATGCTGGGAGCAGAGGTACAGGGTGTCTGCGACCTTGATCGGTGTGACCTCGAACGTCGACTCCGTTGGATCGTTCTTGCCGATCACATCGCCCGTGCGGAACGCCCAGGCCACTCTCAACTTACGGGCATTGGCCGGGGTAATCTGCTTCAAAGGCGAGTAACGCTGTCCGAACTGAGAGCGGCCGTAAGCCTGCCAGTCTTCGTCGGGCTGTTCGTCGGCGACCATCGACGTGCTCGCCGCGCCGGCCGTGGCGCCACCCGACGCGGAAACATTCGTCAGGGTTCCGCTAACATCGTGATATTCGGACCCCGGGGCGATCAGGAGCACGATCCCGCTCGCCGCCAGGCTGAGCCACAGGGGCAGGGTGGCGCTTCTCTTTGACTCCGGCCGACCGCGATCGAGTCTGCCGGCTACCCAGGGTGTGAGCAGCCACAAGGCCAACAGAAAAAACAGATCAACACGTGCCGCCAGAGGCCACCAGTCAAAACCAATCTCCGCTACGGCCCAGCTGAACGTTGCCAGCAATACGGTCGCAAACGCCCACAGAGCCATGCGCATCCGAGCCAGCAGCAGCACGCCGGTGATGACGACGCCTGACCCCACAACGGCGTATGCCGGCGAGCCGTGAATGCTGATGAGCCACACACCTCCACCTGCCAGTGTGAGTCCAAGCAGGACGCAAAAGGCCCCTGTTGTATTGAGGGCGACGCGCGATGTGCTTGCGAGCAACGCGGCGATGCGATCAGACAACCTGACGGACCAGGACGTTTTCCTGGGACTGATACGTTCGTTGGTGGTGATTACCGGTGGCATGCGAATAGACCTCCGGACTGGCAATGCGACTCGAAGCTCTGTTTCAGCACGCGATCTTCCACATCTGAATTCCAGATCGCTCTGGAGCTCGCGATGGCCTGACATCGATACTGAGCGAAGCTGAGCGTTGCTTCTTGTGCGGAGACCGTGCCCTTATGCGAATTCGACCGTGCAGCTCGCGTCGGGAGGAAACCAACCTAACTGTCGGGTTGTTAGATTGACCTTTTACCTAACCCGACTTCCGTCTGAGCGCTTGTCGCACCTGGCTCAAGGACACGGCATTGGTGCGGAACACGAGCGGTACCTGCGTGACATTCATCGCCTCGCTGTGCGCGATCAGTTCGGTGATTCGATGGTGGTAGGGGGAGAGTTCGCAGACCGGGTCGGCATTGTCCGCATCCCCGGTCAGGAGGTATGCCTGGCAGCGGCAGCCGCCGAAGTCGCGGATCCGCTCCGGGCAGCTGCGGCAGGGCTCCCGCATCCAGCCCTCGCCGCGATAGCGGTTGAAGGCCGGGGACTCGTACCAGATCGCGCGGATGTCCGACTCGCGCACGTTCGGCAGGTCGAGTCCGGGAAGCATCCGCGCAGCGTGACACGGCATGGCCGTGCCATCGGGCGCAACCGCCAGGAACAGCGACCCGAGCCCATTCATGCAGGCCTTGGGCCGGGTTTCGAAGTAATCGGGCACCACGAAGTAGATCTGCATCCTTGCGCCGACGCGCTCGCGGAAGCGCCGCGTCGCATCTTCCGCCCGCTTGAGCTGCTCACGGCTCGGCAGCAGCTGCTGCCGATTGAGCCACGCCCAGCCGTAATACTGGGTATTGGCGAGCTCAACGTACTGGGCGCCCATGCCTTCGGCCATCTCGAGGATCTCGCCCACGTGATCGACGTTCAGGCGGTGCAGCACGACGTTGAGCACCATCGGGTACCCGTACTGCCGGATCAGCCCAGCGACGCGCGACTTCATCTCGAAGGTGCGGGTGCTGCTGAGGAAGTCGTTGAGCTCACGGGTGCTGTCCTGGAACGAGAGCTGGATATGATCGAGCCCGGCTTGCTTCAGCGCGCGCATGCGCACCTCGCTCAGCCCGACGCCGGAGGTGATCAGGTTAATGTAGAACCCAAGCGCATGCGCCTCGGCGACAATGTGCTCGAGGTCCTCCCGTACCAGCGGTTCGCCGCCCGAGAGACCGAGCTGCACCGCGCCGAGCGCGCGCGCCTCGCGTAGTACTCGCACCCAGTCTTCTGTCGAGAGCTCGCGACCGGCCGTCGAGAGGTCGGTCGGATTGTAACAGTACACACAGTGTAGCGGACAGCGATAAGTGAGCTCGAGGAGAAGCCACAGTGGAGGTCCGCAAGCGCTCACCTGGGCAACACGCGAGCCGGGCGGCATCGTCACTGACGCCGCCGCCCGGATCGGTCTCAGTTTGCTATCTGCTTCGCGTCCGGCAACGCGTACGCGATCAGAGAGTCGCCCGGTGGTGTCATCATGAAGTGATGGCCACCGGCCATGATTACCACATACTCCTTACCACCCTGCTCATACACCATTGGCGTCGCCTGACCTCCGGCGGGGAGCACATCACTCCAGACGATGTCGCCGGTCTTGATGTCGATCGCCTTGATCAGATCATCGGTCGCCGCCGCGATGAAGATGAGGCCGCCCGCGGTCACGACCGATCCTCCATTGTTCGGGGTGCCGATCTCTAGCGGAATGAATGTGGGCATGCCGAACGGACCGTTGCGCCGGGCCGAGCCGAACGGACGATCCCACAATGTTTTGCCGGTGGCGAGGTCGATCGCGCGGATACCGCCATAAGGCGGCCGCGTGCAGAGCACACCGGTTGGCATCTGCCAGCCCGCGTTGACGAGTACGCCGTAGGGTGCTCCGGTCTGCGCCCCCGCGCCTTCGGCACTCGAGTGGCTGCCAGCCGCACGCGGATCGCCGTAGGGGAACAAGCCCATCCCGTCCGCCTCGTTGCGGGTCACGAGCATGTCGTAGTTCGGCATGTCGTTGTAGTTCGCGATGATCACCCCGCGGTGAGGGTCAACGGCAACGCTGCCCCAGTCCGTTCCGCCGTTGTAGCCCGGATATTCGAGGCTCGCGCGATCGAGTTCCGGCGGGGTAAACGGGCCCTTGTAGCTCGCGCGCTTGAAGTTGATCCGGCAAATCATCTGATCAATGGGCGAGATACCCCACATGTCGCGCTCCGTCAGATCGGCTTTGCGTAGCGTCGCGTAACGCGAGAAGGGTTGCGTCGGGGAGCGCTGGTCGGGCTCTGCCCCACCCCCCGGGACCGCGACTTCATCGACTTCGTGCAGTGGCTTGCCAGTAGCGCGGTCGAGCACAAAGAGGTCGCCGCTCTTGGTCGACACCAAAATCGCAGGCACCTTCCCATCGGGCGTGGGGAACTCAACGAGGGTCGGTTGCGAGCCGATATCATAGTCCCACACGTCGTTATGCGCCGTCTGGAATACCCAGCGTGGTTTTCCAGTGTGGACATCGAGCGCCACGATTGCGGAGCTGTACTTCTTCTCCTCATCCGAGCGCAGCCCCGTGTAGTAGTCACCCGCCGAATTGCCCATCGGCAAGTAGACGAGACCGAGCTTTTCATCGCCCACGGCTGCTGCCCAATCGTTCGGCGTGCCAAACGAGTATGGCTTTCCGTCCGGCGGCAGCTTCGTAACCTCGGGCTGATTGATGTCCCAGGCGAAGCGCAGCTCACCGGTCACGGCGTCGTAGCCTCGAATGACTCCCGATGCCGCCCAACGGCGTTGACCATCGAGTACCTGATGGCCGTCGACGACGACCCCCTGCACGATGACCGGCGGCGAAGTGATGGCAGCCGTTCCTGGGATGACGGGAGTGACGGTGCCCGTGGCGCTATCCTTCTGTGCCAGTCCGACTTTGAGATCAGCAGCGCCGTTCTTGCCGAAGTCCTGGCATGGCTGGCCCGATTTTGCGTCCACGGCGATCAAGCGCATATCGAGCGTTCCCTCGATAATGCGTTCGGCGCAGGCTTGACCCGCGGTGGCGTTAGGGTTGCGGTAGAACGCTACACCGCGACACGCCGCGGTATAGGGCACCCATTCGGCCGGGACCTGGGGGTCGTACATCCACAGCTTCTCGCCGGTCGCCGCGTTGAGGGCAAACAACTTATTCATCGGCGTGCAGCCGTAGATGGCATCGCCAACTTTGAGCGGCGTCAGCTCCGATCCGTACTTCTTCGGAGTGTCCCCCGTATGGAAAGTCCAGGCACGCTTGAGGTCCTTGACATTTGCAGGCGTGATTTGGCCGAGCTCCGAATAGCGCTGCGCGTTCTGGCCGCCGCCATAGGCGCTCCACTCACCCTTGCTCGGGGCATAAGCGGGATCTGAGAAGTACGCGTCTGCGCGCGCGGCTGGCAAGGGGAGAGCTGCCGGCTGCCGATTGAAGATCGGGATGAGGATCGCGAGCGCGACAACGAAGATTCCAACCCCCAGCAAGCCTAACTTACGAACGCGCCTTCCAATCGTCGGGTCGAGGAGGGGCGCGACCAGAACCGCGAGGACGAGGAAGACGAAGGGGCCGACAAGACGGGGAATCAATTGCCAACCCGACAGGCCGACCTCCCAAAAGGTCCAAAGACACGTGAAGACAAACGCGCCGGTGTACGTGTAGAAGCCCTCGATCCTGCCCTTGATCATGAGATAGCCGGCGGCGAGAAACATCACGCCGGCCAGAACGTAATACCAGCTCCCGCCGAGCGCCGCGAGGTAACCACCACCGACTGCGAGGCTCAAACCCATCAATGCGATAAGGGTGCCCAGCACTACCGCGGGTGTCCGCGCGAGGTATTTGTGCAACTCTGATGCCTTGGACTCCGTCGGAACCGGCCCTGCATCAAGTGTCGAAGACATTTTCACTCTCCTTCGGGATTTGAGACGCGCCCATCGATGCGCGTGCGAATGTTTAGCCCTGGGGGCAGTCACCGCGAGCGCTCCAATGCTGCACACGCGTTCTTCCGGTTAGAGCTCCAGATCGATAGGCAGCTCACTACGTCCGTAGCAGCAACTCTGCGCGACGGCCGAGTCCCGGTTCTTGCGCAAAAGCCCCGCCCGTAGGCGGATTCAACCGTGCAGCGAGGCAGGGTGTCGTACGGCTGCTAACTGGCGTTCAACGAGTGAACCCTGCTGCCCATGGCGTGGTGTGCGTATCGCGGTCTGATCGGAACGCGCGGCTTAATCATTGTGCAGCAGGAACGTGCAAGCGCTCAGCTGGGGTGAGGACCTATCCTGAGCTCACCCTCGTGCAAGGACGGCTGCAGCCGGCCGAGGCAGAATTTATCGTCACGTTCTTCGCAAGGCCTTTTATGAGCCACACGACAGTGTTAGGAGGTATGACAATGCGCTGGGAACCGCCACGAGCGACTGAGTTTCGTTTCGGCATGGAGATCACCATGTATATTGCAGTCCGCTAGAACGAGTTATTCAAACGAACGCTTGTTAGACGGCCCCTTCTCCGCGGAGCACCTCGCTCCTCCACGCCACCGGCAGGTCCTCACCTGTCCGTGCGTCGGATGCGGGGAAGGGGCTTTAGCTCCATTTGGGCGTCATCCCATAACCCACGGCACCCCTAGCCGGGCTGTACACTCACGGCACCGTCAAGGTGAACCCCGATGTGAGGTTATGAACCGTCTTTCGGCGCTTCGACGGAGGTCAGAGCTGCGCGAAGACACTCTGACAGATTCTGCTCATCAAGCGGTTTGCGAAGATAACAGAGCACTCCATCGTTGAGAGCGCGAGCTCGCTCGACCTCGCTGGGATAGGCCGTAATGAGGATTGTGGGAATCGCGTATCCTCCTGCGACGAGGTAGCGGAAGAGCTCAACCCCGGTCATCGCAGGCATGTGGACGTCGGCGATCAGGCAGGACGTTTCACCGAGTCGGGGGGACGCGAGGAAATCGGCTCCGGACGAGAACACGGCCACGGTATGGCCCAACGACCTCATGAGCCTTCGCATCGACTCGCGGAAAGCCTGATCGTCATCGACGATCGCGATCAGTGATTGGTTCGACAAGCCAGCTCCAGCATATCCCTCGATCACGGGATGAGCCCCCCCCGGGATCGCCGAGCACCATCCGCACATTGTCGAGAATGCTCTCGAAGCAGGAGCCGAGCAATAAGCCTTGGTTTAGATCCCCTGGCCTCGCGATATGGACTGCGCCCCTGTTCGCGCGGACGATTCGGACCTAGACTGGCAACTCAAAGGACGGCAGCCCCACCTGCCGAAGCGGAGAGGCGATTCCCGTGGACCCCAGAGCACCCTCAGCAGCGGTGCCGGACTCCGAGTCCTCGGTGGCGGTCGTCGACGACGATCGGGAGTTTCGGGCCTCGGTTGCGCGATTACTCCGGTCCGTGGGTCTCAATACTCGTTTATTTGCCTCGGTCGCGGAGTATCTCGAAGCGGAACAGCCTGATTGTCCAACCTGCCTGGTCCTCGACGTAAGAATGCCGGGGCAAAGCGGACTGGATTTCCAGCGCGATCTGGTTGCGGCGAACGCTGAGCTTCCGATCATCTTCATCACCGGGCATGGCGACATTCCGATGAGTGTGCAGGCGATGAAAAGAGGCGCCATCGAGTTTCTTACCAAGCCGTTCCGCGACCAGGATCTTCTTGACGCTGTCTGTTTAGGGCTGGCACGCGACCGTGCCAGGCGCGAGGAGAATGAATCGCTGAGTAGACTACGGACTCGAGTCGACGCCCTGACGCGGCGTGAGCTCAGCGTGCTGACCGAGGTTGCACAGGGTCGGCTGAACAAGCAGATCGCCGCCGACATGGGGATAAGCGAGAGCACGGTCAAGGTACATCGCTGTAACATGATGCGGAAGATGCGGCTCGCATCTTTTGCAGAGCTGTGCCGAGCGGTGGACAAACTCAATCTGCTGCCGGAGCGACAACAGCTTCCCTAGCAACCCGGCACGCGCGGCGCAGCCAGCCGTGTTCGCCGCCCGAGGGATTTGCGGCATCCCGCGTGTCAGAGTGCGTTTTCACGCACCCGCTCCTTCCACAGGTTCCCGCGCATTGACCGCCTGAACCAAGGCTTACCTAGCCCGACCACAACACGATCTTTTTGACCGCTCGTTGAATTGAGCGGTTAGCGCAGATCGACAAACATAAACACCGAGCGATATCCGCCGTCCAGCAATGGTACCGATGAGTACCGCGACGATGGGAGTCAGTACCAATGAGTGCACAGAGCCCCAGTGTGGCAATCTCGAGCGATAACAGCATTGGCGATTTCTCAGCGGTAGCCGCGCGGCTCGTGGAAGCCGCCTGCTTTGCGCGCGATGGTAACTGCGAGGCCGCCAAAGCCTACATCGCCCGCGCGATTGCACTGCTTCGCGGGGAGCCCAGCGCGATACCGGCAAATCTGCGCCCGCTTAACCGGGGTACGCGGGAAATCGTGCGCGGCGGCCTGCCGGCCTGGCAGAAGCGGCGTCTGACAGCCTACATCGATGCTCACCTCACCGGAAGGATTCGCATTGAGGAGCTGGCGGAGCTGGTAAATC
>Ga0126381_100004884_pt1 | contig 14653 bp, 12 predicted proteins | sample PanSoiMetPlot_28_FD_96465 | JGI IMG/M metagenome (GOLD analysis project Ga0126381, IMG submission 96465) | Tropical forest soil microbial communities from Panama - MetaG Plot_28 | ecosystem: Environmental > Terrestrial > Soil > Tropical forest > Bulk soil | place: Panama | collected 2016-02-17
GCAAAACTGCTCGCGCCCATCTGGACAGCTAGTTGCGAGTTGCCGCTTTTGTTTCCCGAAATGAAAGTAGTGGCCCCACGATTGGGCGCGCATTATTTCGCCAATGCTGGCAACCCGGCAGAAGGCAACCTCCGCAATCAGGCAGAGGGTTTTATCAGCGCAGACCGCGGTTTAAGTCCTGATCGACTGAAATTATTGGAACTGAAATTTCGTCAGGTGATAGAGACTAACCGCGCAAATGCGGTAGCGGTTCCTGAATCTCAAAGCGAGAGAGTGTTGACGACGCTAAAGTCGATTGACGATAGCTGGCATCGGGTTTTGGACGCTGACGGGTTAGTGTTGATGCTTCCAGGTAACTCAACACCAGAGAATTGACGTTAAAGGCCAATTCTGCTTTATGCGACTTGTTGGCACTATTGCAAACGTTGTCATCCTCAGTGGATTGTGATCCGTGTTTGCGACCAAACTACCTCCTTGCGCTAACAGCGCGTACCATCGAATGCGCGGCCTTGTCCGCGTGGCCGAGCGCGCCATCCAAGTCTTCGCCATCTTAATTGGCGCAGTTTTCCTACTCTCAGGAGTTGTCTACCTTTATTTGGGGCGTGTAACTTCCCTGTGGGCAGGCAATTTCTGGAGTGTTTACGCTTTTGCCTGGGACCACACATGGCTTCAAAGTGCCGTCCTGAAACAGGCTGGTCACGTTACGTTTTTTCCCAGCCTTATTGGTCTGGCAAATTTGCGCTTTTTCCATGGTAACGTGCAAATGCTCTTTTTTGCCGGCCTGGGGCTACTTTTTGTCACCGTCGCGCTGCTTCTCATTCCGGTTTGGCGTGATAACACTGTAACCCTGACCGCAAAGGCATTGGCCACACTTGTTGTACTCATGGGGAACTTTTGGATGGCCCGAGCCAGTATTACTGCAAACGGCGAATTTAACTGTGACAACTCTCTGGCGATGGCTGGATCGGCACTCGCTTTTTTTCTGATAACCAAGACGCGTTGTTCCTGGCCGGTAACGGCAATTGTAGTGTGCGCCGGCTTTGTCGCCTCCTTTAGTTTTGGCACGGGTTTGGCAATCTGGCCTACTCTAGTGCTCTTGGCTTGGTGCCTGCGTCTTCCGCGGCGAACAATTGTTGTACTAGGAATCAGCGCTCTTGCAGCAACCGTCATCTACGCGCTACTTCCTGTGCTTCCGTCATCTTACAGCGTGCAACAAAAATCGGCAATCTCTCTCAATTTCATCGGTGTATTAACCGAGTTCTGTAGGCTTGTCGGCAGTCCGGTGTTATATTCACTCGCAGCCTACCGTGGGGCAAAGCCACTCACAGACTTAAGTCAATCCTCTGGTCTCGTATTCAGCGGTGCGGTTGGCTTGGCGCTTGCGGGGCTTGTTGTTATACCCCGTATACTTCGCCGCGACCTCAGAAAAATTGGGCTCGAAAGCACTGGCTTGTCGCTTTTGATTTTCAACCTCTTTGCTTTGGTGCTTATTACGGTCGGACGACTCAGATCATTCAACCTGGTGCCTTCCGCTCCACGTTATCTATTCTGGAGTTCACTTTTTTGGACGAGTCTGATTTTGCTCGGGATCGAGCGAACTGAACGCTTACAGCGGGGGCGATTACCGACTCTCCTTCTCCCGTTTGCAATAGCCTTCTTGGCCTGGCCGGCACATTATCAAGCGGGGTTGTGGTGTAAAAGCGCGCAAATTCTGTGTGACAAAGACGCTACCGCCCTAATCAACGGAGTTGTTGAAGCTCAAAGGATACAAATGGTTCCTGCTCAGCTTAAACAAATTTTTGAAGAAAGGCTTAACTTGGCTTCGGAGTTGCGGGCGCGTCGCTTGGATGTGTTCGCTGATGGCTTACAAGATTGGATTGGGCTTAGGGAAGCGGATGTCTTTGGCACGCGACACAAGCCAGAAGGGCTTCGTGGGCGCTGCAAAGTTGATGCTTTAAGCCGGTGCGACAACGGTGCCCCCGCAGCGTGTGTAAGTGGACAAGCATTCAAACACGAGCAGTCCATTCCATGGACACTGGCAATCACCGATTCAAACGGAGTGATCCGAGGAGTGGCACGTTCCGTGCGGATTAACCCGTTTGTTAATCGGACGTTTTATCAAAGCAAATTCACAACGAAGATTGGATTCGTCGGCTATATCAGAGATTACAATCCCGAATTACGATATGTAGTACGGAGCGCCGATAATCTTACTCTTTCCGATGAAGTGATCCCCGTGCAGCACTAGCCACCGGCGTCTTGGCTGGTTAAGCATCTGCCCTGAGTACACTGACACAGGAAATCGGTGGCACCAATAATCCTGTTCCGCGCAGGATTCAAGATAGGGTAACGTTCCGGTATCTTTCTTAACTAACTGCGAGACAGGACTGCAAATAATTACGGCTTCGCTGAAAAGGTCGGTGCTAGGGGACAGTCGAGCCACGCAACCGTCCCCAAGCGAGGATCGACGTACCGACGGGCATCCGGAACGGCAGTACGGTCTCGACGTTCTTTATGCTGTGCAGTAACCGTCTCGCTACGGCGTTTGGCGGCACAAAACCGCGTCGCATGATGATCTCAGCCGCTTTTGGTTTCGTACACGCTAGGAGCGCTTTGCGTGCGAGCAGAAATGGGACCATCAGCAGTCCCCACGGCTGGGTGCCCCCGGTCTCAACTCCGCCCTGGTCAAACAACGCCACTAAGTTTCTTGCTGTGTATCGTTTCACGTGGCCTTGCACTCGGTCGTAATCGCTGAAAAGCAGCATACCCGCCGGCACATTAACAACTACAAGGCCGCCCTGCCGCAAGTGTCGCAACGCAGCAGTAAGAAACGCAGAATCGTCGCGGATGTGTTCGATCACATCGAGCAAAAAGACAGCGTCGTAATGTTCCAGGAGTGAAGGTTCTTGGTCGAATATATTGTAAACGAAAAGCCGTCCCCTGCCCGGCTTAGCCATCTCCAAAGCTGGTTGATTCAGGTCGCATCCGTCTATCGCGATCCCGAGATCGCGCTCGAGCATTTGGCGAGCGACGCCATTCCCGCAGCCAACTTCCAGCGCTCGCTGCAACCGGGTCCCAGAACGCTTAACGGCTCGAACGATCATTTGGTGTCGCCATTGCATCCAAAAATGATCTGCTGTCGCGAACTGAAACCACTCGTTGGCCATCGAAACCACCTGAGGTGGAGAAAGAGTTTCAATCGCGCTCATCAGATGTCTGTGTCGTTTCGATGTTGATTGTGCGCTCAACAATGAATGATGGACGGGCTTTCACTTCCATGAACATCTGGCCAATGTACTCTCCAATCACCCCCAGGTAGAGAAAGACCAATCCATTGGAGAAAAGCAGAACAATGACCAGCGTTGAAAACCCAGGTGCAGTGAGATGAATCTCGGTAAACAACGCAATCCCAAGATAAATGAGCGCCCCAATTACTGCGCCAAGGCAAAGAAGGGTGCCACATATGAGGCCGACCCTCAATGGCCTCGTCGAGAATGACGTCAACCCAGAGAAAGCCAGCCTCGTTAGTTTGGTCAATGAATATTGCGGACGCCCTGCTGCGCGAGCAGGTCGCGAGATAGGAAATGGCTTTGACGGCAGCCCGGTCCAGGCACGTAGTCCCCTTACGAAACGCAGTTTTTCGGGGAAACTCAGTAGCACCCGAACCGCGCGGCGAGTCATCACACAAAAATCGCCGCTGTCGGCTTGGACGGGAGTGTCAGCCAAGTAAACGTAAAGTCGGTAAAACACGAAATACATGAAGCGCTTGAGTTTGGTCTCACACCTGGCGGCTCGCACGGCATAAACTATGTCAACATCTTCGCTTCTTAGTTCTCGATACATTTCCAAAAGGATCTCAGGCTCGTCCTGCAAATCTGCGTCCATAATTCCAACACAATCTCCTGTCGCAAAAGACAAACCAGCTGAGACGGCATTTTGATGGCCGAAGTTTCGCGTCAACACAATCAATTTGACCGATGGATCTTTGCTGGCCCATGCCTCAATAAACCTTGAACTTGTGTCAGTTGATCCATCACTCACAAAAAGCAGTTCCCAATGTGATGGACGATTCTGAATGTTCTCCAATCGTTGGCGTAACAACGGCAACACGCGGTCCTCGTTGAAGAAGGGAATAACAATACTTAACTCAGATCTTGCCATTGTGCCGTGCTACTTTTGATCTGAATACAAATGTCTCCGAATCCGCCCATCTTAAGTGTAAAATGAACGCCGACTTCAAGCGAGTCAATAGATCAAACTTAACGCAGACGCCCTCGGCACATAGAGGTGAGGAAAATCGAGGTTCTAATCGACGCCTGTGGAGAAACCCAATGCGACGCAGGGCAAGGAATATCGGTTTCATCCATCGTACCTATTTTACTGGTTTGAGTCTTGCGTATGAAATCACGGCTCTCTTTGTGCACCGACCGAATCTGCGGAAGCTGATGGGCTTCGTGGGTCAGTATCTTCGACCCAAAACCAACAGGCTAACACCGACGTTTCGACCCTTCGGCACGAATTTCGCTGGCGAAAAAAACACTCCGTGCTTAGCTGCACCTGAAAGGGTCGCTAGAACTCTTCGCAGCTTCATCCCAATGACGAATGACATTGCTTCCAAGCCGTCCGTTGACGACTCGACCGACTCTGGGCAATCAGATGCCTGCCCGTTCGCGGCGGACTTCCCGCATATGAGCAGTGCCGCTGAAGCGGTTAAGAATTATCACGAGAATCCGTCTGCGACTTGGTACGATGATAACATTGATCCGAACGATTCATCGGGTAGATACGCATTCCAACGGCTACGTCAGACTTGGTTCACTCCCCAGGTTATTCCAAAATTCAAGCTGCGCCGAGACGACAAGTTCTTTGCGATCGGGTCGTGTTTTGCGCGCGGACTTGAACACTGTCTTCAAAGGAACGGCATTGCAGTTGAAAGTGCAGCCCGGGAGTTCTCGAAGCTTCAACCAGCCAACACAGAGACCTCAGGCCTTGGTTTTACGAACAAGTACACCACGTACTCGATCCTGAACGAACTGCGGTGGGCGCTTGATCCTGATGCAGAATTCCCGCGCGACTCCATTGTTCCGTTAACGAAGACAACCTGGTACGATCCACACAGCAACCCGACGTTGGAGTTTGTCGATTTGGAAGAAACCTTTCAACGGCGGGCATTGATGCAGGCAGTGACGAAACGCATAACAGACTGCCGAGGGGTTATTGTTACACTTGGTCTCGCGGAGGTGTGGCGCGACACCAAGGCGAATGTGTTCGTTAACCGCACTCCTATTCCGTCCTTGTTTAAGAGCGACCCTGATCGTTATGAATTTCAGTTAAGCACTTTCGCCGACAATTGGGCCAATCTGGAAGCGACCTATGAATTACTGACTCGCTATGGACATCCTGATTTTCACATCGTTGTGACAGTTTCACCTGTGCCCTTGATGAACACTTTTTCAACCATGGACATTGTCGTTGCAAATGCCTGGGCCAAGTCGCTCTTAAGAGCAGTCGCACACGAGTGGGCCCTGGCCCATCCCAATGTGGATTACTTTCCCAGTTACGAGATCGTACAAAACTCTGATCGCACCGCAGTATGGGAGAAGGACTTGAGGCATGTGACCGGCCCTGCCGTGCAGCACATTATGCAGTTGTTCTTGCGAAAGTACATCGAATGAGGATAACATCATCTGGTAATACTTAAGCTGGTTCATTCTTTGATAGGCCCCACCGCTGGCGGCGATTCTCAGCGCTGCAATGCAAACAAATTCACGTAGAAATCGGGGTCGTCGCTAATTGCGCCAGGACGAAGCGGGACAAGCCCACGCCTCGTCACTTCGGAGACCGTCATCCCCTTGCTCGTTATGGCATCAATCAGATCGATCCAATTCGTACCGGCTTGTTTTAAACCGTAAGGCCAGAGTTCCAGCAGCAACTTCGTAGCTGGATTATCGGCTAGAACACGGGCTGCCCCGCGCAAAGCGTGAAGCTCATATCCCTGGATATCCATCTTAATCAGGTCAACGCGCTCACCCGCGGAAAAGTAATCGTCGAGCGCAACCATTTCGATTTGGAGCGCCCGACGGGTAGAGTTGTGGGTCACGTAGGTGCGATGATCTACATTAAGCGTATCCGAAAGGTAGAGCTTCGACTTGCCGCTGTGCTCTCCCACCGCTGCTTGCAAGATGTGCATGTTTGGAAACCCTCGCGCCGCTGCACGCAACCGCTCGAAATTTTCCGGCGCCGGTTCAAAAGAATACACAACGCCGGCAGGCCCAACACAGCGGGCCAGGAATTGCGAGTAGATCCCAATATTCGCACCGGCATCTACCGCAACGTTGCCAGGAACCAAAATTTGCCGCAATAGCTGCCGCTCCGCGTGATCGGCATAAGCCTTGTAAGCAGCATAGACGGGCCGGTAGATCGGAAATGCGTTTTGGTAAACCTTATTTCCAAGAGTGCGAAGAACTGAAACTCCTGACATCAGCGGCGGGATAGAACTACTGTAAAGAATGACGCGCATAGCCGCGGAAAACAGCGGCTCAGAAACAAATCCATAGGAAAAAACGCGCGGTAAAGCCAAGCTGGGATTGGTACTCTATGCGATATGCCGCCGGTAGCCATGTAAGACACCGCACTAAAGAACCGAACCGGACAATTCGCCACATCGTAGTTCTCGCTCATCTTGTCGGCCCAATCATGACGACGGAAGAAAATTAGCCATGGCAGTGCGATATTTGCAGACGCCAGCGGCCCCCGAACGCTTTTCAGTTCCGGCTTAGAAATTCCGAAGTCAACCGGCTCGTGATGCAAATACTTAAAGATTAGAGTCGATAGAATTGAAAAGAACGGTTCAGTAGCAATGACTTTGCCGCCGCGCTTCAACTTGTTTGCAGCTCGATTGAGAAATTCAATGGGCCTCTTCAGGTGATGTAGCACGTTGGTCAGCGTAATAACGTCGAGGCTCGCATCCCTGATACCATCGAACTTGTCGATTCCGTGGCAGTCAAACACAAGATCAAGATAGCCGAGATCAAGCACATCGCTTGTAACAACGTTTGACAGAAATTGTTTCAAAGGCGAAGTGCCACTCCCTACCTCCAGTACTGAGAGCGCAGCAGGATTGGCAAAACCCTTAAATTGATCACGGTAAAGTTCACGGTACCAAAAGAGAAGATTTCGATTCGCACTAAGGTGCGCGCGATTGCGCAATGTGACCGCGCAGTCCTTGGCCGTGTCGCTTTGACCAACTGTGATCGTTTTCATTTGACCGCGCGGATATAGAGCGAGCCGGCAAACTCGGATACTACAGGTACGTGTTCGAGAAAACAGCCGATGGCATTCACACCATTCACAAAGGGAAAAGGCGTTTTCGGATGAAGAAAATCAAACGGCTGGATCCGCACATCACGAAACCCCGCTCGCTTGAGTAACTCCCTCAGTGGCCAGCGGAAGAACGCGGTCTCGTCAGGCGAATCACAGAGTTTGCGCTTTATCCAGGGGACATTCTTTTGTATGGCTATCTGCGGATTCAGCATGTTTGGCTCGGTAAAGTAGATCGTGCAGCCAACCTTTAACACGCGGTAGATTTCACGCAGTGCCTCCGCAATCTCCAAGTGATGCAACACCGAACTACCCACCACGGAATCAAAGCATGAGTCACCATAGCTCATCGCGCAGGCGTTTTGGATCTCGTAAGAAACATTTGCCGGAGAAACATCAGTCCTCGCGACCTTTATAAGTTCTGGTGACACATCAACGGCGACAATGTGTGCCCCGGAGTGGGCCAATTCCCGAGTGAAATACCCGGTACCACAACCGAGCTCGAGCACGTTCATTCCCACACAGAGGTGGTTGCTGAGCATTTTCACCCGACGGGCCCGGCGCAATCTGCCAGCCGGCCCTTCCCAGTTCCAAATCTCCCCTGCTCCATGTTGAGCCAAAAAACGGCCATGCTCGACTTCGTTAACAACGCGCTTTTGCATTAGAGAATTCAAATCATTGCGACTTGCAAACAAATGAGCATCGGCTCATGACGCAAAGTCTTGGACGTGGCAGTGAGTTAGTAACCAAGCTTTAGGTTCAAGAAGCCGTGCCAACACATCTTTAACATGATGAGACCGTTTCGAAACACCCTGGTCATTTTCGTGGAACCGTATATGCGCTCCTGATAGTGCACCGGCAGGTCCAGAATCTTAAGGTTAAGCTTTGCAGCGCCGAATAACAGCTCATAGTCGCCCCATCGGTCTTCGACTCCCCAGCTTCCTAGCGTCGGTTTGATCCGCTCCCAGTCGCTTCTCCAGAGCGCTTTCGTGCCACAAAGCGTATCCTTTACGGGTTGCCCGAGGAGGTACGTAAATGCGATACTGAAAAATTTGTTGCCCAACATGTTGACTGTGGTCATCGCTCCTTTGGGCACTGGATAAACAAGCCGCGATCCATTGACAAACTCGGCCTGGCCCGAGGCGATAACATCGACAAAGTAAGGCAGCTCTTCGGGAATCGTCGTTAAATCGGCGTCAAGGATCATCAAAATATCGCCTGTGGCAGCACCGAAACCTGTCCAGACATTCCGCGATTTAGCTATGCCCGGTCCGCGTTCCAGGCGGATATTCTTATCCGAATAGACCGACCGCACCCGCAATACTTCTTCAGCGGTTCCATCGGTTGACTGATCGTCACAGAAAATAATTTCTGTCTGACGCCCCAGTGGCGGCATGCGTTGCACGGCATCTTCCACATTTCCCCTCTCATTTTTACACGGAACGATCACTGAGACCGAGAGCTCTTCTTTGGGAACCGGTGGCGGCAGTAACCTGCCGACGACGACCTGGGTCATGCAAAGCCGTTTCAACAGCGGCAACCGCGCGCAGAATCGATTAAGGAAAGCTGATACAAGCGGGACGTACTTTGGCAGAATGACAAGGCGATGCGTCTCGAGCGCTTCAAACCCGGCGAGCTTCAACAGATTTGCGATATCAAGTGTCGAAAGCCAGTTCTGTTCCGTACGTGGGACCTTCATTCCAATCCATTCTGCAAACGTGACGAGTGGTTCCCAAAGATGATTGTAAGTGATTGCTAATACGCGCGTCTGCCTTCGACAAAGCGGCTTTAAGTTGCGCAGCGCTTGAAGGACATCGACCGTGTCGCCGATTTCATTAAAGAGGATATAATCGAATTTCTCCTCTGGCTCGAAAACAGTGCGAAACTCCTCTTTGTCCGGGAAAGCCACCGCAAATTCAAGGAAGGGATTTCGTTGTCGTGCGATCTCGACAATCTCAGGACAAATGTCAATGCCTTTGCCTTCAGCCGGTTGAACAACGGCCAAAAGATTGCCAGTGCCGCACCGGACCGAGAGCACTCTTTTCTGCGGCTCAACCAGAAAACGAAGAAGCCGATTTAGCAACTCGTAGTAGTATTTGTTGCGGTCGATCCAGCCCTCGCGGCGACCAGCAATTTTGGCCAGATGGTTCCGGCTCCGCTCCCGTCTCTGCTCGAGGGCAGCGGGTCCCCATGTACCCTTCCTCGCCTCGGGCTCATTTAGCACAGCTTCCATACTGGTGTCGTTGAGGGTAATTAGCTGCACATCCTTTAAGGAACTCCGTGCCAACTTCGCACCGCAGTTTCCTTCAAATCCAGTATCGTTCAAGGGTCGTACTTCGTAATCGACTCATCGCCAAAACCCAGGAACAATGACACAGCTTGTGACAGAATTTCCAGAGAAAGAGATCACAAATAGCTCGCTTTTTGGTGGACTGCTGCTGCTACTTTGTGCATTGACGTTCTACTATTTTGCAGTGCTGAGGATCGATTATCAAAAGACAGCGCTGCCTGACCTCGGACCACACCCAGACGCAACCGAGTACTTCGCTCAGGCCAAGGCATTGTCGAAAGGCAGATCGCCTACGATACAGATCGGATACGAAAGGTTGCCGTCAAGGTATCCGCCCGGCTATCCTGCACTAGTGCTGCCATGGTTGAAGATTCTTCCTCAAGCGCACTCCATTCTAGCCCCATTTCGAACGAATCAGACAATCGGGCTGCTATTGCTTTTGGCCATATTTGCTTTTTACATCTACTTGGCGATGCCTTTGACAGGAGGTCTTGCGGTATTGTTACTGGCGACTCTTCCAAGCTTCTTCACTTTCTGTCGGTCCTCACTAAGCGAACTCAGTGTATCCCTGTTCATTGTCTTAGCTTTTATGTTCGCCTATTTGGGTGTTAAGGAAGAACGCCGCTGGAAACTCTATTTGTCGACGGTTTTTCTGGGTCTCTCATTAAATATCCGAATTCAGTCGCTGTTCTTTGCACCACTATTGCTCGTCATGGCCATACTCCCAACGAGGGGAATGCGTCTGCGGTGGCTGCTTCATTGCGCTGCGGTTCCGATTGTTTTCCTCGCAGCGGCCAGCCCTATCCTCGTGTTGAATACGGTTGAGTTTGGTTCGCCGCTCAAAACAGGCTATGACTTCTGGGTCCCGTATTTTGGCGAGAAGCATGTTTTCTTTTCGTTTCACTATGTATTGGGAAATGCAGGCGAGCTCTGGCGGCAGCTCACTTTGCAACCCCACAGTTATGACGCGGTCAACATCTTCGGCACGGGTACCTCGTTTGTTATAGCCTTCATTTTTCTGAGTTGCATCGGGGCCTTTTTTGTTCGGCCAAGCTGGTTTTTTTGTTGCGCGTTCATAGCGTGGCTGTTCCCCTTTCTCGCGGGATTATGTTTCGTGTTTGGTAGTGATGGACGGTTATACGTGCCTCTCTTCATAATTATGGTTAGTGTCGCTGTCCTGCCCGTCGCTTGGGCTGTAGACAATGTTTTTGCCGGCAGACGCAGTGTTTTCGCTTTAGCGGTCCTCGTTTTGTTTGCCGCAGCGTGTCTCGGCTATCCTTCACGTTCGGGCTATAAGAGCCGCGACATTAATCGCTCGCAGGCATGGGATGCTCTGCATTTCAACACTTCGCCAGGAAAATCGAACCAATTTGTCGCGCAAAGGTATTTTGGCAGCCGGTTTCAAGGGGAACCTGGAATTGTGCTGTCCGACATCGATCCTGTTTACCTAAACGCTCTTCTGCCCAGCAGTTTCGTCGCAGCCCCGATTGATGGGGACCATCATTACAAATGGAGTCACGCTTGGCGTTACGATCGACCGCAAGCGCTGGTCCTGGTGCAAGGCGGGTTAGCTCAATCGCTGCCGATCTACGCCTTGTTCGTGTCCAAGCAAGAAATGCAGGAAAAAACACGTCGATTGCCCCACGTCGATGGCTACGATTGGCACCCGGTAGACTCGAGCGCTAAAGCAGCGATTTTAAAGCTCGCCCCGACTGGCTAGCAAAACTTCTCGGTTATAAGTCCAAGTTGTCTTTACTCATGGTCGAGATTCCTGTTCAGAATGCTTGTGCAGCCCATCAGAATTGCTTCTGCTCGCGAGCCAAATCGTAGATTCCTGGATGCAGCCTGCATCGGTCTGCTGCTGGCGTACTTTCTTCATTTTGCGCTCCCCGCCGTGAGGGCCGGGTTCGGCGAGGACGAAATGATGAACCTGTATTTCTATTGGTTCCCAGGCGCGCTCAGGTCGATCCGAGCAAACTTCTGTTTCTGGTCGATATCATATCCGCAGCGGCCCGCCGGTGCGCTCTATTATCTGCCGCTGTATTACTTTTTCTCGCTCGATCCTCTGCCTTACCGGATAGTTCAGATCAGCATACTTGCCGCCACGATCCCTATCTTTTTCTATCTGGCGCGGTTGCTCTCTGGATCGCGCGCCGTGGCGTTTCTGGCAGCGCTGGCGATGTGCTATCACGCGCACCTGGCCTATCTGGTGTTTGGCGGCTCTTTCATCTACGACGTGTTGTGTGGTTTCTTTTATTTCGCTGCACTAACCTATTACGTTCGCATTCGCGAGAGAGGCGTGGCACTACATCCGGGACAGCTGGCGATCTTTTTAGCGCTCTACGTTTGCGCGCTCAACTCGAAGGAAATGGCGGTGAGTCTGCCGGTAATCGTATTCATATACGAGGTCCTTAAATATCGGCGGATTCACGACTGGAAACAGTTTGCGTTGCGCAACTGGTACGAGGCGGTTCCGGTGCTGATCGCCGGCCTTGTGACGGCAATTTTCATTTACGCCGAAGTGAATAGCGCTTATTCGCTGGCGCATCTCGAGGCGTATCGACCACTGTTTTCCTGGCACCGATTCACCCTAACGAATGCGCATTTCATCAACGAACTGCTTTTTGATTCCGTGTCGCGCATTGGACGGGCGGTTCTGGTCGCATGGCCGGCGATATTTCTTTACGCGTTTTGGCGCCGTGACCGGCTACTGCAACTAATGGCGTTTTGGGTGGTCATCACGCCGCTACCGTTGGCATTTATTCCAGCCCGTGGCGGCGCGATGCTCTATGTCGTTTTGTTTGGCTGGGCGATGATTGTCGCCCAGGTGCTACAGGATCTAATCGGCTTAGCCGGGAAATTACTCGCCTTATCGAAACCGAGAACAGCGATGCTGCGGACGCTTGCTGCAGCCGGTGCGGCAGTCGCGCTTGCCGTTTTCACCTGGTGGCAAAATCAGCGGTTAGATCAGACTCGCGTTCTGCTGAGTTCCGGACAGAAGTCGCTCCATGTCATTCAAGCGTTGCGCTCACTAAACCTGCAGCCGGCTCCCGGCAGCGCAATTTTACTAAAACCCGACACGCGTTTCTATCGAAACCCATGGTATCCAAAATTCGTCGCATCCCTAGTCTGGAACAATCGTTCTCTGAACGTGTACGTAGCCGGCCAGCAACAGTTCACGCAGAAGGAGAATGCGAACATGAATTACATAATTTCATTCAACGAGTTTAGCGCGCAGCTTGTGAGGTCAGCGGAGTCAAATCGCTCTTGAGATTTCGCTTCGGACGCCTGCGCAACTTCGCGATCATCCTAACTTGGGGGCTACATCCGAAGACTGATAATCCTTACTGGCAATCAGATAGACATTTTTGCCAAACAGGCGGCCCGCCAACAAGTCAAGCCATCTGCTTAGTGGCACTACGTATCGATCGTAGAGACTGATCGCTCGCGCGCTAAGATAGCCGTTTTTGTTGCCAACAATCTTAAAGCCAAGAGCAGCAAAAAAACCCAGTGAATCCACATACCGCGTTTTACAAACGCTCAGCCCAGCCGACCGAGCCAATCGCTCCAAATTTGTCCGGCGATAACGGCGATAATGTTTGACTCTTTCGTCCAAACTCGTCCACAGGACCTGAAAAGCCGGAACGTAAACCAGAAGCCGACCGCCTTTGGCAAGCTTTGAAACGAGGCGGCGAAAGCTGGCGCAATCGTCTTCGACATGCTCAAGGACGTTGAGGGTCAAAACGAACTCGAATGAACCATCCGGAACGTCGTTCAAATCGCTAAATGTTAAGAACCCGTCACGAATCAGACGCTCCGCGAGGTGCATATCAGGCTCGACGCACACCACCTCGATGCCATTGGTTCGAAGCAGCTTCGCGAACGTTCCAGTACCGGCCCCAAAATCAAGCATTCGACTACGTCCCTGAGAACTCTCCAGGATCAGATCCAGTAACAGAGAATTGTAGTTGGTTGCTCCTTCCAGCGTTTCTAAAATATCAATCCCGGCGTAGCTCAGCTGAGGAGCACTCATTTCTGGTATCTTTGGACATTGTATTTCACAATCGCGTAGACAGCCCGTATTCCGTCTTTCCAATTTATCTTCTTGCCTTCCCTGTAAGTCCGTCCGCTATACGAAATTCCGACTTCATAGACGCGACAACCTCTCTGCGCGAGCTTGGCAATGATTTCCGGCTCGACCCCAAATCGATCTTCTTCAAGCTCAATCGATTTGATGAGAGGGGCTTTGAAGGCTTTATAACCTGTTTCCACATCGGTCAGATTCAGATTGGTGAACATGTTGGAAAGTAACGTCAGAAACTTGTTACCGACCATGTGCCAGAAGAAAAGGACGCGATGAGGTCGTCCGCCCAAGAATCGAGAACCAAGAACGGCGTCCGCCTTGCCTGACTCAAGCGGCTGCAGAAGCACTGGATAATCCTCCGGGCTGTATTCGAGATCTGCGTCCTGCACCAGAATGACATCGCCGCTGGCGGCTGCGAAACCGCTGCGCAGGGCCGCGCCCTTGCCTCGGTTTATCGGATGATAAATGACCTGATCGACCACCGCTGAAATCTTTTCGCGGAGCAGCATCTGCGTCCCATCTTGCGAACAATCATCCACGACGATGATTTCTTTGGAATTCAGCGGCGCATTGCGCACTGCCTCGACGACCTTCTCGATCGTGTTCTTCTCATTGTAACAAGGGATTACGATGGACACTTTCATTTTCGCAATAAGAGCGGCGTTTCGCCGCGCCAGGCATCGGGTCGAAAAGGCAATTTCGCTGGAGAAAGCAAACAGCTGTGCTTGACTGATAGGTTCGACATCCCTCGTCAGAATGCCTGCGCAAGTTATCAAAATTACCGGTGCCCGCCAGCACAATCTGAAGAACCTGCAGTTGGAGATTCCGCGGGAAAAGCTCGTGGTCATTACCGGGTTGAGTGGCTCGGGGAAATCTTCGCTGGCCTTCGATACTCTTTATGCGGAGGGGCAACGCCGTTATGTCGAGAGCCTCTCCGCCTACGCACGGCAATTCCTCGA
>Ga0126381_100004886_pt1 | contig 14649 bp, 14 predicted proteins | sample PanSoiMetPlot_28_FD_96465 | JGI IMG/M metagenome (GOLD analysis project Ga0126381, IMG submission 96465) | Tropical forest soil microbial communities from Panama - MetaG Plot_28 | ecosystem: Environmental > Terrestrial > Soil > Tropical forest > Bulk soil | place: Panama | collected 2016-02-17
GGAGACCAGCAGAGCGTGCAGCAGGTGATCGCCGGCACCACGGCGTGGAAAGCCCCTTCGCCGGCGGGCCCAGATTCCCCCGCAACCCCGCAAGTCGACGAGCTGGTGAACCGGATCCTCGGACTGGTAGCTGAGCTTCAACGGAATAAGCAGCCTGACCTTGCGGAACAGGTGATTACTTCCGCGGTCAAGGACTTCGCGGTATCTGACCAGCAGTACCGGCTCTACGGCCTCGTCTACGTATTCAAGCAACGCGGCCTCGACGATGAAGCCGAGCGGTTCAGGGCGATGATCTCCGCCAGTGCGACCAGCAAGGATGAAGTGGCGATGATCACCGAGTTCTGCAGGGGGCAGCAGGACGCGGGCATCACTGCCGGGCTGGTCCGCTCGATACTGAAAGTGCCCACCCCCGGCGTGACAGAAAACGCCGCTGTCAGGCTGGTGGCGGAGCTGCCTGATGCGCTCCCGGATATCTTCCTTACGGTAGCTGAGTGGCAGCACGAGAACCTCGCCGCGTTCGAGGGGCAGCTGAGGAGGCATTCCCTTCAGTGGGCTGAACAGTTCCGTGACACCGTGGCCGATACGGCGGGCAGCCGGAATGACGGCGATGGGATTGCCGCCCTGGTCATCTGGCTGCTCACTGACCCGGACCTCGGACGCGGGAAAGAGCGGGCCAGCAAGGTCATCGAGAAGCTCATCAGGCGACGTGCTCCCGGCCTGATGATCGAGACGATCTGCCAGCTCCATGATTACCCGTTGCCACCAGAATGCCGGCATGAAGGCTGGTGGACCCTCCGCCAGCAGGCCGCCCAGCAGATCGCTGCCAGGTACAGCATTACCGACCTGATCAGCCTGGTGGACAAGGGCAGGAATCGCTGCCTGGCCACGCTGCTGCGGCTAGCACCCGACTGGCTGATCTACGGTCAGCGCAGCGACGAAGAAATCCTCACGCTGGTCCGCACGCTCGAGGCGGCCAGACCCAACCTCAGCGAACTGCACGACATGGTGGAATTCTCGGCCAGCAAGTTCACCCGCCTTCCTGACCTGAGCACGGGCGCGCTGTTTCAGCGGAGCCCGGCCGCGTTGCTGCGTAAAGAAGGCCTGACCAGAGAGGCCACCGCCTGGCGGAAGGGAGACTCGGTCATGCGCTTCCGCCATAGGCGCCCCGACCCAGACCCCCCTCCGCGCTGACCGGGCCGCCGTAAAGTACCGCTGGCCGACCCGGCCCAGGATATGACGTTCAGCTCGTCACCGACGGTCAGCTTGCCCGGGCGCAGCACCGAGAGCTTGACGCCGAACGCGATGCCGCCGCTGGACGCGCGCCGGTAAGAGGCGAGGGTGCGGATGGGCTCGGGTCCCGCCTTCGTGCCGGTGCGCTGGTCGACCATGGGTATCGCACACCGGATGGCGAGCTTGGCGAAGCCCAGCTGCGCGTTCCCGACGACAATGCTGCGCACCTGGTCTTCGAGGTGCGGCTCAGTCCAGCCCTCGATCACGATGTTCGGCCGGAAGCGGGACACCGGCACCCGTGCGGCACCGAGCCGCCGGTTCAGCTCGTCCAGCGTCGCCCCCGAGATCGCGTGCACCGCTCCGCTGTCGGCGTAGCCCGCGGTCCCGGGTATCCAGCCGGCCGTCACCCGGTCCTGCTCCGGCGGAACCCGCACCAGCCTGCACGCCACGCGCAGGACGCTGGTCAGCCATGCGGCGGGCTCATCGCCTTGATCGATGCCCAGGTACGGATGGCCGAACAACGTGACCTGACGACGGGCGGCCGCCAGGCACACCGGGACGTCCAGGTCGTCCGTGCCTGGCGCGCGCAGGGTCAGCCGCCCGCCGTCGCCGTCGATATCGGGCCGGATAAGCGCCATTCGCGGATCCCGGCGCTGACTGCGGAACGCCCCATCCGGTCCGATGACCATGAAGCTGCGATCATGCGCCAGACCAGCCCCGGTCAGCACGCTGTCATTCAGCGACAGGCCGGCGCAGCTCTTCACCGGATACGTGTACAGGGCGCCGACGATCGTCAACCGGACTCCTTCCGGGGTATGACGCCCATGGCCAGCCACCGACACCGCTATTTTCCCACCCCGGGCGCAACGGCTTCGCCGCCGGTCCTTCGCATCACGGGCGCGGACACGTCGTGACCGAATCGTTCCGAGCAGCCCCTGATCCGGCACCGCCAAAGCGGCACTATTGGTACATAGACCGCAAGGCAGTCATCTGGTACTGCCACACGGGGCGGCGGCAGGAGATCTTCTGTGGACGAACGCGTGCTGACGGACGTTCTTGTATCCGGATCTGACTCCGCGCGGGAACGGCCGGTCCGGCTGCCCCCGTTGTTCCGGCGCCCCCCGTGGCGTTCACCGTGGCGCTCACCGCAAGATCAGCCGGCCTGGGCGCGGCCGCTGCTGCTGGTCACGGCCGCACTGGCCGGGCTGGCCTACGGCTGGGGCATGGCAAGGGACAGCGTCGAGCCGTACTACGGCGCCGCCGCCCGGAGCATGGCGGGAAGCTGGCACGCCCTGATCTTCGGCTCGTTCGATCCGGCCGGCACGGTCACCGTGGACAAGCTGCCCGGCGCACTGTGGCTGCAGGCGCTGTCGGTAAAGCTGCTCGGGTTCCACATCTGGGCCCTGGTGCTCCCGCAGGTGACCGAAGGCGTTCTCACCGTGCTCGTCCTTTACCGGGCCGTCCGGCGGCTCGCCGGCCCGGCCGCCGGGCTGGCCGCGGCCGTGGTGCTGGCCGCCACCCCGGTCACCGTGCTGCTCGGCCGCGGCAACGTGTCGGACTCGCTGCTCATCCTGCTGCTGGTGCTCGCCGCCGACGCCACGTCGGCCGCCGTGCTGGAGGGCGGCCTGCGGCAGCTGTTGCTGGCCGGGCTGTGGGTGGGTCTCGCCTTCCAGGCCAAGATGATCCAGGCTTGGCTGGTCCTGCCCGCCCTGGCGGCGGCCTACCTGCTGGCCGCACCCGCCGTCCGGTGGCGGGTGCGGGTTGCCCACGTCATCGCGGCCGGCGCCGTCACCGCGGTGGTGTCACTGTCCTGGATGACGGCGGTGTCGCTGGTGCCATCGCAGGACCGGCCGTACGTGGACGGCAGCCGGCACGACTCAGTGTTTGAGCAGGTCTTCGACTACAACGGGCTGGCCCGTCTCGGCCCGGCCGGCCTGGGCGCGAGCGCAGGTACGCCAGCACCCTTCCTGGTCACGATGCTCAAGAACCACGACACCCTCAACTACACGAGCATCACCGTACGGCCGAGCTGGCATCGCCTGCTCAGCGGGCCGTTCGCTCTCGACGGCGGATGGCTGCTGCCGCTGGCGGCGCTCGGCGTCCTGGTCACGCTTCGCGCACGGCGGGGCGGTGGCCGGCGAGATCCACTGCGCGCCGCCGTCGTCCTCTGGGGTGGCTGGTTCGCGGTGCTGGCCGTCTTCTTCAGCACCGGCCACTACCTGAACTCCTACTATGTCGCCGCACTGACCCCGGCGGTAGCCGCGCTATGCGGGCTGGGCGTCTGTTGCGCGGGAGCACGGCCATGGCCGGCCAGGGTACGGTTGACCGTCCTCGCGACGGCCGCCGCCTGCGCGGGCTACGGTCTGTATCTGCTGCACGGCGCGGCAGCGGCCGTGGTACCGGGCTGGATCACGCCGACGGCTCTCGGCGTGCTCGCCATCGCGGCGGTGCTCACCGTTCTGGCTTCCCGGCTGGCACCGGAGCTCGGCCGCCGGCTGGTCCCGGCCGCGGCCGGCCTGGCTCTGCTCATCCTGCCGGCCGCGGCATCAGCCAGCGTCGTGGCGCGCGGCCTCGGACCGTTCGACACCCCGTTCGAGTCGCGGCAGATCAGCGCGGCTAGCCAGCACCTGATCACCGCCGCGCCTGAGTACTCCAGCTTCATCAGGTACCTGGAAAACGCGGCGCCGCCGCACGGCATGATCCTGGCTACCGACACCGCTCTCCTCGCGGCTCCGTACATCTTGTTCAGTGGCCGGGAAGTGCTGCCGATAGGCGGGCTGGAGGGCGGGCTGCCGACGCCCAGCCTGAGCGTGCTGATCCGTGATGTCCGGTCAAGCAGTCTCTGGATGTTCGTGCTTCCCGTTCAGCCCCCCAGTACCGACCCGCGGGTGCGATGGGTCGAGGACCACTGCACACAGCTGAACGTGGACGCTACGAGCCGGCAGGTCCGGTTCGGGGTCTACTCCTGCCTTCCCGCTCTCGCCAAGTGAGCGGTCCGCGCCACCAGTTCGAACGAGCGGAGCCGGTCGGCTGGGTCGAAGACCATCGTGGTGAGCATCAGCTCGTCCGCCCTGGTCTGGGCCGCAAGGTCGGCCAGACCGCGGCGCACGGTCTCCGGCGAGCCGATGAGCTGCGATGACTGACGCTCGGCGATCATGGCTCGGTCGAGATCGGTGTATTCGTACGCGGCCGCCTCCTCCGGCGGTGGCACCGTCCCCGGGCGGCCGGACCGCAGCCGCAGGAACGACAGCGCCGACGGCCCGGCCAGCCACCGCGCCCGCTCGTCGGTGTCCGCGCAGATCACTCCCGCGGCAACCATCGCATACGGCCGCTCCAGGGTGGCTGACGGCCGGAACATCTCCCGGTACAGCGCCAGCGCCGGTACCGTGTTCGCGGGCATGAAATGGTGCGCGAACGCGAACGGCAGGCCCAGCAGCCCGGCGACCTGGGCGCTGTAGCCGCTGGAGCCGAGCAGCCACATGGCGGGCGCACCGCCCAGGCCCGGGACCGCACGGACGGTCGCGAGCGGATGGCCGGGCGCCCACTGCCCGGTGAAGAAGCTGATGAGATCGGTGAGCTGGCGCGGAAAATCATCAGGGCCCCGGTGACCCAATGCCGCCGCCGTCGCCGGATCCGTGCCGGGCGCGCGGCCGATGCCCAGGTCGATCCGGCCGGGGTGGAGCGCCTCCAGCATGCCGAACTGCTCCGCGACCACCAGCGAGGCGTGGTTCGGCAGCATCACGCCGCCGGAACCCACCCGGATGTCCGAGGTCGCGGCCGCGATCTGCCCGACCAGCACCGGCGGGGCTGAACTCGCCACGCCCGGCATGTTGTGGTGTTCGGCGACCCAGAAACGCCTGAAGCCCAGCCGTTCGGCGTGGCGGGCGAGGTCTATCGTCGCCCTGAGGGCGTCGCCCGGGCTGCTGCCGGCCGGGACGGGAGCCAGGTCCAGGACCGAAAGCGGCACCCGTGACAGGTCGGGCAGGTGATCATCTGACGGGTCGCTCACGACAAGTGGCAACATCGCCAGATGGCCGCCTCTTCCTTCTCATTCAGTTCTCAGCGGGCCGGCTCAGATCGACGCGAACCGGTCGTGCTCCGCCCGCGTTGGCACCTGGGGCCGCACACGACGTCACGGCAATGAGCACATCGCGTTCGGCGGCGAAGGTGATGCTCTGCCCCGCCGTCGAGATCGGCGGCTTGATTTCCAGACGCCCGTCAGACCCGATCTCGACGTTCATGAAGAAGTTGAACGCAGTCGTGATGGTGGCGCTGGGCACCCCGAAAGCGGCCAGCGAACTGGCCAGGTTGTCGAAACAATTCGGATGCGGCCCGGTCACCCCGTGTTCGATCTCGAACATCTCTTGACTGCATGGCGCGTAAAGCATGTCGTGGACGCCGACCTCGTCATCGATGATACGGAGCAACGGACGGCTGCGCCGCGAATACAGCAACGACCCGGTCGAGAGCCGGATCGTCCCGCCCATATCGAAGGTCCGGCCGCTGCTCTGGCCGTCCTCGAGATCGTCGGCCGCCACCGCGAACAGGTCGCCGGTCTGGCTCCCCTGCACGTCGACGATCCGCAGCAGTTGCCCCGCGCCGAGCCGCCACGCCATCCCGCTGCGCGGCGCGATCACCGTGCTCTGCCACTCGCTGGCCACCGCACCCTCCACAATTACACTGTTCGTCAAGACAACTGATCATTTTAAGAAGTGATGACCATGCCACGCGGCGTTCAGGATGGTGACAAGGCCCCCGACTTCACTCTCCCGTCGCAATCCGGCGAAGACGTCCGGCTGTACGACCGGCTCGGTGAGCGGGTGGTGGTTTTGTACTTCTACCCCAAGGACAACACCGGCGGCTGCACGGCTGAGGCGTGCGCGTTCCGTGACAGCTACGACGTTTTCCGCGAGGCCGGCGCCGAGGTGATCGGGGTCAGCTCGGATTCCGCGGACAAGCACGCCGGTTTCGCCAGCAAGCATAGTTTGCCGTTCACGCTACTCAGCGACCGGGGCGGCCAGGTAAGGAAGACCTATGGCGTACCCGCCGCCCTCGGCTTCATCCCCGGCCGGGTCACCTACGTGATCGACCGTTCGGGGACGGTCCTGCTCGTGTTCAACTCGATGACGAATATCAGCAAGCACGTCAGTGACGCGCTTGCGACGGTCAGGCAGTTGCAGGCCGAAGAGCCGGAATAATCACGCGGGTACGGTCCGAGGCGCAACGGGCCATGGGTGCATAATGCCAGGAGTGGATGAACTCATCCTTCGCGCGATCGTGATCCAGTTCGACGGGCAAGTGGTCGAAGTATTCGGTGCCACGTCAGGTGACGGGGCCCGTTATCATGTGGCCTTCCTGCGTGAGCCGGATATCGGCAAATCCGACTACAAAGGCCGGACACGGGTCGTGATCGGCAACTCCAGCTTCAGTGTCGGCGCCGATGAGGTACCGCGCCTAATGCGGCTGATCGCGAAGATCAGCGAGGCGATTCGCGCGGCCAAAAGGCAGCGAGACGGCCCCCGCTAACCAGCGGGCTCCCGCAGGACAACCTCGTGGTTGTGTGGCTATTTTGTGAAATGCTGACATCCGGCCAGCAGCATGTTGATGGCACCCTCGAGCTCGCTACAGCGTGCCGATAGTGCCATGGAGCCCGCCGGCGAGGGCGCCGAAGACGGCCTGGCCGGCCGCTGCCGCCGACTCCGCCGGTAACCGCATATGCCACCAACCGCCCGCCCGCCCGCCGCGCAGACGCCGCCGCAGATCATCGTGGATCGAAGGGCTCGGATTTCCGAGCCCTTCGATCCACGATCATCGGTTCGGGACGCATCAGGGCTGACGCGGTCCTTCACCTAGGCACGCGGTACATTAACGGCTGTGGTGCGTGTCCTGAAATATCGGGAAATGCGGCGCGAGGTGGGGGCGTGGGGTGGCGGTGGTGTGGACGGCGGGGGCGGCGGGGTGTGTTAGCGGCCTTGCCAGTTGGGGGGGCGTTTCTGGGTGAAGGCGGCGTGGAACTCGGCGTAGTCCTCGGCCTTCATCAGCAGGGCCTGGGTCTGGGCCTCAAGCTCGACGGCGGCTGACAGCGACATGTCCTGTTCCCGGGTCAGCAACGCCTTGGTCTGCGCGTAGGCCTGGGACGGCCCGGTGGCGAGGCGCGACGCCAGGGACGCGACCGCCGAGTCCAGCTCGTCCGGCGCGACCAGGAGGGAGACCAGCCCGATCCGCGACGCCTCGTCCGCGTCCACCGTGTCCCCCAGCATCAGCAGCCGCGTCGCGTGACCCATGCCGACCAGGCGCGGCAGCAGGTACGCCGCGCCCATGTCCGCCCCGGACAGTCCCACCTTCGTGAACAGGAACGCGAAGCGTGCCGCGGGCGTGCACACCCGGAAGTCGGCGGCCAGCGCCAGGACCGCACCGGCCCCGGCCGCCATCCCGTGCACCGCCGCGATAATCGGCACCGGGCACTCCCGCATGGCCCGGATGACTTCGCCGGTCATCCGGGTGAAGGCCAGCAGTTCCGCGGGTGGCATCGACAGCGTCGCGCCGATGATCTCGTCCACGTCGCCGCCTGAGCAGAACGCCCGTCCCGATCCGCGCAGCACGACGACCCGCACGTCGGACCGGGAACGCAACGACACGAACAGGTCGCGCAGGTCTTCGTATACCGAGAACGTCAGCGCGTTGAGCTTGTCCGGCCGGTCGAGCGTCACGGTGGCGACGCCATCGGCCACGGAGGTACCGAACGACACACCCCGAATATATCGCGTACTCTTGACTGTCGTCACAGAAGGTAAATACTGAATTTATGCTGCTCAGCCCGACAGCACATGTCGACAACTTCTGCCGGGACCGGCTTCCGCCGCAAGATCTGTGGCCGGAGCTCAGGTTCGGCCTGGCCGACGTGGCGCATTATCCGGACCGGGTTAACGCGGCGACCGAACTGCTGGACGGAGCCGGAACCGCCTCAGGCGAACCCTGCCTGCGCTTTCTTGGCGGGGGGTCCGGGGGGAGTCCCCCCGGTGAAATAAGGTCGCTGACCTACGCACAGGTCCGCCGCAGGACCAGCCAGCTCGCCCGGGTGCTCACCGAGGACTTCGGCCTGCGTCCGGGTAACCGCGTTCTCCTCCGCGGCCCCAACAACCCGTGGCTCGCCATCTCCTGGCTCGCCGTGCTCAAGGCGGGCGGCGTCGCGGTCACCACGATGGCGCTGCTGCGCCCGAGGGAAATCGCGACGATCGCCGGCCTGACCGAGCCATCCCTCGCCATCTGCGACCACCGATTCACCGCTGACCTGGCCGCGGGCGCGCCGACCCTGACCACGCTGTGCTATGGCGCCGATGACCCCGCTGACCTGACCGCGCGATGTGCCGCCAAGCCCGGTACGTTCATTCCTGCCGCGACCTCCGCCGAAGACGTGGCGATCCTGGCCCCCACCTCCGGCACCACCGGCAGCCCCAAGATCACCATGCACTTCCATCGCGACCTGCTCGCCGTCGCCGACACCTTCGCCCGGCACGTGATCAAGCCGCGATCAGACGACGTCTTCACCGGCACCCCGCCGCTCGGCTTCACCTTCGGCCTCGGCGGCCTGCTGCTCTTCCCGCTCCGCGCGGGCGCCTCGACGCTGCTCATCGAGCGCGCCACTCCCGCCGAACTGGCCGACGCCATCGAGGCCCACGGCGTGACCGTGCTGTCCACCGCGCCCACCGCCTACCGGGCGATGCTCGCGGCCGGCAAGGCCGCCTCCCTCACCGGCCTGCGCCGCGCGGTCTCGGCCGGCGAGCACCTGCCGAAGGCGGTATGGGAGGACTTTTACCGCGCGACCGGCATCAAGATCATCGACGGCATCGGCTCCACCGAGATGCTGCACGTGTTCGTCGGCTCGGCGGACGACGCCATCCGCCCCGGCTCCACCGGCCGCACTGTACCCGGGTATTACGCGACGATCCTGGATGAGGACGGCAATCCCGTGCCGGACGGACAGCCGGGCCGGCTCGCGGTCAAGGGCCCGACCGGCTGCCGCTACCTGCGGGACGACCGGCAGCAGAGCTACGTCCAGGATGGCTGGAACATCACCGGCGACACCTACATCAAGGACAGCGACGGCTACTACTGGTTCCAGGCCCGCAACGACGACATGATCATCTCGGCCGGCTACAACATCGCCGGACCTGAAGTGGAGGAGGCGCTGCTCGGCCACCCGGACGTCGCCGAGGTCGCCGTGGTCGGCGTGCCCGACGCCGAGCGCGGCATGGTGGTCGCGGCGTTCGTGGTGCTGCGCGACGGCGTCACGGATGACCCGGCGAAGGCCGCCGAACTCCAGGATTTCGCCAAGAAATCGATCGCGCCGTACAAATACCCGCGCGTGGTGCGTTTCGTCGCGGAACTGCCGAAGACCATCACCGGCAAGACCCAGCGGTTCCGGCTGCGCGAACAGGCCGCCGGGGTGAGCGAACGGAGGTGACGGTCACCGGCCGGACACGATGAGCTGGTGCGGCGGGACCAGGTCCACCCCGTCCGGGTCGTTCAGGTAGCCAGCGCCCTGCCCGGACACCCCGGTGTGCCCGTACTGCCAGATGATCTTGCGGGTGGCCGGGTCGACCACGCAGACCCGGTGGTTGAAGTCGTCGTTCAGCAAGATGTCGCCGTTCGGCAGCGGCAGCGCGAGCGACGGGTGGTTGAAGCCGCCCATCCGCCACAGCAGCCGGCCGCGGGAGTCGAACTCCACGATCTGGCCGGGGCCGGAGTAGTCAGCGGTCAGGTACCTGTCCGCGGAGACCTCGTTGCTGTCCGACGGGTACTGCACGCCGGGCGGATGCGCGGACCAGTAGACCTTGCCGGACAGGTCGAGTTCGTCCGCCCAGTCGCCGTTGATCTCGGTGACCAGGAACCGGCCGTCGCGCAGCGGGAACGCGCCGTTGGGGCTGCCGAACGAGCGGGGCGGGTCGTGCCAGCAGCCGGAGGCGGGCGAGCCGATGGCCTTGGTCACCGCTCGCGGGTGCGGTCCTGGAGTGATCAGCACCAGGCGGCAGTTCTTGATGTCGGCGGAGAGAATCATGCCGCCGGGCAGCAGCATCGCGTCGTCCGGATTGGCCAGCTGGTCCGGTCCGATGCCGGAGACTCCCGGCGTCCCGTACCTGAACACGATCTTCCTGGCGGCGACCGAGATCAGGCTGATGACCTGATCGTCTTCCTGCGTCGCGACGATGTACCGGCCGTCGGCCGAGAAGAACGCGTCATCGGGGGACAGGAACGTCTGCCCGGGCACCAGGTCACCGGGCTGGCCAGGAAACTGCCAGCGGATCCGGCCCTGCGGGTCCACGATCAGCAGCCGGTTGTTCTTGTGGTCGGCGATCAGCACGTCAGCCGGCAGCGCGGCCGGATCCGAGCCGCCGATCAGGTAGCCGGGGCCGGCGGCCGGCGCCTGCCACGGCCCGTCCTGGCCCGCGGGCGAACTCGCGGGCACCGCGGCCGAGGGCTGCGTAGTCGAGGACCGGGCGGCCGAGGGGCGCGCGGTCGAGGGCAGCCTGGTCGACGCGGGCTTGCCCGACGCCGGCCCGCGGGCGGCGAGCGGCCGGGGCGTGGTGCATCCGGTGACGAGCAGCGCACAGCCGAGCAGCGTGCTCGCGGCGACCGCGACCGCTGCCTTGCCACCGGCACCTACCAGGGCGGACATCGGTAGGTAACCTACCTCGCGGGAGCGCGGTTAACCCGTATTGACCGGCCCGGATTTCAGCTGCTCGGGGTCGGCAGCTTGCAGGCGATCTTGGCGTCCACGCCGAGGTAGTTGAGCGGGCCCGCGGCCAGCGTCACCGCGATCGTCGCGCCCTGGCTGCAGCCGACCGTGGCGGAGTTGCTGAAGTACCCGCGCTGCCCGGCCGCGGCGGCGCCGATGGCGAGCCACAGGAGCACGAGCAGTGTCCCTCTGCGCATCTTGCCCTCCGCCTGGAGCCCCTTTGCGGCGATTGTAACGCTGCCGACGGGATTTCCCGGTTACGCCGCGCCCACCCGCGCCGGGGCTGAGCTCAGGGCCGGTCCAGGAAGGCGCGGACCGCTGCCTTGTACGGCTCGCGGTCGTAGCTGGCGACGTAGGCGCCCGCCATCCGGACCGGGTCGCCGAAGAAGTAGTACTCGTACAGCGCCTGCCGGCCGGCGAAGGCCGAGATGCAGGTATCCCAGACCAGCCGGAACAGCTTCACCCGCTCGGCGCCGCCGAGCATCGCGGCCTGGAGATAAGTCGCTATATCGGCCGCCGCCGGGCCGGTGACGTCAGCCTCGGTGGGCAGCGCCATCAGTCCCGAGGCGCCCAGCTTGCGCAGGATCTCGGGAAACCGCTGGTACAGCCTCGGGTAGAGGTTGCGCGCCGTGTTCAGCGGTGGCCAGGCGGGGGTCAGCACGCCGTGGTCGTTGACCGCGGCGTCCGCCTCCGCGGCCCGGGCGAACGCGCGCAGCGTCTCCAGCGTCGCGATGACCTCGGCCACATCGGCCTGCACGTGCTGGAACTGCTCGATGCCGATCGCCTCGGTCAGCAGGCTGACCAGGCCCAGGATGTAGGCCGTCTTGGCGGTGGTCCGGGCGAGCACCTGATGGGTCATGTGCACGACCGCCGAGGTCTGCGTGTAGAAGCCATTGCACAGCTCGGGGTCGCCGAGCACGAAGCAGCGCTCGTACGGCACGTGGACGTCGTCGAACACGACGATCGCGTCCGCCTCCTCGAACCGGGAGCCGAGCGGGTGATCGTGCCTGGGGCGGCCGTAATCCATAGGCTCACGGGCGATATAGCGCAGACCAGGCGTGTCGTTGGCGATCGCGCAGGCGAACGAGTACTGCTTGTCCTCTGGCGAGTTGCGCAGCACCGTGGAGGGGAACACCAGGAGTTCGTCGGCGAACGGGCCGATGGTCGCGAGCAGCCTGGCCCCGCGGATCACGATGCCGTCGTCGTCCTCGCGCACGATGTGCGCCATCAGCGAGCCGCCGGCCTGCTGGCTCGCGGTGACCGCGCGGTTGGCCTGCGGCGGCACCAGCGTGTGCGTGCAGAGCAGGTCCTGTTCACGGACCATCTCGTAGTAATTCCTGATGTTCTCCCCGAATCCGGGGCCGGCTTGCGCGAACCACTCATGCGCGGCGCCGAGCGCCATCAGCGCGCTGTTCAGGTAGTCACCGGTCCGGCCGAGCATGCCCAGGCCGCGTCCCGCCCACAGCTGGAACGCGGCGTAGCGTTTGGCCAGGTCCTGCGGCGTCCGCGGGACGAGGAAGCTGGTCGCGACGGGATCGCCGGTCGTCGGCGACGGATATGTCAGGACATCTCGGTACTCGGGGTCGTGCTGCATGTCGAACAGCTCCGCGTAGCTGCGGACGACGTTGCGGAACGCGGGGTGATCGGGGATACCGCCGGTGACGGTCTCGCCCATGATCTCCACGTGCACCCGGGCGGCGGACAGCCGCTCAAGGAACTCCCTGCCAGTACGTGCGGACATACCGGGGACGCTACCTTCTGTGTGTGGCCATTCGTCAACGCAGGGCCCGCTGGTCGCGGGCCGAGCTGTGCACCTACCTGCTGGAGCCGAAGAACTGGCTCGCGGTGACCGTGCTCGGCATCGGCTGGCACGCCGACCGGGCCGCCGGCCTGCGCTGGGGCCTGCTGGCGCTGGTGTTCGCCGCCGTGCTCCCGATGGTGTTCATCGGATACGGCGTCCGGCGCGGACGATGGACCGACCGCAACGTCGGAGCGCGCCGGCCCCGGCTGCTCGTGCTGTGCTTCATCATGGCCTCGACCGGAACCGGCCTGATCCTGCTGGTGGTCCTGCGCGCGCCGCGCCAGCTGGCGGGATACCTCGCCTTCATGCTGGTCAGCGTCGCCTGGCTGGCCCTGGTCAGCGCGGTGTGGAAGATCTCCATCCACTGTGCGGTGGCGGCCGGCTCGGTGACGATCCTCGCCTATGCCTTCGGGCCGCCGCTGCTGTCCGCGTTCGCCCTGGTCGCGGCCCTGTGCTGGGCCCGGGTCGCGATGCGGGACCACACCCTGGCCCAGGTCCTGGCCGGCAGCGTGCTCGGCGCGGCCGTCGCTGCCGTCGCGTACACCGTGACCAGTGGTTTCGCCGCGACCTGACGAATACGTCCCTGATCGGCCCGAGAGGGGTTAGCGAGCCGGAGCGCGGGAAGCGGAGCAGCATGCCCACGAGGCGCAGCATGCCGGAAGCGGGTCCGAGGGCCCGGGAAGGGGAATGCTAGTGGCACGAGACCTTCGGATTGGCACCGACATAGTTGAGCGGCCCGGCCAGGATCGTCACGACGATCGTGCCGGCGCTCGAGCAGCTCGGCGCGGAGGCGCCAAAGTAGCCTCGCTGACCTGCCGCGATAAGGCCGATGATGAGCCAGACCAGCAGGACGACCGATCCTGCCCGCATGATGACCTCCGGTTTCCGTGGGGGGACCGGGACGCTTCGTCGCGTCCCGGCATGGTGTGTAGGACTACCATCGGCACGCGCTCTCAAACGGCGTCGCTAGGAGAGCCGACCAGGTGGCCGGTGTATGGTGACGGATGATGCCGAAGGAGGCGACGCCCGCGTGGCGCGCTCGCAGCGGGCGGGAAGGACCGGGCCCGGACCGCGAGAGTACGCTGCCTTCTGCCCAGGTATCAGACGCGATGTCGCTGACGTTCACCTCTGACCTTTCGGCGGTCCGCGCGCTGGTCCGTCACTGTGCACGGGAAGCCGGGCTGAGCGAATCCCGCGCCATCGACCTGGTACTGGCGGTCAGCGAGGTGGCCGCCAACACCTACCAGCACGCCAGGTCGGCGGGCACGCTGGAGATCTGGCACAACACCGACGAGATCGTGTGCCAGGTCAGGGACAAGGGCATCATCACCGATCCGCTCGCCGGACGCCGCCGCCCGGCCGTCGACGCGATGGGCGGCCACGGTTTGTGGCTGGTCAACCAGGTGTGCGACCGGGTAGAGCTGCGCTCAGGCGAGAGCGGCACGACGATCCGCCTGCACATGTTCCTGCACAGCTAGACGGCGGTTCCGGGCTATCGGCGCCAACTGGCCGCGTGTGGTACAACAAGTGCGTGGATCTGCTGACCATGACCGTGCCTGCCCGGGAATCCGCCGGACAGCCTTACACGCTGGTGGAGATCGCCGGCGAGGCGGATGTCACCAACCGGGAGGACCTGCGCGGCGTCCTTGATGAGGAAGTGGCGCAGCAGCCCCGCACGCTCATCCTCGACCTGTCCCGGCTCAGGTTCATGGACTCCTCCGCGTTGCACGTGATCCTGCAAGCCAACCGGGCCCTGGACCTGCATGGCGGCATGATGGCGCTGGTCGCCCCGCAGGACGCGGTGGCCAAGATGCTCCGGCTGACCACCGCGGACCGGCTGATCCCGGTGTTCCGCACGGTCTCGGAAGCCGTCACCGGATTA
>Ga0126381_100004887_pt1 | contig 14645 bp, 9 predicted proteins | sample PanSoiMetPlot_28_FD_96465 | JGI IMG/M metagenome (GOLD analysis project Ga0126381, IMG submission 96465) | Tropical forest soil microbial communities from Panama - MetaG Plot_28 | ecosystem: Environmental > Terrestrial > Soil > Tropical forest > Bulk soil | place: Panama | collected 2016-02-17
AGGCTGAAACACGGCATCACCGCGAGCCAGGCGCAGGCAGCGTTGAGCGGACCGTTCGCGGCACTGGAAAAACGCTCCAAGCCGAAGATGCGCGCGGAAGAACTCCCGACGCTGGTGGTAAGACAGGGGGCGCACGGGCTCGACGGACTTCAGCGACGGTACGCGAAGCCGCTCTATGTCCTGCTGGGACTGGTTGGGCTGATCCTCGCCATCGCCTGCGCGAACATTGCCAATCTGCTCTTGGCGCGCGCGGCAGCGAGAAGACGCGAAATTGCGGTCCGGCTCAGTATCGGGGCCGGCAGATTCCGGATCATGCGGCAGCTTCTCACGGAAAGCGTCCTGCTTTCGGCCTTCGGAGGAATTCTCGGCATCGGCATCGCTCTGTGGGGAATACGCGCACTCACGCTGCTGCTGGCCAACGGACAGGAACACTTCACGCTGCGCGCCGAATTGAACTGGCATGTGCTGGCGGTGGTCGCCGGGATCTCGATCCTGACCGGCCTGTTGTTCGGTACGGCTCCGGCATTTCAGGCAACTCGAGCCGACGTAATCCCGGCGCTCAAGGAATCCCGCGCGGCGGACAAGCACATCCACGGCTTCCGCGCTCTGCGCCTGAGCCGTGTGCTGATCGTCTCCCAGATTGCCATCACGCTCATAATTCTCGTGGCTGCGGGATTGTTCACGCGCACGCTGGAGAACCTGGAATCGATACAGCTCGGATTCAATCAGGACAATGTCCTGACGTTCAATGTGAACGCAGCCCAGGCGGGACACGGCGAAGCAGAACTGCCACAGTTTTACGGTAATCTTCGCGAGCGTTTTTCCCGTGTTCCCGGGGTGCTGAGCGCAACGTTATCCAATCATCCGCTGGTGAACGGCGGAATGAGTGGAACAGGCATGAATCTTCCGAACGGCGGAAAACAGAGCAGCCATGTTCTGGCGGTAGGAAGCGATTTCTTCAGCACGATGCAGATTCCTCTGCTGGCGGGACGGGGCTTCAATCAGCAGGACCGCAAGGGAACCACATTGGTTGCCATCGTCAACGAGGAGTTCGCGCAGAAGGCGTTCGGAGGCGCCGATCCTGTCGGCCAGGTAGTCTCGCCGAGGTATGGATGCGTCGGCTGTTCTATTGAGATTGTCGGTGTCTGCGGAAATGCAAGGGATGGAAAACTGACGGAGCCCCCTCCGCCAGTCGTTTACATGCCCTTCGCGCAAGGCGTGTGGCCGATCGGCGGGATGACTTTCGAGCTGCGCACAGCCGGGAATCCGCTGACGTATGCCAGGGCCGTGCGCGAGATCGTGCATGAGGCCGACGACCGGCTGCCCATTTCGGGCATGAAGACACAGCACGCGGTGATTGAATCGAATATTAATCAGGAGATGATGTTCGCGCGGCTGTGCGGGGCTTTCGCGCTGCTCGCGCTGGTGATTTCCTGCGTGGGACTTTACGCGACCACGTCGTACAACGTCGCGCGGCGATCCGCCGAGATCGGGATTCGCATGGCGTTAGGTGCTCAACGGGGACGGGTAGTGTGGATGTTGTTAGGCGAGGTGGTGGTTCTGTCGGCAATTGGGCTGGCGATCAGCGTTCCGTGCGCGCTCGCGGCGTCGAAGGTGGTGCAGTCGTTCTTGTATGACATGAAAGCGAACGACCCGGGGCCGTTGGAAGCGGCCGCGGCGATTCTGGTCGCGACCGCGATTTTCGCCGGATACCTGCCGGCGCGGAATGCATCGCGGATTGATCCGATGAAGGCTGTTCGGCATGAGTAGTCCGGAATAGGCCGAAGGACGCCTTAGTGATGGAGAATGGGAGCCGAGCGTGATCGTCAGATCGGATTAGCGCATGCGTTGTGCCAGCAGAGTGGTTCATGCCGTTTCGGTCGGAATGTTGCTCGGGCTCGTGGTTTGCGGGCAAGAGCCTGAAAAATCGACGGCGCCGTTCTGGGACAAGGTTTATTCGCAGAACTCCGGAATTTTTTCTCATCGACCGACCGAGTTGCTGAAATGGGCGGTCATAGATCGAACTCCGGGAAAAGCGCTCGATATTGGAATGGGTCAGGGGCGTAACTCGATTTTTCTGGCGCAACAGGGTTGGGATGTCACCGGCTTCGATCCCTCGGCCGAAGGAATTCGGCGAGCAAAGGCGGCGGCTCAGGAACTGAGACTCCGGCTGCACGCGCTGGTGGCGCGCGAGGAAAACTTCGATCTCGGGCGTGATAAGTGGGACCTGATCGTGATGACATACATTCGCCTCGTGAATCGAGAGGATGCAGCTCGGTTTCAGGGCGCGCTCAGACCGGGCGGGATCTTCGTATACGAGAACAACAACGTTGGCGTACCCAATGAGCTGCTGAGGGCCTTTTTGGGATTTCGAATCCTTCGCTTTGAAGATGTGGATGCGTACACCGACTGGCATCCGGAAAAGAAGCAGCGCGTCGAACGGCTGATTGTTGAACGGACGGCGAAGTAGAGCCAGAAGACGTCTCCCAATTTTGCGGCGATGGCTGGAGCAGAGCGGCGGCGCGTGCGAATCGTTCTTCATCCCGTCCTGGGCAACACACGCCTCTGATTTACGCAACCGGATGAGTTCGCGCCATACCCCGCGGCGTCCTGCGCCGCGATCAGCGTATGGTCATCCGAGGCTTGTCGATCCGAACGCCGTATTTCGCTCCTTGTGCAAGTAGCGGACGATACATTCGACGCCAGCGGTTTAGTTGTCACGCGCTCCTACAGAGCGGCGTTATCGAAAATCACTTTCCAGTATGATGTACGGGATGCAAAATCAGGGAATCAGCCGATGGTGGCGGCTCGCCGGCGGTCTCTCGATGAACCTGGCCCTCGGCACACTCTACGCCTGGAGCGTTTTCGTCGCGCCGCTCGAAAAACAGTTCGGCTGGAGGCGCGCCGACACCGCCATGGTCTTCACGATCGCAGCCACCGTCTTCGGGCTCAGTTTTGTCGTCGCCGGCCGGCTCCAGGACCGGTTCGGCCCCCTCCCTTGTTCCATTGCCGGAAGCCTTCTTATCAGTGTGGCGTTCTATCTCTGCTCGTTCACCACCAGCCTCGGCTACCTATATTTCTGCTTCGGAGTTATCGGCGGAATCGGCAACGGTTTCGGTTATGCCACCCCCATTCCGGTCATGGCGAAGTGGTTCCCGGACAAACGCGGCCTGGCTGTCGGACTCGCCGTCGGCGGTTACGGCGCGGGTTCTGCCATCTTCGGCCCGCTCGCGCAACTCAAGCTGATTCCAGCGTACGGACTCCCCGCAACCTTCCGAATACTCGCTGTCATCTTCTTAATCATGACTACCGCTGGCGCGCTCCTGCTGCGTAATCCGCCTGCCGGATATAAACCTGCAGGCTGGTCCCCCTCTGTGTCCCGTGCAGCGCTCTCGGCCGATTTCGCGCCCGCCGAAGTGCTCCGCACCCGCACCTTCTACCTCATGTGGACCGCCTATGCTCTCGGCACCTCAGCAGGCCTGATGGTCGTCAGCCAGATTATCCCGTTCGCCAGGAGCGTCGGCATTGCGGCTGACGCTCTCTCTGCTATGACCTTGGTAGTCGGCGCCTGCGGCAATGCCATGGGGCGCACCTTTTCTGGTTGGATGTCCGACCGCCTCGGCCGGATCAACGTCCTGCGCGTTATGATCGCTCTCATAGCCGTCGCAATGCCCGCGCTCTACCACGCGGGCAGTAACCTCTTCCTGCTCTACCCTGTCGTGTTCGTCGTCTACTGGTGTTACGGGTCGCAACTGTCCGTGAATGGCGCCGCCTCCGCTGATTTCTGGGGTACGAAGAATGCAGGCGTCAACTACGGCATGCTCTTCACCGCCTTCGGTCTCTCGGGCATTCTCGGCCCGCGCATCGGCGGCGTGCTCTACGACCGCTACCACAACTACGAGGCCGCCTTCTACATTGCCTCCGCTCTTGCTGTCGTCGCGCTGCTGTGCGAATTCGCTGTCAAGCGCCCGGTTCATGATGGACCAGGTTCAAGAATGGATCAGGTTCAGGAATGGACTGAGTGTTCCGCCGCGCCCAGAGATCATTCCACCTCGTACACCACCTGACATCCACTCGCTGCGGCAAAGGGAATCGAAATACGGACCGGTTCCTGGGAACCTCCTCTGGGCGTTTGACACGCCAATCGTACAAACCTCCGATTAGCCTGAGGCGGGCTCGAAGTCCCAATCGCGGACACGACCAGCGCAGCAGCTGGGGCGGTCTGCGCGACGGCGCTACGAACGGTCCGAGCGCCCTATCGGCACTGCATGCCGGTTGGGCCACGCCGTCTACGAGTCGCCGACCAACTGCGCGGAGAAGTCGCTTGTCCCACCCGGTTGGGGTTCGGTGTTGATTTGAACGCCGCGCCTGGTCCAATATGTTCCTATGCCTACCGGAGGCATCCCGTCCGCGGAAATGGGCTTAGCCCACCGGCCAACCGTTTCTCCAACGACTCAACCTGACTTCCTGCCCGAAATGATGCGGACAACGGGCACATCACAGGAGGTAGGGTTATGGCCACAGTATCCCGGAGGTTGCCTGAGCGACCTCATCTCGACGTCCCGAAGCGCGAGGCGCGCGAACTTCTAAATCAATGGCGGAACGGCGAACCTGAAGCGTTCGACCGCATACGCCGTCGGCATCCACGGTTTGCGAAGAGCGACAACTCCGTTCTGGCGGCGGGGCCCTTTCGCCTCAGCGACGCTCAACTCGTCATCGCCAGAGAGTATAGTTTCGCTCACTGGGCCGAACTGAAGCAGCGGATCGCAGCCGATGCGTCAGTGAAAGCATTGGAAGCGGCAATCCGCGCAGACGATCGTGAGGCCGCTGTGCGGCTGATTGAAATGGGCCCCCAACTGCTGCATCTCCCGCTCTGGAGCGGAGACTGGGGACCGCCGATGAGCCACGCGGCGAACCTCGGCCGGCTGGAAATCGTCCAGGCGATGGCATCGCTGGGCGCCCGGGATTTCCAGCACGCCTTTGACCGCGCTGTGCTTCAGGGGAGGGTCGAATGCGCGCGGTGGTTGTACGAGCATGGCGCGCGAGTTGCCCCCGGTATCGTCATGGGCGCATGTGAAACGCTGGATCCCGCTGGCATGCGTCTTCTCGTCGAGTTGAATGCGCCGTTCACGGACGGGCGCGGCAATCGTCTCGCGCCACTCGCGCTCGCGCTCGAAACCTACGGCAGGAATCCCAGGGGCAAGCACGAGATTCTCGAGCTTTTCACGCGGTGCGGTTACGACCTGCCCGATACGCCGATGATGGCGTTTCATCGCGGAGACGTTTCGCAGCTGGAGAAACACCTTCGGCGCGATCCGAAGTTACTCGAGCGGAGGTTTACGCTGGGCGAGATTTATCCATCGGAGTGCGGCTGTGCGGACGGTGGCCGGTCCGGCATGCACTGGACCCCGATCGATGGCTCCACGCTACTGCACCTTGCGATTGATTTCCGGGAACTCGAAATCCTCGATTGGCTGCTCGCGCGAGGCGCGGACCCCAACGCGCGCGCGACCATTGATCGCGACGGCTTCGGCGGACACACACCGCTGTTCAACGCTACCGTTTGTGGCCCATGGCCCGATGCGGGCATGACCCGCACGCTGTTGGAGCATGGCGCAAGGAGAGATGCCCGGGCCAGCTTACGAAAATTTCTCGACTGGATCGCGAACCCGCATTGGTATGAAGCTCGCGATGTTACCGCCGCTGAGTGGGGCCGAGGATTTCCCGAAAAAGGTTGGGTTAACGGCGAAGCTCTACGACTTTTCGGCTGATCAGGCGGCCTCTCTGGACCATTCCTCGCGTCTTGTCCGGGTTACGTCATTCGTCCGAAGCTCTGTTTGAGGTGACGCGGGCATGAAGTCCCGATTGAAGAAGTGGGCTCGGCGAAAAGAGGGCGGAGATCGCGGACTCGAACGCCGTATCTGGATCGCGTGGCTGATTACGCTTAGTGGGCTTCGCCTCGTACGATTAGCCGACGATCCGAACCCCAACCTGTGTCGCAACGGATTTGTAGCGGCATCAAGCCCATGCAGCTTGGAAACCCAAGCCGGTCAGCTAGGATATAGTCTCTTTCCATATGTCGAATCTGCGATCCCGCCGCGATATGCTTCGCGCCTTGGCGGTCTCGGCTGCCGGCGCGCCCCACACCGCATCCGTCTTTGCACAGGGCCGCTGCCAAGGTGGCTACAATACACCCGGCTGCCCGATGTCTAAAGAAGCGGCAACCGCTCCCATCAAGCCGCTCTTCGAGCCCACAGGCTTGAAAACCGCCGCCCTCGAACACATCTCGTTCCAGGTCCCGAATTATCGAAAGGAAGCGGCATTCTATATCGCGCTAATGGGCTGGAAGCTGCGCAGCGACGACGGCAAGCAGGCCATTCTCGACGTCGGGGACTGGGGCTCGGCGATCTTCAAGGCTGCACCGCCCGAACAGAAATCCGCGATAGTGGACGGCTTCGGTTTTGCCATCGAGCCGTGGCACGTAAAGACTGTCGAGGCGGAACTGCGCAAGCGCGATCTGAATCCGGTAGCCGACAACAACGGCAAGGGATTCGAGAGCTTCCACGTCAAGGACCCGGATGGGTTCGATCTGCAGATCTGCAACAGCAACGGCCTGGTGAAGGCGCGCAAGGCTCCGCCGACGGCCAAGTTGGAAGTGGAACTGCCGTTCGAGCCGACCAACTGGCGGACGGTGTGGCTCGATCATTTTTCCTTCGACGCGACCAACTATAAGGCAAGCGTTTCCTTCTACACCAATCTGCTCGGATGGCAGCCCACCTTCGATGAAGGCAGCCTGAATGAGGTGCTGATGGGCGACATCGGAGATGCCATCATCCGCGGCGGCAATCCCAAGGATCCGAATTTCGGCAAGCCGTCGGTGAACGGGAAGATGCTGCCTCGGAACATCCGCATCGATCACATCTCATTTGGTATACAACCGTTCGATGCCGACGCCGTGAAGGAAGCTCTGGAAAAACGCGGGCTGAACGCCCAAGCGGATACGGGCAACAGCGGCGATATCCATGAGTCTAAGTACAAGAGCTTTCACACCCAGACGCTCAACGGATATAACCTGCAGATGAGCAACATCACCAAAGAGACACGGCTGATCGCATCGAACAACCTGAGGCCGAAGCAATAGGCCGCCCGCGTGGCGCCATTTCTACGACAGCCAGGACCCCATCAACACTCTGTTCCGGTCGAGTCACGGGCTACTCGTAGAAAGGTCTGACAAGGCGATGTAGGCCGGAAGTCTCATTCTCGCAAGTTGCTTTTGTGTTCACGCGGCTAACGGAATGTTGGCCGCGAATGCCGTTGTCGGGCCCAACTATCGGCTTGCCGACAATACGCTCGGTGCGTCCACGCGCTTCGCCCGGACCCGACCGGCGATGTCGTCCGCCTGGTCCACCGTTTCTCGTGCGAGCGGCGCGTCTTTAGCGAATGGTCCGTCCCTCGCCGAGGCCGCTCGAAGCGCCGCTCACCGCGCAATTGAGGCTGTCCGGTCCGAGGCCGCCTCCGCTCGCGAACACCAGCGTAATCGACCCGGCGAAGCTGTCCTGATGCCCGCAATGACCCTCCCGGCAGATGAGCATCTGCTTCGAAATTCCATTTCAGATACAATGGGCCCGGTTCCAAACGCGAGTCGCTCATGGTGGCGAAAAGGAGAGTAAATGTCTACAAATGAAGACGCAATTGGCCGACGTTCGCTTCTAACCACGGGCGCGGCGGCCGCAGGGCTTGCCCTTTTGGCTGACCTCGAAGCGTACCCCCAGAATGTCAACCGGAATTCAAATCCGTCGGATTTGAAAATCACGGACATGCGCATCGCCGTGCTGAGAGGGCCGGGTGGCGAGGGTCGGGGCGGACGCGGCGGCGTCAGGACGCCGATTCCTCCTGCGACTCCTGGCGCCGGAGCGGCATCGGGCGGCGTGATCGTCGTCCGAATCGATACCAACCAGGGAATTTCGGGTTACGGCCAGACGATTGGGGACGGCCCCCAGCCGAACTACGTGCTGATGCACAAGGGCCGACTGCTCGGCGAGAATCCCTGCAATGTCGACAAGATCTTCCGCAAGATCAAGATGCATGGCGGGTATAACCGCCAGGGGAGCGGCGTCAACGCGATTGAGAACGCGCTGTGGGATCTTGCGGGCAAAGCTTATGGCGTGCCGATCTATCAAATGCTGGGCGGGAAATTTCGCGACAAGGTTCGCATGTACAGCGAGGGTGACCCAAAATCGAACTCCGTCGCAGACATCGCCGCCGATTACAAGGAGAGAGTCGCCTCGGGTTTTACGATGCTCAAATTCGACCTCGGCGTACCGCCCATCCTTCGAGGCAAGAAGGGCACAATGTATGCTCCGGCAGACTATAACGGGGAACCGGGGGAAGGCCCTGAGAACTACTATCAGGGACTGGAAATCAGCGACAAGGGATGTGAACTCGTAGCGGACTACGTCGCTTCCATCAAGGAGGCCATGGGCGACGCTGCCGACATTCCCATGGCTCACGACCATTTCGGGCACCTCACCGCGAAAAGTTGCATCAAGCTGGCTAACGCGCTGGAGAGGGTCACTCCATCGATGTTGGAAGACATGGTCCCGTGGTTCCGGGTAGAGGAGTGGAAGCTCATCACCAATTCGATCAGGGTGCCCACCCTGACCGGCGAAGACGCCTACCTTGTGGAATCGCTCGAGCAGCTTTGCCAGGCGCGTGCAGTCGATTACATCCACCCGGATCACCTTGTGATCGGCGGCCTTCTCGAATTGAAGAAAACCTCCGACATGGCGGCCAAATATTCGGTAGGGATGATGGTCCACAGCAACGCTACCCCGATCGGCTACGCAGCGGGCGCGCACGCGATAGCCGCCTGCCAAAACTTCCTCGCCATGGAATGGCACCAGCCGCAGCCAGCCTGGCACAAAGACTTGACCGACAAAGGGGACCTCGTGGTTAAGGGTTACATCCCCGTTCCCGAGGGGCCGGGCCTGGGCATCAAAGTCAATGAAGAAGCCATGCGCCCGCTCTGCAGGCAGGGTGAGTTCTTCACCGATCCTACGACGTATTGGGATTCGCAGGTCGGCGGAGAAAAGGCGTATACGTAAAGGGAGGACGTCGAGGCGAGCCTTACGCCTTCCGATTATGAGTGAAGGTATATAGGCTTCATTAGCCCGTTGGGCCCAGCGGGCCGGAATAACTGCTCAACTCCCGATCGCCGGCTCCTTCGCGGCGCCATGCCGTGTAACTGACCACGCACGAAAGGCCTGAAACGCCATTTTACGTTTTGCCCGGCTCCATTCCTCAGAGCAGATCGGAAGGCGCGTTCACGAAACAGGCGAGGGTCTCAGTCTTTCTCCGTTACCCAGAGCAATGTCATAAGTAGTCAAAATGGGAAAATGCCAAGATGCTCAATCCACACTCTTAGAATCTGGTCCCGGGTCCGAGAACTGGACTGGAATCAATTCTGGATGATGGACCGCATCCTTCGTCGCCGCTCTGAAGTCCTCTCCGCCATGGAGCGTTGCGGCGTAGCCGAAGCCGACCTCTATCCCGATCCCAAAGGCGAGCCCGAAGTCTTCGTTCTCGGCCCGGATGCGAAGGCCCTCTGCGACACCATCCAGATCGAAAGCTGGCATCAATGGCAGCCCGGCGCCAGCGAAGTCTTCCAGACTTTCACCCGCCGCACTGACGTGTACCAGCGGCAGTACTTCGAACCCTGGGACGAAAAGGTTCCGTGCTACATTCTGGGCGTCGATTTCGAAATGGGCATGGACAAGTGGCGCCGCCCCAGGAACCCTGAGCTCTGGCGTCATGTCCACCACGTCGCCGATAACCACAGCAACGATTGGCGCATCATCTCCGCCAGGATTCTCGAGCCGACCGAAAACGGCGCGGCTCTCCTGAACGAACTCCAGACCCGGTTTGAAAACTGGTTTCCCGGCGGCATCGGCCGCCCGCCTCTCAACGCCGTCCTCGACTATCGGGCTGTCCTCAATAAATACGGCGTCGACTGCAACGAAGCTTTCCGCTATGACCTGGCCGAAGCCTGGTATCCCATCGACATCCAATACGACAGGGATCGTGAAAACATGCGCCGTCTCGTTGCCACCCCGTTCCCCGACGATCTCGGCGAGCTCATCGTCGAAGCGAACGGCGACCCTGTCCCGCGCTATAGAACCTTCTTCAAGTTCATAGCCCTCACTGATAACTGGAGTTGACTTAATAACCAGACGCGAGCTCCTCCGCAGAACCGTCGCCCGCGCCCGCCCGCTTCACGACATCCAAAAGGGTTCGGTAAGGCGCGGCGCCGTCAGGAAGCGTCTTCGGAAGAAAACCAGATTTACGGAAACGACGTAAGAATCAAGCCTCGATTCCGCTCTCCGATGCGGACGCTCCAGGACACTTACTGCGGGACGAACTTCTTCACGTTCATGCCGTTGACCTCGCCCACATAAATGGCGCCATTGGAATCGACCGTGACAGCAGTGGCGTTGTTTAGTCCTTCGATCTTTTCCAGGATCTTGCCGTCTTTGATGGTCGCGATGAGTAGCCGGTTGTTGGCGGTGCCATCGACGACGTAGATCCGATCGCCTTTGATGAAGAGGCCCCACGGCGTGCCGAAGTTGGTCCACTGGGTGAGGAAGCGGCCCGCGGGATCAAAGATCTGAATACGATTGTTGGAGCGATCGGCCACATAGATGCGTCCCTTGGAATCCACCGCGACGCTATGCGGCACATCGAACTGGCCGGGGCCCGTGCCTTTGCCGCCCCACCATTGGACGAACTTGCCGTGCTTGGTGAAGCGCGCTATGCGCGTATTTGGCCCTTCGCCATCGGCGATCAGGATATCGCCGTTCTTCTCGATCGCCACGTCGGCCATGCCGTTGAAGGTGTCCTTCGACTCGTTACCGCCGGTGACGCCCTTCTTGCCCAAGGTCATAAGAAGCTTGCCGTGCGGACTGAACTCGAATGCCTGCATATCGCCGCGATCGGTGACCCACACGTTGCCCGAACGGTCGACGCGGAGAAAATGCGTTGTCTTGAACATGTTTTGACCCCAACCGCGCAGGAATTTGCCGTTGCGATCGAAGACCATGATCGGCATGGTCTCATTGCGGTGGAGCACGTAGACGTTGTCGTTGCGGTCGACATCTACGCCGGTAGCGGAACCCCACTTGGTGACGCCGGGCGGAAACTGCGCCCAATTCTCGACCACGCGGTAGCGGCTGTCTGCTGCCTGCGCTGCCATGCCATGTAATGCGAGCCCGGCAGCCAGAACTGGCAAGGCAGAGAAAAGTTGCGTTTTCCGTGACACGTGGCGAACATCCTACCAAACCGCCAAAAACGATGGCTGCACGGCTACCGCTGGCAAGGAAGCAGTTGCCCGGCTATTGCAGGGCAAAGCCAGCCATTTTCGACAGACGCTGTGTATCAGCTACAACTCCGGTTCGATTCCCAACATAAGGTTTGCGTTCGTAAAACGGCGCACTGCTTTCCGATAGCCCAATACACGATGAGGTTGCGCCAGACTGCCCGTAATTGACAACAGGTAGGGAGGCGCTCCGTCGGGGCTATGGAAATCGCCGCTGGAGTTCGCCGAAAAAATTCAGCACAAAGACCGCGTGGAGGTCACTCCGGGTTGGGGCTTCTTCGCTGATGGACGTAAAAATCATACGTTCACCGTCCGGAGTAACGTCGTATCCAATCGGGATGTTGGACGGCGTTCTCATCGTCTTGTCCGCCCAGACGGTGGGCTGCCCGGCCTGGAATCTGCTGCCATTCGTCTGGTAGTTGACGACCATCGGGCGGAGGTCGGCGCCAAGATAGTAGATCCTGGGGGTTGTACGTGACCAGCGCACCTGCGTTCCTCCGCTTGTGGAGATTTGCCAGCGCCCCTCACCCAATTTGGCTCCCTCGAACGGACGGACATAAACTTCGGGGGCGCCAGACTCCCGCGAGACGTAAGCCAGCCACTTCCCATCCGGAGACAGCCCAGCGTCTGTGCCGCGGGAGACAAGATGAAGGAGTGTTTCGGGCGGGGCCACCTTAGGGTGGTTCGGGTCTGCCTGGTCGATGCGGACGATGGCTAGATCTGATCCCAACGGACCAGATCTGTAGATCAGCAAGGTCTTACCATCCGGTGTGAAACCGGCCGGGAGATAATCACCAATCGCGGCCAGCCGCTGCGGCTCGCCGGAACCGTCGGCGCGCGTCAGATAGAGGACACCCTGGCGCGCCGAGTCAGACGATATGAAGGTGATGTGTTGGCCATCCGGGGTCCAGCGTGGCGCGGTGCTGTTCGGCAGGAAAGTAATTCTAGTGACGGCCTGACGCTCGAGCTCGCCGATCCAGATGCTGTTTTCACCGCGCCCACTCGAGTAGGCTACTTTCCTTCCATCGGGCGATAATCGGGGATCCCAGTAGACACCCGGCGGAAGCACGCGGCTCGTCTTCCCACCTGACTCCAGCCATTGCATTTCCCAGAGATTTCCCGACAGCGTCCCCCGGAGGTAGGCGAGCGTTCCATTCGCCGCGAACGTGAATTGTCCGCCGCCGAACGCGCTTCCCGCAACCTCTTCGATTACCGGCACTGCCGTGCCGCGCGCTTCCATCTTGCCGAGATCGAACGGGACGGCCATGAGGGTATCCTGCCGGAGGAACACGAGGTGACCGCTGGGAAGGTACCGCGCGAAGAAGCCATCGCGCTGGACGACCTTGCGCCGGCCGGTTTTCAGCGATACTACCTCAACGGTCGCATGCTCATAATTCGTGCGCTGTGAACTGGCAGTGAATAATACAGAGTCATCGCCAGGCAGCACCTGCGGCCAGCGGTGCGTATCCTCGCCCTTTTCCAGTTTTGTCACTGGCTCTGTGGGTCCTCCCTGATCGGAAATGCGGGTCAAAGCCGAGCCAGTGCCGAGGGCCATGACGATGAATCCTTTATCGCTCCAACTGGCCCCACGGCCAGAAACAAGGTTCAGTCCATCGGCTCCTACTCCGTCGGCCGCGTAGAGTGTGACCGGCGTGCCCCCTCGGGCAGGAACCTTCCTGACCTTTCCCGAGACGAAGAAGCCGACCCATTCGCCGTCGGGCGAGAAGAACGGGTTGACGGCGTTTTCCGTTCCGGCCAATGGGGTAGCGTTTCGCTGCTCGAGAAAGCGAATGGCGAGAGCCTGCTTACCTTCCGCGGTCTTGATTGGGAACACCATGCGCGATCCGTCGTTTGACAGCACCATCGTCGTGTCGCGTCCGGTGACGGCGTTCGGACCGAGAGCGACGTCGAACGTCGGACTTGGAGCGGGCCTGGGCTTCGGACTCCGTAAAGCGAGTATGGCGAAGCCGATAGCGGCGAGGCTTGTGGCCGCGAGCAGGATCCAGGGCATGCGTCTGCTCCGGGGATCGGTCTTGCCCGCTTCCACAGCAACCGACTGAGCCTCTTCAAGCGCCATGCGAACGTCGCCGATGTCGCGCCACCGCGCATGCGGATCCTTGCGCAGGCATTTCTCGACGATGAGACGGAGATGGCGAGGGATCGCCGAAACGTCTGGCTGTTCATGGATTACGCAGGCGAGGATGTCGGATACAGTTTCCCCCCGAAAAGCCGCCTTCCCTGTCAGCAGTTCGTAGAGGACGCAACCGAATGCCCAAATGTCGGCGCGCTTGTCCACAGATTGGCCGCGGGCCTGCTCGGGCGCCATATAAGCCGGTGTGCCTAAGATCATCCCCGCCCGCGTCATCTCCAGCGGCAAGGTCGGCAACGCCGTAGGACTCGCACCCGGTGCGGATGAGTTTCTATCGGCCGCTGTCGCCAAACCGAAATCCAGGATTTTCACTACGCCATCAGACCTGACCTTGACGTTGGCGGGCTTGAGATCGCGGTGGACAATGCCCTTTTCGTGCGCGGCCTCGAGCCCGGCGGCGATTTGCCGCGCGTGCTCGATCGCGGTCTCGATAGCAATGGGCCCCTTCAGATCTTCACCCTGGACCAGTTCCATCACGATCGCGGATTGGGCCAGTCCTCCCAGCCTGTGCCTGTCCGTCTCGATCCCGTAAATGGCTGCGATGTTGGGGTGATTGACCGACGCGAGCGCTTGCGCTTCCCGCTCGAAGCGCGCCATCCGGTTGCGGTCCTGCGCGAAGGCTTCGGGCAGCACCTTGATTGCGACTTCACGATTGAGTCTGGTGTCGGTGGCGCGGTAAACGGCCCCCATGCCGCCTTCGCCAAGTTTGGAGGTGATGCAGTAGTGGGCAATCGATTCTTGCGGACTCATCTGGGCGCGATTTCGGGAATGTTAGCACGTTCCGGCCGAAATACACCCTATTCGGAGAGAGCTCGAATTCGGTTTGACGCGAGCCCGAAGTCCGGATCGTGGACACGACCGGCGCAGCAATTGCGGCGGTCGGTGCAACGGCGCTATAAAACGGCGCTATAAAAAGATCCGAAGGTCGTATATCGGGAGTTTTGGCGCTCCCGCGCGGACCGCTGCAGGAATCCGCGCAGGCGCGGTATGAAGTGTTCGATTCGTTAGTGTGATGTTTCTGAAATCTCTTTACCTATTGGCAGGAAGGTGGTCGAGCCAGACGATGGTGGCACAGGCTTCAGCCTGTGGGTTTTCGGCTGCCGGATTAGTACAGGCACTTCGGAA
>Ga0126381_100004889_pt1 | contig 14643 bp, 13 predicted proteins | sample PanSoiMetPlot_28_FD_96465 | JGI IMG/M metagenome (GOLD analysis project Ga0126381, IMG submission 96465) | Tropical forest soil microbial communities from Panama - MetaG Plot_28 | ecosystem: Environmental > Terrestrial > Soil > Tropical forest > Bulk soil | place: Panama | collected 2016-02-17
GCCGGAGGTACTGACATAGACATCCTTCAGGGTCTGCGGGTTCTGCCAGTACTCCGGCGCCACCTCCATGACGACGTGGTACTGGTTGCGCGCCACGTAGATGGTCGACACCTGACGCTGACCGAAGGCATCGTAAAGGGTGTTGTCGATCTGACCGACCGTGACCCCGAGGCGTGCGGCGGCGTCGCGGTCGATAATCACATTGGCGCGGAGACCCTTGTTCTGCTGGTCGCCGCTGACATCGGCAAGGGTCGGTTCGGTCTGTAGCGCGGCGACGATCTTTGGCACCCATTCGTTCAGCTCCTCGAATGTCGATCCCTGCAGCGTGTATTGATACTGCGCGTTGCTTGAACGTCCGCCGGCGCCGAGATCCCCTACCGCCTGCAGGAACAGGGTGGCGCCCGGCACGGCGGCGAGCGCGCTCCGCAGCCGGCCGATCACCTGATCGGCGGACAGCTTGCGATCACGAAGCGGATTCAGGGAGACGAATACGGTGCCGGAGTTGGTGCCGGCCCCGGGACCACCACCGCCACCGGTGAATCCGGCGGCGGTAGCGACGGCCGGATCCTCCTTGACGATGTTGACGAATTGCGTGAGCTTTTGCTGCATCAGTTGAAACGAGATGCTTTGATCGGCCTGGATCGACCCGATCAACAGCCCGGTGTCCTGTTGCGGGACGAAGCCCTTCGGAACCACCCCGTAGAGATGGAAATTCAGGCCAAGCACCGCGGCCAGAACCAGCATCACCGAGCGCGGATGACGCAATGCGACAGTGAGCGTCCGGCGATAGCCGCTCAGCAGCGCCTCGAACATGCGTTCGCTGATGCGATAGATCCGCCCGTGCGGCCGGTCGCGCTCCCGGCGCAGCAGCACGGCGCACATCATCGGCGTCGTCGTCAGCGAGACCACCAGCGAGATCACCACGGCAATGGTGATCGTCACCGCGAATTCGCGGAACAGCCGGCCAACCAGGCCGCCCATCAGCAAGATCGGGACGAACACTGCGACCAGCGACACGCTCATCGACAGCACCGTGAACCCGACCTCGTGCGAGCCGAGCAGCGCTGCCTGCAGCCGCGATTTTCCTGCATCCAGGTGGCGGGAAGTGTTTTCCAACACGACGATGGCATCGTCGACAACGAATCCAGTTGCCACCGTGAGCGCCATCAGTGAAAAGATATTGAGGCTGTATCCGAGCAGATACATAACCGCAAACGTCGCCACCAGGGATACCGACACCGCCGCCACCGGCACCAGCGTCGCCCGGAAGCTGCGCAGGAATGCGAACACCACGAGGATGACCAGGATCACTGCAATGATAAGCGTGATCTCGACATCCTGCAGCGAGGCCCGGATCGTCGTCGAGCGGTCAACCGCGAGGTTGACGTCGATGGCCGGCGAAACCGATGCCCGCAATTGCGGCATCAGCGCCTTGACGCGGTCGACCATCCCGATGATGTTGGCACCGGGCTGCCGCGATACGATCATCATGACCGCGAGCTTGCCGTTGGAAAGGCCTAGATTGCGCAGGTTCTCCACCGAATCGCGCACCTCGCCAACGTCGGATAGACGCACCGCCGCGCCGTTGCGAAAGGCGATCACCAGCGATTGATAGTCCGCCGCCCGGGTGGCCTGGTCATTGGAATAGATCTGATAGCGTTGGTTTGCGACGTCGATTCCCCCCTTCGGACTGTGGGCGTTGGCGTTGCCGAGCGCCGCGCGGACGTCTTCCAGGCCGACGCCGTATTTGTAGAGCGCCTGCGGCATCAGTTCGACGCGCACGGCCGGCGGGGATCCGCCGCTGATGCTGACTTCGCCGACCCCTTCGACCTGCGACAGTTTTTGCGCCAACACGGTAGACGCGGCGTCATACAGTTCGGCGGGGGTCAGCGTATCCGACGTCAGGGTATAGATCAGGATCGGCGCCGCGGCGGGGTTGAACTTGCGATAGGTGGGATTGGTCCGCAGCGCAGCGGGCAGGTCGGCGCGCGCTGCGTTGATCGCGGCCTGGACGTCGCGCGCAGCACCGTTGATGTCGCGGGTGATGCCGAACTGCAGAACGATGCGCGCAGAGCCGAGCGAACTCGATGACGTCATCTCGGTGACATCGGCGATCTGGCCGAGATGGCGCTCCAAGGGGCCGGCGACCGTGGTTGCCACATCCTCCGAGCTCGCGCCCGGCAATGTCGCCTGCACCGCAATGGTCGGAATGTCGACATCCGGCAGCGGCGAGACCGGCAGCTTGAAAAAAGCGATGATACCGGCGGCGACCAACCCGAACGTCAGCAGCGTTGTGCCGACAGTCCGATGGATGAACGGGCTCGACAGATTCATGGCATGTGAACTTGATCCGGCTTCATCGCACCGGCCCTAACGCGCATGCTTCCGCGAAGCGACGGCTGCCTGGAAGTGGCCCAGCGTGCGCGCTGGCAGCATCGGCGCCACCACCACCTTCGGGTCTCGCGTGCCGGCGCTACTCTCAATCACCTCGGATTCGCTAAGACGTCGACGCCCTTCACACAGAGCCGGTCGCCGAAATATCGGGGTAGTCCTGGACTTGGTCATCGTGATGGTCGCGTGCATCGATATGGCCGGCACGCTCTCTACACGGCGTGTTGCCTGTAATCGCCAGTTTTCGCCTCAGACGGTGGCGCCAAGGTGGCGTCAAATCGCATCTGAGGGACTTGCGGCGGTTTTGGGGTGAGGACAGATTGTTAAGCAATTTCATGGGATTGGTCGGAGCGCCGAGATTTGAACTCGGGCCCCCCGGTCCCCCAGACTGTGGTGCGCGGAACGCGCTACCGCTCAGCCGATTTGGCACCCAAGTGGTTCGCCACCGATGAAGCAAAGCGATACGTAGTCAATGTGAGAAACGGAAACGTTGAAACCGTGTTCGGTTTCGCAAAGTCTATGTCCGAAGGATACGCCTTCATTGCGAGACACCATCAAGGTGAGAACACTCACTTCGTCGGCTATGAGGCCAAGCTCACCATCGTACCCGGCATGGTCCTCCTTGATGCAACTGCTGACATCGATGGCGTGTCTCAAATCGCCCCGTGGTGTTCTCACATTGCTGTACCAAGGGCGCTGTATGACAACCTGACCATCGTGCACGTCGAGCCGTGCACACGAAAGAGGTTGGCGAACTTTCTGCGGTGCTTGCCCGATCGGGGTGAATATGTTGCCTGGATGAAGGAAGTCGTGAAGGCGAACATGGACGCATCAACTGCCCGAACCGGATTATCCTCCGCCACATCACCTTCAGGCTGGACTGGAAACAGACTGCTCTGGCTCCGACCGCGCTATTCCAGCACTATGACTTTCGCAAAAGAGCAGTAATGCAACGGTTGATCGACGGCCGCCCGAAGACCCTTAAGCCACTATCGGCGGCGGCTTGGATCTGCCCCGCAAATTCCGCCTGACTGACATGACCGGCAGGTTCGGCCAGTAACAAATCAGCGCCTGATTTCATGGCTCGGGCAACTTCGGAGAAGAAGGACGCGGCGGACGGCAACTCATGCACGACAGCAAATGCAAACACAAAATCGGCAACTGCATTTACCTCGGCAAGCTGCATGGATGTAGGGCTGACGACGCGAGCATCGATCCTGTCCAAAAGACCGGCTTTGCGGGCCCGGCGCTTCAGCCCTTCGATCATCCGGGACTGTAGGTCTACAGCTACAACACGACCAGAAGGCCCAACCAGCTTCGCTATTTCAAGAGTAAAAAACCCCATGCCTGGGCCGGGCTCGAGTACCGTCATGCCCACTTGGATATAGGGTCTCAGGAGGAGAGCAGGATCTTGCCACAACTTCCGAAGGGGACTTGCAATCAGATAACCTGCCCACCACGGGCAAGGCTTGTGTTGGGTCATCCCTTCCTCCAGGTTTCGACGATTTCGAACGGCACCTTGCGATAACAGTTCGCTACCCTCAAAATGCGGAAACGCTCAACTCATGTTTCTGTGTTCCGACTGACCTCCGATGCCGCGTCGATCAGCCGTTAGTTCATATTCGAGCCGGGTCAAAACCGGCTAAGCTCGAAGCGAGCCAACGAGTCGTTACCCCCGATAGTCGACAGGTAGCGGACATCACGGCATGCCGCAAACGGGCCAACAAGCGACATCGTCACCGGCAAGGTGGTGAGGTGGGAAGCACGTCAAATCTGGGAACTTCCTCCAGGCGCGTATCCCAATCTGCCCCACTCGCGACAAAGATATGAGCGTTAGGTCGCGTAGCGATGGCGCTATCGAGACTCCCAGCGGGCACTTTCAGAAGTGTCCCATTCATCTGAAGGCCGGGAAGTGCAGAACCGCATTCAGAACAGAAGCTTTTCTCATGCCTGGTTGAGGGGACTCGAAATGTTTTGATTTTGCCTTGGCCTGACAGCCAATTGATGCTTGCTATCGATGAAAACAGATTAGCCGCGTGCGCCGATCCTGTGTCCTTTTGACAGCGCCCACAGTGACACAGGAAAAAACTCTCGAAATCTCCGAGGACCTCAAATCGGACTTCGCCACAAAGGCAAGAGCCAACGTATCTAGCGCTCATGGCTACCCTCCCGCTACGGCATTATCGCCTCGCGATCATTTAATGCTAGTGCCTCCGAACTGGCGTCGAACGTCTGAGAGGGTCCAACAACGTCTGTTACGGGCTCTGTGCGGAACGTCGGGTCTGCCGCACAAAGCGGCGGAGAAGCGGACATGTGGGAAGGCCCGGATCGGGCCACAAGCCGTCATTGGCCGCCTGTTGCTGGCAAGCTCGTGGTCCGTAGTGCAAAGAGCCAAGCCGCAACTGCGGCCCGCTGATGAAGTCCGGCTGGCGGCACCGGCTGCAAAAACTATTTCCCGGAGCTTTGAACCGACGCCCCCGAGCCCGGCACTCTTCGCAGGCAAGCCACTAGGGGAAGATAAGCAATGTCTTTTATCCATAACGAAGTGGGCCACACGATCTGGGTTCGTCCATTACATTGTTGCTCGCAGCCCTCGTACTGGGTGTGGTGATAGTCGCCATCTTCGGACACGCCGGGTCCGCCACCGATGCGATGTCGATTGTTGGTCCCTGAGGCACTTGCGGGCCGCCGATCTACAGCGCGGTCGGATTCCGCCTCGTCGGGCCTGCCGGCGGCTGTGGTCCTAAGACTCAAAGATGATGGAGCCGATACATGGCGATGATTTACCTCGCTCACTTGCGCCTCCTAGGATCCAGCATGCCCTTACAGACGGGGGCTGGCTTAAGGGAGCGCGACCAATGCAATCAACCGTCCTCGTCGCCGTGCTTACTGCTGGTCTGATGGCCGGAATCGCCTTGCCGCTGGTCGTGAGCATTCTGCTGTTCAGAGTACCACTAGGCGGCAACAAGCTCGACAATTCTGATTTGCCGTACATGGACTTGTGACCTGTGGCCGTAGTTTGGGCGATGCGGCGGAACGAAGGGTAGATGCGGGTCCTTTGTCGACGCTGACTACACTAAGCGCATTGCCAAAGAGCTCTATTGACTACTTATGGGGTGGAGTGGGCGGCTGACCGAACATCACGAGGCGGCGCTGCAATGTTCTGTCTTGCCAGTGGTGCTCTTCTTGGCTGTTGGTCCGTTGCCCTGTTTTCGCGAGCAGCTCGTCCAGCAGCACGAGGTTGCGGAGAACGCACTGGCCGATCTCCGCAGCGAGAAAGCGCAGGATCGAGGGCGAGCGCAAAGGGAGGCCGACCTGGGGCCGGTCCGCTATCTCGCGACGGTGCTCGGCTCACAAAGCGAGAACTAGCCCCGCCGGTCTACCTGGTAGCAGCGTTTACATTTTGGCAGGGCATCCGCGATAGTATGTCCGCGACCTCGGCCTGGGTTGCCCTTTTGTTGGCCGAGGTCGAGGTCCTGGGTGAAACCCTCGGGTGCGCCACTCAAGGGCCATGGGCAAGGCTACCCACCGGACGAGGTCGAACTGCCGGTTTTCGATGTGCCCGTCGATAATGAGCACTCGTTCGGCAAGTTCGTTGGTAAGCTCGCAAGAAAAATCGGACTGGCAGCTCCGACAAAGTGGCGTTATGAGTTCTCTCGACGCCGGCGTAACCCGAATCGCAGGGACACGTTTGATGTCTTGTTTCGTCAAACCGAAGCACAAGACTTGGTGGCGGCTTGCGGGTCTTGCCGCCGCGAGCTTGGCGACGATGATCGCGGCGGGCGATGACGCTGGCGCAAGCGGTCGCAACGAACGGGCGGTAGCGTCGGTTGAGACGCGCGCCATTGGCGAACCGATTATGGCAATCATTTCGCTGCGCGATCAGCGGATCACGATCTACGACGCGCACGGCTGGATCCAGCGAGCGCCAGTGTCGAGCGGTCAGAAGGGGCGCGAGACGCCGGCCGGGATATTCAGCGTCATCCAGAAAGACGCCGAGCACTATTCGAACCTGTATGACGATGCCTACATGCCGCACATGCAGCGCATCACCTGGTCAGGCATTGCGCTCCATGGTGGCCCGCTGCCGGGATATGCTGCGTCGCACGGCTGCGTCCGGATGCCCTATGACTTCGCCGCACGCTTATTCGACACGACCAGACTGGGCATGCGCGTGATCGTCGCGCCAAGCGACGTAGCGCCTGTCGAGATCGCCCATCAGGCTCTGTTCCGGCCGAAGCCGGGCGCCGGAGCCGTCGCTGCTGCTCGGGTCGCAGAAGCCGAAGAGGCGGCCAACGAGGCCGATCGGGCGAGACTGGCTGCGGTGATGGCTAACCGAGAAACCGCGCGAGCGACGATGCTGGTGCGCACCAAGGAAAATCTGAAGCTGCGAGCGGAGGCCGAGTTGACGACCGCCGAGCGCGCGCTCGCATCCGCGGAATCAGCCGAGGCAACGGCGCAGGCGGAAGACGTCAAGGGCAAGGCCGCCGCCAAGGTCGCCGACCTTGGGGCGCAATTGGCTGCGGCGAAGGCCGAGCTGCAACCGAAGCTTGATGTCGTCGCGTCGGCGCGCGAAGCCGCTGTCGCGGCGGAGGCTGCGCGCGTGGCGGCGGCTCAGGCCGCGCGCGAGGTGGCGCGCGACCTCGAGCCGGTATCGGTGTTCATTAGCCGCCAGACCCAGCGCCTTTATGTCCGGCAGGCCTTTCAACCCATCCTCGAGAGCCCGGTCACGATCCAGGATGTCGATCGTCCGATCGGCACGCATGTCTTCACGGCTATGGAGGGGATCGGCCGCGACGACATGCGATGGACCGTGGTCTCATTGGATGGCGGACATCCAGACGGCATGGTCGAGGGACTAGCGCACGGTCGCCGCGGCCGAGACGTCGAGCCGACAGCGATCGACCTGAGCGGTGCGAAAGCAGCGCTCGACCGGATCACCATTCCCCAGGACACGTTGGATCGTATCGCAGGAATGGCGTCGCCACGATCATCCCTGATCATTTCGGACGAGCCTTTGAGCTCAGAGACCGGCGAGGGCACGGAATTTGTGGTGGTCATGAGCGGCGAGCCGCAAGGGGGTATCAATTTCCGACGCCGCAGCCCGGAGACCGTCCGTTACGAGCGTCCACGCGATCGCCTGCCTTCTTGGCGCTGACCCTTCGCGGGTCCGTTTTCCACCTGGTGATCGCCAATCCGCCGGACGACATCCGCAACACGCACTGCAACGCCAGGCCTTATATTGCTGGCGCTGAAGTTGATCACGTACCGCTGAAGGCGTCCCGAAGGGCGGGCCCCTTCGATAGCTGGGAGGCCGCTGCAATTGATGCGCCCACCAACTGCGCACCATACGCAGCGGACTGGAAAGACTGTCGATAGTCCGGAGTGTTAACGCTACTCGAGGAATATAACGGACCGGGATATGCTGCCACGGGCAAGCCTTCCCCGTACCTCTGGGCCGAAAGCGATCAGAAGGGAATTCGTCGCGGATGGCAGCTGTGATCAAAGGCGATTGATCATCAACTCGGATGTGCGCCTCTGTTTGCCAGAGCTGATCCTTCGATCACTCGGTGATGCGCGCATAGACCGGTTGCTCGGTTGCAACGATGTCGCGGGCCGCTGTGCCGATAGCCACTTCCGCCCGGAGCGCCGCCACAGGCTGGGCGCGGACCGACTGCCCCAGCGGGCGCACAGTTCCCGACCTGGGCGCCCCTTTTTCGGGCCGGGGAAATTGCTATTCTTGAACCAGGAGGGGAACACGTCGCGCGAGTGGAGGAGGACGACATGGCCAATCGAGAGCAACGAAGCAACCGCGAGAAGAAGAAGAAGCCGAAGGCTGACAAGAACAAAAAGAAGGATGCACCGCTGGCTTCGCCATTTGCGTCGGTGCGGAACCCAACGCCAGTCCCGCCTAGTTATGCTGACAAGAAGACATGATGTCCCCGCAAATATTCCCGCGGTGAAACCAAGCCTTCCGAGCGTACAGCACCTTCGCTGTGATCGCGTCTGTCGCTCGGTCGAACGCGGCAAGCCGGAAGCAGACCCGGCGCCTCTCTGGACGCGCCGAGCGCAACCGTAACGGCGATAGACCTTGAGATCAGCAAGTTTGTCACTGTCACCCTGGCTGAAATGGGTGAACGACCCATAATCCCGGACATGGGCGCCCAAGACAGTCGACGGCGGTTGCCGTTAAATTTGGAAAGGCGCATTCTCACGCTGCGGTTCAATCCCCAAACCGACTATTGGACCGAATATGTGTCGCCGGAGCCTTAGCCAACTGACTGGCGAATCTGGATCGACGACCCCACCGGGCCGATCGCAGTCTGGTACGCGGACCACAACACCTGGTTTGTCCGGGTATCGGCGCGGGGGGCCGCGCTCTTCAATGCCGACACGCCGTGACGTTGTCGTCGCCGCATCGGTGGGTGTTGCCGTCGCCGGAACCGAAAGATTGCCGCGGGCGCTTGCTCAAGCCGTTGAAAAGCCACTGCTCAGCAAACCGGCACACATCATTGTTGGATTTGCGGCCGGTGGTGGTACCGACCTCACGGCGCGCATTCTCGCCGACGCGTCGCACGGTGCGTACGCATCGACCTTCATCGTCGAGGACAAGCCGGGCGCTGCGGCGCGCGTGGCCGTTGAATACGTCAAGAACGCGGAACCGGACGGCAGCGTGATGCTGCTTACGCCGGATTTTCCTATTACCGTTTATCCGTACAGCTTCCGGTCGCTAACTTATGACCCCGTGCGCGATTTCAGACCGGTAACATCCGTGACCAAGTCGATGTTGACCTTCAATATCGGCCCTGCTGTGCCGGCGAACACCACGACGTTGCGGGGTTTCGTGGACTGGTGTCGGGCCAACCCGAGCGAGGCCGCGTATGCCACCACGGCGGCTGGCGGCACCCCCCATTTCGTCGGGGTGATGTTGGCAAACGAAGCCAAAGTTGCCATGACGCCTGTACATTACCGAGGGGGTGCGCCTGCGCTGACCGATCTTATCGGCGGACATGTTTCAGCTAGCGTCAATCCGGTTAGCGAAATCCTGCAGCTCTCCAAGTCCGGAACTGTACGAACGTTAGCGGTGACCGGCTCGCAGCGATCTGTCTTCCTTCCCGGGGTACCAACCATGCTGGAAGCTGGGTTCAACGTGATCGTGGATTCGTGGACGGGAATGTTTTTGCCGGCCAAGACTCCCGAGCATATCGTGGATGCGCTGAATGCCGCGATAGGCCGAGCCGTCTTGTCCGCGCAGGTGGTCGAGAACTTGACAAACTCCGGGAATGCACCAGCAACCGCGTCGCCCGCACAATTTGCTGCAACCATCAAAGCGGACCTGCAACGTTGGGGGCCAGTGGTCAAAGCGTCGGGGTTCGTCGCGGATGATTGATACAGAATAAGCGGCCAAATCGAGGAGACATCACGACCACCCCTGTGGTGGAAATTGCCCGAGGTCAAGCGCATGCCCTCGATTGGAGATCCCCCAGAAGAGCATCCGGCGTTTCGCTTTATGGCGGAGATTTCTGCGGCGCCGCCGTTTGTTGAGCACGGAAATAGCCCGCCGTTCCCTCGTGTAACTCCGCGTACACCAGATCGTAAGCCCGGTTGGCGTCCTCCTTTGCGATGCTGCCGTCCAGTGAGCGCAGCGTAACCCGGATCAGGAGGTTATGCTGGCCCGGAGACATTCCGAGCCGCTCGCGCGCCTTTTCGGGCACCGACGCATAGTCGGATGCTTGGATTAATTCCACGTTCTCCACCCATCCACCGCGCTCACCGAGGACGTTCCTGATTCGATCGCCCAGTAACTCCATGTCCGGATCGGCGACGCACACTGACATGTCACGGTGCGTTGCTGGCTGGTTGCTGACCGGCTCATAGGGGTCCAAGGTCAGCATCTGCCGGGCGACGCGGGGATCGCTGCTGCGCAGCAGGCGGATGTCGTCGATCTGCTTGATCAGCATGACCAAGCGATCGAGGCCGATGCCCATTGCCAATCCGGACCAGCGCTGACTTGGCAAATGGCTTTCGTTGAGCAGCCAAGGATGGATTTCCCCACACTCGAGGACCTCGACCCACCGCTCATCGAGCCGCACTTCCACCTCCAGTCCGTTCATCGTGTAAGGATGAAGGGTCTCGTTGCAGCGATAGGCACGGCCGGGCAACATGGTCCCGACCACCACCGCGATCATCTCCAGCAGGTCGGCGCGGCGAAGCCGGGCTTGCCGCACGATCCACAAATCGGTCTGGTGCGGTTCGCCGACATGCAGACGGTCCACCACGTCGCGGCGATAGACCAGTCCGGGACACACGATCAGCCGATCGTTCTCGGTTTGCGCCAGTGCTGCCGGGATGCCGGCCGTTGTATGGGTCCGCAGCATGTGCATCCCGTCGACGTAATGCGAGTAACGAGCCGAGCGCGCGATGGCGTCAGGTTCGTAGAACAGCCGATCGTAGTTGTCGATGATCGGGACAACCGGTGACTTTCGGATGATGTCGGCCGGCAGCGCCGCCCATCGCTCGATGGCGCCAATCAGGTTGGTCATCAGGACATTGATGGCGTGCCGCCCCTGATCCGGGTCGGTCAAATCGCGCAGCGCCAGATATCGTTGGAGACGTTCTGGACTTAGTTGCGAAATCCCATTGGAGTTGCCCTTTCATCTTAGGATGGACCGCAGAAGAACCATCCGGGCAAAGAAAAAGCCTCCCGGAGGTCCTGGAGGCTCGGGCCGCGATTCGATGCATCTAACTTCGCGGCGACCTCCAGCGACTAAATGGTGGGAAGCTGGCAAAGCGGAACGCGCGCAAGGCTCCCGCGCCGCGGGGGCGCATCTTCGACGACCCTCGGATGGAGAGGATATCTGTCCCGGCGATGCTCATGGTCTGAAGATGCGCTATGGGACGCTGGCTGTCAACAATTGGACCCAGAACTCCGGTTGCAATTGGGGCGCAATAGGCGAAGCGCGCCCGCCTGGCCGGCTCGCATGAGGGGAGCACGGCCCTGAAACGGAACAATAAAGCGATTGCACCCCAGACGCTGATTGCACTGCGGCAAACCGCCGGTGGGCGCCGCAAGAGCCGACCGGATGGGGCCGCTTGCAGACATTCCCGCTTGAGGTGGCTTCGCGGCATGCTGTCAGAAACTGAGCATGCGGAGCTGTTGCTTGCTGATTTGGTCGGCCGGGTCGATCGATTGTGCCTTGCGGAAATCGGCGATCGCCTCGGCGCGGCGGCCCAGCGCTTCATAGGTGAGGCCACGGTTGTTGTAGGCCTCGACATAGGACGGATTGAGCTGGATCGCTTGCGTGTAATCTGCAATCGCGTGGTTGCGGTCGCCCTTTGCGACGTAGGCTTTGCCGCGCGAGTTGAAGGAGTTGAAGTCCTTGGGGTTTATCGCGATCGCCTGGTCATAGTCCCGGATCGCGTCATCGATCTTATCGATCTTCCGCAGCGCCATATAGGCATTGCCGCGGTTCCAATACGCCACGCCATTCTTTGGATTGATGCTGATCGACTGATCATAGTCGGCAATCGCGCGGCTATAGTCCTTCAAGCCTTCGTAAGCGACGCCGCGACAATTGTACCCGGCGGAATTGTTGGGGTCGCGCTTGATGACCTCGCTGCAATCCGCAACGGCGAGGTCGTATTGGCGATTGTTGCTGTAGGCAACGCCACGCGAGCTGTACAGCCAAAGCAGATTTGGATCAAGCTTGATTGCATCGCGGTAGTCTGCGATCGCGGGCTCCCATCCGCCTTTTTTCGTGATCAACCTCTTCCTGAAGAGCGCCTGACCCCGTTGGCCAAAACCAAAGGCGTATTTCGGATCGATTGTGACCGCCTGGGTGGTATCGGCGATCGCCTGGTCGAACTCACCCTTTTCCGTCCACGCCATGCCGCGGCGGGCATAGGCCCACGCGTCCCTGGAATTTACCTTGATCGCCTCGGCGTGGTCGGTCAGCGCTGCGTCGTATTCATGCAGACCGTAGTAGGCGACACCACGGTTGTTGTAGGCCCAACCATATTTCGGATCGATCTTGATCGCCTCGGTGCAGTCCGCAATGGCCGCGTCGTGATCCTCTTTGCTCTCGTAAGCCTCACACCGGTGTGCAAAGGCCCAGGCGTCCTTCGGGCTGAGCTTAATGGCCTCGCCGTAGTCGGCAATCGCGCGGTCGTAATCCTTGCTGTTGAAGGAGCCGCGGCCTCGGTTCTTGAAGGCCTCGACGCGTTCTGCCACCGACACGTTTGCATCGTCGATAATGCGGTTGCATGCCGCGAAGCCGACGTCAGGCTTGTCGGCGCTGGCGGCGCACTCGCCCCGGTCGGTCGGCGTGGCGGCCAGCGCCGGCATCGCAAGCAGGAGACCCATGCAAAGGAGCAGTCCACCTGATCCACGCGCTGCCATGCGGTTCCCCTCTGCCACGCGCTCCGGCGCGACACGTCCGGACGTGGGGACTTTAGCCCCAAGGGCAGGCTAACTGCCATCGGCAAACCGATGTCCGCGATGGGTGTACGCCGTGAAAGGCGGCGTTTTCCACTCGGTGCAAGTCCCACCTCACGACCGCTCCAGCCGGGAGCAACCGGAGCAGCTGTGGGGGGAGCTCGCCCGCCGATACGTGCGGTCGCCGCGCAGAAGAGCCGCAGGCCAGATGCCCGACGTCGTCTTCAAGAGCAATCGGGGAGACATGCGCATTCAGGAGATGGACGGACTTTGTGGCCTCTGTGTTACGTGTGCTTAAGCGCGCTCGCGTGGGCAACAAGGAACTTGTTTAACGCATTCACGCGCGGCACATCTCTGAGCGCTTCCCGCGTAATAAGGTACCAGCCGTAATTGAAATCCGGCATCGGGAAACACTTGATGAGGTCTTTTTGCACACTTCCGATGAGGCTGGGCAAAGCCCCAACACCATGGCCGGCCCTGATCGCAACCAGCGTATTGGAAATTGTGCTGCATACAGTGCGAATCGTCGCCCGCGGAGCTGCCCTGCCCAGCCAGATGAGTGGATCGTGAGTCGACAACTGGCCGTCCACACCAATCAGAAGATGATCGTTGAGGTCGTCTGCGCACGCAGGTGCACCGTACCTTTGAGCGTAAGTCGGGCTGCAATATAGCCCCCATGGGGAGGATGCCAGCTTGCGCACCAATATACCCGGCTCGCGAGGGGGTCGGCCGGCCCGAATAGCAATGTCGGCCTCCCCGCGCCCAAGGTCGAGGCACTGTTCCGTTGCGATCACCTCGATCTTGATGTCGGGGTGCATATCGATGAACTCGGCAAGCCACGGCGTCAGAACGACATCGGCAACTACCGTCGGCGCGGTCACCCGGATAACGCCGGCAAGGCCGCGCTTACGCAGCTCGACAAGGCGCTCGATGGTTTCGGCTTCGCCCGCGACACGCTCCGCCTGCGCCAGAATGGCCGTGCCTGCTTCCGTCAAGCGATAGCCGGCGCGATTGCGGTCAACCAGGCGAATTGAAAGCGCGCTTTCGAGCGCGGCGATGCGCCGCGCAATCGTCGTCTGATTGACTCCAAGCTCACGAGCGGCTGCGAGCGTGCTGCCTGTGCGCGCGGTCGCCAGGAAAAACTTCAAATCGCCCCAGTCGTACATACGGATATTCTGCAACTTTGCAGAACGGTTCTGCAATAGCTTGGACTGACGAGTTCAGCTGTTTTGATCCACAATGAACCGACATCGCGGGTATGTCCGCTGCACCGTTGACAGCCGCGGCTTAGGTGGCGGCAGGCCTAAAGTTGCTGACGGGTCGGGGCAACAGACGTCATGGCATCGGCATGTGACCAACAATAGGGGGCCCCATGAACAGGCTTTATATTCCAACCACCACCCCGATCTTCGCCACCGTCGCCTGCATCGTGATCGCAATTTCGGTCGCCCTCGTGTTTGTGTCCGGCCACGGCGTATCTTCTGAGTTGATGAGAACAATCAAGATTGTCGTTCCGTCACCGCCGGGCGGCGTCAATGACACCTTGGCCCGTCTGCTAGCTGACCAGATCAGCCGGGCGCAAGGACAAACGATGCTGATCGAGAACCGCCCGGGGGCGGGCGGGGTCATTGGAGCAGAAGCTGTGTCGCGCGCCGCGCCCGATGGGAATACCCTGCTGATGACTTCCCCGGATATGCTCATCCAGCCGCATCTGCGAAAGCTCAACTTCGATTTATTAGCCAGCTTTGAACCGATTTGCGACCTCGTGAGTGCGCCGACGGTTATCGTCGTCAACAGTGCATCGCCCTACCGAACGC
>Ga0126381_100004890_pt1 | contig 14639 bp, 13 predicted proteins | sample PanSoiMetPlot_28_FD_96465 | JGI IMG/M metagenome (GOLD analysis project Ga0126381, IMG submission 96465) | Tropical forest soil microbial communities from Panama - MetaG Plot_28 | ecosystem: Environmental > Terrestrial > Soil > Tropical forest > Bulk soil | place: Panama | collected 2016-02-17
AGTGTCCAATTGCTCATCATTGACGATTTTGGTCTGTCACCCGTCGACGCCGATGCTCGTCACGATCTGCTGGAGATACTTGAACAACGATACGCTCGACGATCAACGGCTATCACCAGTCAGTTCCCCGTGGACAAATGGCACGGCCTCATTGGAGATCCCACCTACGCGGACGCCATCCTCGACCGCGTCGTTCATAACGCCCATCGCATCGTTCTCACCGGCGAGAGCTTGCGCAAGAAGCGCAAATCGCTAGCCGGCCCCAACGGGAAAACCTCATGATGGTGCCCTCAGCCCCCCGACCGCGGCAGCATGCCGCCGGTCGTCGTGCGCGGTCGAACCAGGCGAATGGACATTCTTGACGGCGCGGTCGGCTCAGTGCCACAAATCTACCCGCCAGTTGAGCCGGACGCTTGGGCGCTATTATCCCGGTATCCCGGGCGCCATCATCTCGGAATCCCGAGCACCATCATCTCGGTTTGACTGGGCGGCTTCGTCGGAAAACGCACCTCGGCACTAAACCATCGCCGGTGTCGGGGCGATGGCTGTGATCTGTCGTGCCAAAAGCGCTGTTCCCATCACCGGTCCCCTGGTCGCCTTCACCGATTGAAGGGACGAAAAACCCTTACCGGGCACCCAACGGAGCTGAAACCAAGAACGTGGTTGAAGCGTTTCCGTTAAGGAACGGGAGGGACGCGGGTGCTCAATGGCCCGAACCTTTGTGTTGGTCGTCCTCACCGGTGCAATAGGGGCTTGGGTGCTCGCTCCGCAGCCCAGCCGCGCGGTCTGCAGTGTGTTCAGCCATCATCCTTGCGTTTACTACCCGTATCACCAGGTCTGCAGCGTCTTTCGTCGCCACGCCTGCACGCCCGAGGCCCTCTTCCCCTTCAGTCAGCAATTGCAATTAACAATTGAAAACGGCGATGCGACCCCCCCAAGTACACAATCCGGAGCCGAACCAGAGAATGGACAATCCGGGACCGAACCCAAAAAACTGAATACGATCAGAGACGTGTTCACCGCCCTGCGGCACTGTTGGGTACCGCCAGCCGAGGATCAGGTTAGCCCAGGGATGCAGCTCTCCGCCCGATTAAGCTTTAAGCGCAACGGCGAACCGATCGGCAAACCCCGGCTGACCTTCGTAACGCCGGGAATTTCGGAGCGGGACCGGCAGAACTTTTGGGAGGCGGTGGAGGCGACGCTTCATCGTTGTGCGCCGCTGGCGTTTAGCAGTGAGCTTGGCGGAGCGCTCGCCGGCCGCCCGTTTGCGATCCGCTTCGTCAACAACCGACAGCGCTCTTAGCGAATTCCTCCTCTCGCCGAAACGAGGCGGCGTCCGATCTCAGCATCGCTCTCTTGCAAGACTCTGGTCGGGCAACCGCCGGGACTCATGGAGACGTCGGTGCTAACCGAGGGCGGTCTTGATCCGATCTGGGCTTAGGGGCAAATCGCGCACGCGCGCCCCCGTCGCATGCGCGACAGCGTTGGCGATCGCAGCCGCCGTCGGGCCTGAGGATGCCTCACCCGCGCCGAGCGAGGGCTCCTCGGGTCGATCAATGAGTTCGACCACGACCCGCGGTGCCTCCGGTATCGTCAAGATCGGGTAGCTTGCCCAGTCGCGCGAGACAATGCGAGTTGCATCAAACCGAACGGCCTCATGCAAGGTCCAGCTGGTGGACTGAATGACGCCACCCTCCAACTGGTTCTTAAGTCCGTTTGGGTTGATGATTTGTCCAGCATCGGCCGCCACGACGACTTTTGGTACTCGGATCGAACCCGTGCGGCGGTCAAGCTCGATCTCGGCGACGACAGCCACATAGGTCGCCAATGTCTTGTATTTGGCAAACCCGATGCCCCGCCCGTGGTCTGCATTGCCTGCGACCCCGGGCTTCCACTCAGCGCGCTTCGCCGCCGCTTCAATGACAGCGCGCGCTCGCGGATCGTTTAGGTGAGCAAGTCGAAACGCAACCGGATCGGCTCTGGCGAGGGAGGCTAGTTCGTCCATGAACGACTCGATTGCAAAGACATTGGCGTAGGCACCAAGGGTCCGCAATGCCGAGACCCGCAAAGGCATGGCGGTGATGAGGTGGTTGACAATGCGTTGGTTCGCAAACGCGTAGAGGGGGATCGCGTTGCGGTCGCCGCCGCCCGCAGGCTGAGGAATGTTGGTCGGCGGCCCCGGTCGTCGTGGCTCGGCAAGGTACCAGCTTGCGAGCAGGTTGTTGGTCGCATCCGCGGTTTGACCCGGGCGAGTACTGTGGGTGTTGCTGAAGACCTCGTAGGTATAGTCAACCACGCGACCACCAGAAACGGCCGCCTTGGCCTGCATCACCATGGCCGGCCCATAGGGTTCCCAGGCGAATTCGTCGTCGCGCATCCACTGCACCCGAACCGGTTGGCCCTGAACCGCGCGAGCCAGAAGAGCAGCATCAAGCGCGACATCATCGGCACCGTTATGTCCATAGCAGCCCGCCCCCTCCCCATGGATACAGCGAATTGCGTTCTCCTCAAGCTTGAGCGCCTTAGCAAGGTCTCGCCGCAGCGGGAATACGCCCTGCGAATGCGTATAGACAGTGAGCTTAGCGTCGCTGAACTGGGCGAGCGCGCAGGACGGACCGATTGACGCATGGGCGAGGTAGGGTCTGGTGTAGCGGGCTTGGATGCTGACCGCATCAGCAGGAACCGGGGCTTTTTTTTCACTGATCACCAGCGCCTGGGTCGGCAGAGATAGCAGATAGTCATGCACTGTCATGGGATCGGGCAGGGTCGCACCGCCGCTCCAGCGGGCAGATTGCCGCAAGCTCTCGCGGGCCTTGACGGCCTGTTCCTCACGCACGGCGACAACACCGAGGAAGCTGCCATCGCGAACCACAGTGACGACACCTGGCATCGACTGCGCGGACGCAATATCGACGGATTCGAGGCGCGCGCCAGCCTGCGGAGGACGAACGACGCGGCCATGCAGCATCCCGTCAATGCGAATGTCGTGAACGTAAGCGGCACCGCCGGTCACTTTGGCCGGAATGTCGCGCCGTGCAATCGACTGTCCCACGATTGCGTGCCTGGCCGGCGCTTTGACAGGAACCTGCGCTGCGACGTCCCGATGCCACGCGATCTCCCTCACAAGATCGCCATAGCCGATCCTGCGACCATCAGGCGCGCCGACAACGCCATCAACAACCGCCAATAGGTTGGCCGCAACATTGAGCTTAGTGGCCGCGCATTCGAGCAGCAGCTCGCGCGCTTGCGCGCAGGCAAGCCGCACCGCGGTTCCGCCATACTCGATTGACTGACTGCCCGAGGTGTAACCTTCGTTCGGCGTTCGCGCCGTGTCGCCAGAGATCATTTCAATCCGGGCGAGCGGCAAGTCCAGCTCTTCGGCCGCAATCTGAGCAAGCGCGGTTACGATCCCCTGCCCTAACTCAACCTTACCGGTCAAGATCACTGCTGAACCGTCGGCATTAATCCGCAGCCAAGAATCGAGGCTGCGGTTCTTGTCGAGACTGCCCGGAAGTCTCGCCTCCTCGCCCCATATGGCGCTGGGTGCCAGCGCGAAGCCGATGACAAGCGCCGCCGCCATCTGTCCAACCTCGCGGCGGGTTAACGAGGGTGCGTTCATGTCTTTCTCGTCTCGCGCTCGCCGTCTTTCAAGCAGCCTTCGCTTGTTTCATGGCCATGTGTCCAGAATAGCCGGTAGGGTCGCGGTGGCAAGTGGCCCCTACGGTCTAGAGCGTTTTCTGCAACAAAATTGAGCACGCTCTAAAGCACAGACCTCTATCAGAAACAAACATCCTGCGCGCCGATTTTCCAGTGCCGGTGCGGCAGATTCATTTCCGGCCCTATCGCACGCCCCACGTGCTGCCGCCCCGCGCGGTGCTGGCAGTGGGCAGCGCCCAGTCCGGCAACCAGATCGCCGAAGAGCTTTGTGAGTCCAGGTGAAAGGTCTTTCTGGTCGTAGGTCGTACGCACGGCGGTACCGTGGAGGACGCGAACGGGCGGTTGGCAAAACTCGGGCTCTACGACCCTGTTGCCCTCTCCCGGGCGGAAGTTCGCCCGCAAGTCGCATGTTTCCCGGGCACCAGGGCGGCCTTGCCCCTCGGTCTGCATCAATTCGCCCGGGGCGGGTCGCCCGGGACGGGGTCGTTCTGCTGGGCCTCCTCCAGGGTCTTACCGACGGCAGGATGAGGCTTGCTCCTGACCTCGTCGGCCCTGGTCCAACAGCATGGCAAGGGACCTTGATCGCTCGATGTTCCTCGTAGGCGTTCAAGATTGCCTTTGCGTCTCCTCTGCGCCGAGCTGCTGTCGGCCCGGGCCGGCGTTTCCATAACCTGCTTAGCGGATCGCCTCGTTCGCACTCGGACGTCAGGCGTCCGTCGTCATGCCGAGCGGCAATGTGCCCAATATGGATTTTGCAACGGCATCTTCGGGGAACCGCTCTAACAAGGCCTGGTAGCGACGAGCCGCTTCTGCGAAGTCCCCATTTTCCAAATAACCTGAGGCAACCGACGTCATCTCGCTCAACAGTTTGTCTTTCGGTCGAGCCGCCAGCTCCGGGTCTGCGCTGTTCGCCATTCCGAGTAATTCGTAAATCATAAACTCTTGCTTACGGCCCTTAACCTGAACTCGACGCAAAGGTCTTGCCACAATCTCCGTGGCAACAACGTCGAACACGCTGTCACTGATACAGATTGTGGTGCCGAACGTCTTGTTCATGCCCTCGAGCCGCGCCGCCACGTTGACCCCATCGCCCATCACGGTATAGCTGAAGCGTTTCGAGGAGCCGACATTGCCAACCAACACGTCCGCGCTGTTGAGCCCGATCCGTATTCGAAACGTTGGTTTCCCTTCTGCGCGCCACGCTTCATTGATTCGTTCCATTCGCCGGGCAGCCCGCAAGGCTCCCGCACAGGCATGTCGCGCGTGGTCTGGCGTAACCATCGGTGCGCCCCAGAACGCCATTATCCCGTCACCGATGAACTTGTCTACGGTCCCCTTCTCGTCTGAAATCGCCCCAGTCACTTGCTCAAAATAGACCGACATCTGATCGAGCAGAGCGTCCGCAGTTGATTTTTCGGCGTGCGTCGAAAAATTCTCCAGATCGGAAAACAAGATGGTCAGAAATCGCCTGTCTACACCGAGAGCCAGCGGAATTCCGGATTTGATGAGACCCCTGACCACGTCCACAGGAGCGAACGAAGAAAACGACAGCAGCGAATTGTGCAAGAGTGAAACAGCGGACTGAAGCTGAGCTATTTCTCTAACCTTCGACGGGCGACTCGTGAGATGCTCGAAAGACAAGTTTTCCACGGATTTCAGGTCTCGCGAGACATTTTCGATGGGGCGCGAAAGGCCCCGGGATAGCAGGTAGATCAAGAACAGTTCGAATGCCGTAAGCGCGACAATCACAACGACGATTTGCTGATTTGTCGCCTTGAGGTTCCCAATGAAGTCGTTGGTCGGCGTGATAATGATTGATTCCCAGGGTCTCCCAAAGCTTTCCGGAAACCTGGCGAAAGATGCGCTCAACTCTTGTCCATTTCGCGGCGAGGAAAAGAGGAAGTCGTCCTGGTTCGTTTGCGTTTGCAGGCGATATGCCTCGCGCACATCGTCATCGGCTATGTTCTCCAGTCGGGCAACTTCCAGCTTGCCGCTCGATAACCGGACGCCCTTCTCCTTTTCGGAAGCCGCGATGATCTTGCTATCGGTGGGATCGGCGATGATTGTTGTGCTGTGCTGGCTAGCGCGATGAGTTGCGAGGAAGCGTGACAGGATGTCCAGCGTGATGTTGACGGTGGCACAACCGAGAAAATCGCCATTGCGAACGATGGGAACTCTTACGAAAATGATCGGATATCCAGTGTCGGGGTTGATGGCGGGCTCGGTGACAACGACACCGCCCGATTCCTTGGCCGCCGCATATCCCGGCAGGGCCCTGATGTCCATCGTGGTTGCAACGTCATATCCGCCGACGATATGCCCCCAGGTGTCGAAGAAAATCCTATGTCGCCGACGATTTTCACCGGACGAGAAATCATCGATAAAACTTGAATGCCAATTGGCGGTCGAGGGAATCTTAGGATCGGAGCGCCTGCGATCACTGTCGATCCGCGTTACAACACGATGATACCCGTCTTCGAAACTCACGTAAGCGGCATCGATCTCAGGAGCGGACGTAAGCGTCTTATATAGAATATCGCGACTTTTCTCAGTTCGGAAGAAACCAGGATCGGCCGCAGCCATCTCGGCGAGCAGACTGAGCGTGCCTGCGACGCTATGGATCATGGCTTCGGTGTTCTCGATGCTCGCTTGTCGGGTCTTTGCGACTTCCTGTTGTAGCGTCTCGGTGATTGCTTCTGAGTTTCGGTGGTAGTTATAGGCCAAAATAAAAACGAGGACCGGAATGCTGAGACAAACGAACAAGCCGGCCATGATCGTGCTGAGCTTTGGTCTCTTTAGCGGCAGCTCGAGCCGACGATTGACCCAGTTGTACAACAGCCAAGCGAGAATTGAGACAACGGTCAGCAACGCCAGTCCGAGAAGCGCTGGCACTCGCCATGCGGTGGGTCGATTGCCTTCAGCGTGGTAGATGAGCCCATCGGGCAGGCGAGTGTCGGTCAACATACCGAGATCACGATAGGCATTGGCGATGCTTTGCCAGCGCTGGACCATCTGACTACCAAGGCCAATCAGGCGGGGCTGAATCAGTGCTTCGCTTTGGATCGATTCATAGAGCAAAGCATCGCGGCTTTTTGCCGTGGAATAACGGTTCAAGATTAGTTGGACTGTCTCTTCTTTGTGATCTAGCGCGTATCTCCAACCCTTGAGGCTGGCGGCGAGAAAGGCCTGTATTCTCTGGGGATGCGTCTTCACCTGCTCCGTTAGGGTGCATAGGCTATCTCCATAGAAGTCGAACCCGAACGCTCGTGGCGAAAAAGTCTGATATGGAACACCGAGTTGACCGAGAACGAATGGTTCGTTGGTGCTGTACGCAACCATGGCGTCAGCCTTGCCGCTCACCAGATCGCGTGGATCGCCGTTGTGTTGAATACGTGGTAAGCTCGCGTAGTCGATACCTTCGTGCTTCAACATCGCGGCCAGGTCATCACTCCCCGGCGTATCCATCAGGCGGCGCCCCTTTAGTTCGGACAATGCGCTGATGCGGGCATGGCTCGGAACCAGGATGACGGCGGGAGAATGCTGAAAGATTACCCCGAGAATCGCGACCTGTGGGACATCGGGGTTCTTGAGTAAGACACTCGTCGTGCAAACTGCGAAATCGACCTTGCTGTCCTCGAGCGACTTCATGGCATCAATATTGGGACCGCCCTCAAGGATTTCGACTTCAAACCCGGCATCCTTATAGAAACCCCGGTCCAGGGCGGCGTAATAGCCTGCGAATTGAAATTGATGCAGCCACTTCAACTGAAGCGACACTTTGTCCAGTGGCCAGCACGGGCTAGCGAGCAACGCGACGATCAACGCTAAGATGCCTCCTAGCCATCGTGCGGAGCATCTTGTGCGTGCTTTCCGCGGGTCAGATGATGCCTTGATTGCACTTAGCGTTGTCCGTCTACCGCGCATCGGTTTCGATCTGATATCGAAGGCCCCGAAAGGGTTGCTACTTTGGAGCTGACGCGACAAAATTATCACTTGTGGCCGAAGTCGCAAACTCACAGGCGGGTCACCCAGGCTTAGATCGCTACAAATTTACGACACCATCGGAATTCGGCAGCGGTGCGGGTAATCAGTTAGGATCGTCGCCGTCGCGGCAGGTGAACCGGGCATGCTGCTGGACCTCCTCCACGAAAGCGATCGCTGGCAGCGTGAGAAACAACGTCGAGTTCGATCGAGCTCCGGTCGGCGTCGGAATTTTCCCTGCAATCCTCCAATGGATCGGGATAGCAAGTTCGCACCTGCGATGCGACCGCCGCATTGAGATAGATCAAGGAACTTGTGGCAAGTCAGCTTCCGGGCGACGACCGCCTATCATGACATTCCAATGTACCGCTGCCCTGCCCTGAAGCCCACGACATTTTGAGAGCGGGAGCTCCAGCCGCCAATCTGTTTGGAGAAGGATGGTGGCAGGCGATTCCGAAACGAGGGCTGCGTCCTTTGCTCAAGAGACAGCATCTGCTGGTCGCGCGGGGCGAAAGCTCGATCCGTGCTGCATGCAATCATCGCTCGCTTAAAGGGGTTAATTAGCGCGTCGAAAGTTAATTAATCCTGGCAGGTCGCGTGCGGCTGCTCGGCGTGCAGTCGGGACGGGCCAACATGGGAGCGACGCGTGCCGCCCGCACCGACCCTGGGCAGAAACAGGTCGTGACGTTGAGACGACCCACTATGCGTCATCGATGGATCAGGTGCGGCCGGCGCTTCACGCGAGAAGCCAAGCCCAGTGGGCAATGGCCGGGCGCCTCGGAAGCCCCCCTCTCCGATGACCTCGACAGCGCCCCCAGCGCCAACACGTTCAGGATCAGGGTCCCGGTACTCGAAAACTCTCGTGCCTAGACTGGGACAAGTGGCCCCCGAGGCCGCCATAATGGCCCTGGGCGATCAAATCAGACCGCGCGGACGTCTTCTGGCACTTCCGTCCGCCCTGACCATGGCAGCCTAAATACATTGTGTCCCCTATTCTCGACCGGCCAGACTCGCTGAATCATGCCGTAAAGAAAAGCAGTCGTAAGTCCAAACAGAAGCATCCCGTTTAGGGCCTCCAAGGCACCCATGAGCTGCCAATGAGCCGCTAAGAAAAGGGTTGCGTGACCATAGGTCGTGATCGCGCTGAGCGAGTAGAGGATTGCCGATATGGCATCAGGGAGCGCTCCGAGGATCCGATATGCGACGGCCCATATGCCCGCCTCGATCGCATGCAGCAAAATAGCCAGAAGAGTGGCGATTCCCATTACGAAGGCAAACACGAAAAGGAAGTGGCGGCGGCCCTTCACGACGCTCAAGACTTGGATGACCTTGGCATTGATGAAACCAAGGCCCAAAACATGAAAGATCACGTTCAGCACGATCAACGGGAGGCTCCAGGCCCAGTTTCCATTCCAGATCAGCGCACTATCCACGTTCGTCCCCCTGATACTTAATATGAGAAAACAAAGAAGTTTCTAGAAACAAGGCCATCGTGTCGTCCGTGTGGCAATAAAGAACTGCCTCCTGAGGTGCATTGAACATCGGTCTGTCGCTGCCAACTTAATAGGGTGTCTTTCTTCGAAATGCCGAGCGGCGGGCACGAGCAGCGAAAGTACGGCGGTACGCCCGGTAGGTCTGGGCGGGGCCCCAATGGGTAGGGTTCAAAGCGCCCCACGTTCAGACCGATGAGTGAACGTCCTGGATCCCTGGCCCTGCGCCACGAGTGCGAGAGCCCTGTTTCCAGTGCTCTTGGTCGCGTAGAACTCCCCAAGGCCCCAATATTCCGATCGCAACCGATCGGAATGAACTACATTCAAGTTTTGAAGAGGCACTACGGCTGGCGGCACGCGACCAACAAATGATGCCATGGCCGCAATATCAGGCGCTCATTTCGATGGCGCTTCATAGAAGGCCGTGATTGGACCAAGGCTTCTGCGCAGTTTTAGCAACACCTCAGTCCCTGGCCACGGGCGGGTATGGCGTGCCATCCTTGTGATGGAACGTCTTAACCCCATCAGGCCCCGCTTTGATCTCCAGATCGATATCAGGATAGGTCACCTCATCGCCTACGGTCCGGTCGCCGACCACAAGGAAGACAGCATCCCTTTCGGTGAGGTTCAGGAAATGGTGACCATCGCCGGTGCCGGCCGGGAACCCGATGCACGTGGCTGGCCCGACGGTCTCACGATTCGCGTCCGTCACAAGCACCAACTCGCCTTCTAGCACATAGACGAACTCGTCCTGTTTTGAGTGCGCATGACGAGCCGAAGACTGACCACCGGGCAGAACCCGAATCAGATTGACGCCATAGTTCTTGAGCCCCGCATAATCGCCCAAGCGCCGGTTGTACCGCTTGCGCTGCCCCTCCCTGAACGGCTCGGGATAGCTCGACGCGTTGCTCTCGGGCACATCAGCCGGTTTAAATACCTTCGATCCTCTTGGCATGCTCGTCCTCACGGCTTGTTTGCCGCAACTGCAAAATAGCGCGAACAATGTTTCACGTCGCCCCGAACGCGGGGGTGGAGCCTGCACACCACTTCATCAGCATCGAGATAGAATGATTCGCCATGATCCCAGTGGTCGCTGCCTTCGTGCGGACCTCAGCGACCAGTCGATTGTGCCGGCGTCTTGATCTGGATCAGGTACATGTCATGAACCACCACAACGTCCTCCCGGATACCAACAGCGTGCACGTCTGTGCCCTTATCAATGCCACGAGCGGTTCGACGCCCATGATGTTCATGACGCGCGCGAAACATGCATTGCCGTCTCAGCAGCAACCCGCAGCAAGCATCTTTATGCGGAAGCATTCTCCGCCAGCAAGGTCGCGAAGATCCTGCTCGCGCAAGCCTCCTTCCACCTTCGAATGCCGTCGTCCCGGCCGAGGGCGCTCGAAGACATCTCGATTCTCTTCGACCTAGGGGATCTCGGCCTCAGGGATCTCAAGGGCGGAGCGAGCTTGGGTGCCGCGACGCGTTGTCGGAGCCACTTCTAGCCTTTGCACGCAAGCGGCATGACGGCCTCGCCCGGCGACGGCCGCTGCTGCGTTGCTCGAGGCCAAACACCTGGGATGCTCACGGTCGCGACCTACGGCCGCGGCAGTCGCATTAAGCAAAGGGCTGGACGCAAACCATGAACAACGTGCTCCTGGAGCACCCTCTAGTGCTTTTTGGCTGAGTCATTGGTATTTAAGTAGGCAGCTGCCCGCAATACCGCACGAATAATGCGGGAATGGGTACCGCATCGACAGAGATTCTGGGACAGCCCCTCCCGCACCTGCTGCTCGGTTGGATGCGGGTAGCGATCAAGGATCTCGTGAGCAGTCATGATCATGCCACTGATACAGTAACCACATTGCGCGGCTTGTTCCTCGATGAAGGCCCGTTGCAGCGGATGAGGTTTCTCAACGGTTCCCAGGCCTTCGATGGTGGTGATCTCGGAGGCAACGAGGGCACCGATCTCCGTCACGCAGGAGCGCACCGCAAGACCCCCGACCAAGACCGTGCAGGCGCCGCATTGAGCCAGCCCACAGCCAAACTTGGCGCCGTTGAGCCCGCAATCATTGCGCAGGACGTAAAGTAGCGGCGTATCCGGCTCCGCCGGCACCATTCGACGCTCGCCGTTGACGATCAGCGTGATAGCCATCGCGATGTCCTCATGTGCCGCACGGGGCAATGGATGTCGAAGATGCGCTGCGGGTCATCAAACCGGAAACCGGCTTTCTAGCGCGTACGCCACTGTGTTTTCTGCCGTTGCGGCAAGCCAGACACGTTCACGTGAGCGCAAGTCGCCTGATTTGTCTGGTGCCACGCCGCTGATGATCTTGGCAACCCACGCAAGGAGCCAGCGAGCTCTCAAAGGGCGCCACGAGCAGCGCGGTCTGCCGGTGCGCCGACTTCGTCGCGGCGCTTTTGTCACGGGCCTTCTTCGCACCCCGATACAGAGGAGACCCAAGGCCGCCAGGATGTCGGTTTCCCACCACGACGCGATTGCCGAACCCGGTCGCCGCGTCGAATGCGGACATTGCGCCCAGATCCGGTCCATGCGTCAGCGGAGACTCTGACCGGCCGGCTCCGGGCGCGCCGGTCCCTCACGTCGGGGCCAATGATCGTCAACCCTCGGACCCTTGCGGTCGCTACCGCTCGACTGGCGTCGACATGCGATCGAAACCCACGTTTGCGCCGCATCGGTATGATATCGTAGCGATCCGTTTGTACGAATTGCAGCGCCTTCGCAGTCCAACCACCTGACTAGATTTTTCGATGCAAATTGCTGTCTAGAGGGCAGCGCTTTCACCTCGCGCCCAGTCATCGCGCGTTGACTGACAGAAGTCAGAAAACTGTCGGTGCGCGATGGCAGCACGGATTTGTCGCATCAGCGCCTGATAGTAATGGAGGTTAATCTCTGTAAGCAGCATGGCGCCGAGGATTTCGTTGGCTTTGATCAGATGGTGCAGGTAGGCGCGGGAGTAGTCTCGAGCAGCCAAGCAAGTGCTGTCGGCATCAACGGGCCGAGGATCCTCGGCGTGTCGCGCGTTCTTGAGATTGATGGTGCCAAACCGCGTGAAGGCAACACCGTGACGCCCGTTGCGGGTTGGCATGACGCAATCAAACATGTCGATCCCACGAGCGACCGCCCCGAGAATATCATCGGGCGTGCCCACTCCCATAAGATAGCGCGGACAGGCGTGTGGTAACACAGGCGCGACGGCGTCAATCATTGCCAGCATTACATGTTGTGGCTCGCCGACCGCCAGACCGCCGATGGCGTAACCATCGAATCCGATATCAACAAGCGCCAGTGAGCTATCGACGCGCAGCCTTGGGTCGTCGCCACCTTGCACAATCCCAAACAGCGCCCGTCCTGGCGGCTCAGTTTCGAACGCGCGTCTTGAGCGCTCTGCCCAAACCAGAGACAGCCGCATGGAACGTTGCAGCTCGTGGGGTGTTGCCGGCAGTTTAATGCATTCATCGAGCTGCATGGAAACATCGGCGCCGAGCAACGCTTGGATTTCAACGGCGCGCTCGGGAGTGAGCACGACTGTTGCGCCATCGAGATGCGAGCGGAAGGTGACTCCAGTTTCGCCAATCTTGCGCAACCGCGACAGCGACATGACCTGGAAGCCGCCGGAATCTGTCAGAATTGGATGTGGCCAGTTGATGAACCGATGGAGACCGCCAAGTTTGGCGATGCGCTCTGCGCCGGGACGGAGCATCAGGTGATAGGTATTGGCAAGGATGATACCAGTACCGCTCGCTCGCAAATCGGTCGGTCGCATGGCCTTTACGGTCGCCTGAGTGCCGACAGGCATGAATGCTGGAGTATCTACCGGACCGTGCAGCGTTATAAGTTCGCCGAGACGCGCCGCTTTGTCGGTCTTGTGAATATGAAAGGCGAACATGGCTGACATAGAGGCCAGGCTAGCGAGCATGGGGACGCGCGGACCTTTTCTTGGTCGAGTGACAAGCGTTGAACGGCTTGGACAATAAGGAGAGTATTGCGATGACCGGTCTAGCCGCGACGCTGGTCCGCGTCGGTTTGAGAAACACCAACCAGTAAACCGGTCGCTGTTGACGGTGGAAACGCCCGGGCTTCGTCAGCGTCATAGGGACGCGCGATGGCGATGCGAGCTTGTAAAGGTCGAGCTTGGAGCGACGATGGGCCCACAATCGACACGCGCGTGCTTCCATGATGATCGCTTCCGTCATTGCCAATGCTCGCAGCGCAAACCCGGCCATTGAGGGCGGAGAGAAGCCGCGCCCATACGACTGTGCTGATTGAATTCGTGCTTCGAGCCGTTGCCGGGGAAAGGCGCCGGCGCAAAACCACAACCATTGACAGCACCTTGGCCGCCACCGGGACCCCAAGCGATTGGCCATTCCGGCCCCCGCGCTGCCAAGTCCCCGGCGCCCGCATGAGCGAAGTCGTTGATACGAAGTGAGACGGTTGGGATCATGGTTCTAACTCTCGGGTCGGAGCGTCAAGCTGAAGAAATCCTCGCCCTCCAGGACGGCCTAATGTTTAGTACGCCGCCGCCGTGGCTCGAGTGAGTAGGCACGCATCCCCATAGGAGTAGAACCTATAGTCCGCCGCGACGGCATGCGCGTAAGCCTGCTTCATTAGGTCGAGACCCGCAAAGGCGCAGACCAACATGAACAGGGTCGACCGTGGGAGGTGGAAATTGGTCAACAACAAGTCAACGGCTTGGAAGCGATATCCTGGGGTAATGAACAGGGACGTCTCACCCTGGAACGGCCGAATCCGGCCGTATGTGTCGGCAGCGCTCTCCAGCAAGCGCAGTGAGGTTGTGCCGACCGCGAGCATGCGGCAACCGTTGTCTCGCGCGCTTTGCAGCGCCGCGGCGGTCTCGGCGGTAAGCAGCGCTGATTCCGGATGCATTCGGTGCTCGGCGGTATCCTCGACCTTCACCGGCAGGAAGGTGCCGGCGCCTACATGGAGCGTGACGTAATGCAGGCCGACGCCACGCGCCTGGAGGTGGGCGATGAGCGAGGGCGTGAAATGCAGTCCGGCGGTGGGGGCCGCCACGGATCCTTCCTCACGCGCAAACAGTGTTTGGTAGTCGGTCAGGTCCTGGTCATCGGCGGGGCGGCGCGCGGCGATATAAGGCGGCAGTGGCATGACGCCACGCTCAGCGATCGCCTGATCAAGCCATACGCCGTGCATCGCAAAAGCGAGCGTGACCTCTCCGCCCTCCCCCTTGGTCTCTACGGTCGCGTCGAGTTGATTGAGGAAGCAAACTTTGCCCTCGTCGCCGAAACGTACGACATCGCCGACCTCTAGTTTGCGCGCCGGTTTGACAAAGGCGCTCCAGCGCGCCCCGTCGATCCGGCGATGCAACATGGCCTCGATGCGAGGTTCAGAATTGTGACGTCCGAGACGGCGGCCCTGGAGACTGGCTAGGACCACCTTCGTGTCATTGACGACCATCTGATCGGAGGGCCGCAATAGGTCTGGCAAATCAACCAAGCGGCTGTCCATGA